>Ga0302322_100001419_pt1 | contig 19613 bp, 17 predicted proteins | sample Fen_T0_2_FD_203757 | JGI IMG/M metagenome (GOLD analysis project Ga0302322, IMG submission 203757) | Peat permafrost microbial communities from Stordalen Mire near Abisko, Sweden - Fen_T0_2 | ecosystem: Environmental > Terrestrial > Soil > Wetlands > Permafrost | place: Sweden: Abisko...
GACGTAGACGACGCCGGTCGCCATCTTGCCGTCAGCGGACAGCTTGACCCTGGTCACCTCGCATTCGGTGCGGGCCTCGAAGTTCGGCTCACGGACCAATGCCGGCAACACACAGGTCTGCGGCGACGACTTCGAATAGTTGGCGCAACCGAAGCGTTCGCAGAAGCCGCAATAGGTGCACGGCGCCATGCTGCAGCCGTACGGATTGGTATAGGCGACCGAGAGGTTGGCCGACGGCCGCGGGAACGGATGCAGGCCCATTCCGCTCGCCGCCTTCATGAACAGGTCCTGCGCGTAGCCCTGCTTCATCGGCGGGGTCGGATAGTCGCGGGCACGCACGCCTTCGAGCGGATTCCCGCCTGGCTGGATCTGGCCCTTGATGTTGCCGGCCTTGCCGGAGATGCCCGCGACATATTCGAACTGGTCGTAGAACGGCTCGAGCTCTTCATAGCTCATTGGCCAATCCTGGATCTGATTGCCCTCGGGCATGATGCCCTCGCCGTAACGCTCGATCATGTGGCTACGGATCCGGAAATCATCCGGCAGGAAACGCCAAGTCTGGCCGTTCCAATGCATGCCCGCACCACCGACGCCGTTACCGGGCAGGAAACTGCCCCAACGACGGATCGGCAGCGCTACCTGCGACGAATTGTTGCGCATGGTCAGCGTCTCCTGCCGGGGGCGCAGGAACATCTCGTGACGGACGCCGTAGCGCAGTTCATCGGGCGCAGCGCCGATATTGAAGTCGGCCGCGGTGTCGCGCCAGGGGCCGCGCTCGATCGCAATCACGTCGAGCCCGCTGCGGGCGAGCTCAAGCGCCATGATCGATCCGGTCCAGCCGAGGCCGACGATGACGACATCCTTGCGTGGAAGACGGCGGACCATCAGCGTTCTCCCCAGGCCGAACGGCCCTGCATGCCGACCGGCGGCAACGTGTATGGCTTGTTTGGGTTGTCGATCACGTCACGGAAATCGTAGCGGGTGCCGGGGAAGCCGATCAGCTTCCACCCGGCCATATCCTTGTTGCCGCCATAGATCGGATCGGCGAAGAAGCCCTCCATCGTGTTGGCGTAGACGGCGTTGAACAGCATCCGGCTCGAGAAGCCCTCGAACTTGACGTCGCCCTTCTCCATGCCGGCAAGCAGCTTGTCCTTGTCTTCCGCACTGAGATCGGTGAAGGCGCGGCCGCCGAAGGTCGCCTTGCAGTAGGCCGCGAGTGCGGCGAGCCCCTGGCGATATTGCTGACGCGGCGTCAGCGGCGACTGCAATCCCTGCGTCGGCAGCGGATTGGACGAGAATGGCCCCTGCATATAGAGCCAGTCGTGGCCGCCATAAGGACCGGTGAGCTGGCGGTCGATAAAGGTGGTGACCTCAGCATCCTTGGCGCCTGCCCCGAGTTCATCGGCCGGGATCAGGCGATCGACGATCGCGTCGACCACGGCCGCCTCCGTGGCGGTGAAGAACAGATAGCCGCCCGGAACGACCGCAGTGACCGGATAGGCCTCGTTCGGCTGCCAGGGCAGCACCTTGGTCACGACCCGGGCGGCTGCGCCCGATGTCGTGATCAACAGCGCCGCAGTCGCAAGCAGGCTTCTGCGCGACATGCCTGAATGTCTAGGTTTGCCCGTCGACGGCGCAAACTTTGCGCGCATCAACGCGCGATCTTCCGTATGCATCATAAGCCCCTCAGCCGAATCTCAATGATCCGAATCCGGTTCTTCTTTAGACGGATTCGTAAACGAATTTGTTGCCAATTAAATGCAGATGGCTCATGGCACCCTGCACCGCGCCGCGACGCGCGTATCACCAGCGATGCTCGCGCGGCCGCAGTCGCTTGCCTCAGGAGGACGCAGCGCGCAGTTCCGGATTCGGGAACGGCGCATGGTCGGTCACAGCGATACGGCGACCTGGCACACCGGCCTGCCCTCGAACAAGATTGCTATGGCGGAATGCGACAGGTTGTTCGGACGACATTCTGATGTGGTAGGACAGGCCTCGGGAAGCGCCCGATCGACCCGGTGGGATATGATGCCGTTGCGAAATCTATTGTTGTCGTTGTGTTCGGTGCTCGCCCTGGGATTGGCGATGTCGGCAGGCCAGGCCTCGGCCGCAGGCGCTGTGGTCAGGGATGGCGATTCCATCCAGCTTGGCGACACGGTTTTTCGGCTCGATGGGGTCGATGCGCCCGAATTCGACCAGATCTGCATCGACGACCATGCCGACCCCTGGACGTGCGGCGTCGACGCGCGCGACCAGTTGGCCAAGCTGATCGGCAACCGTCCGATCCATTGCGACGATCTCGGGCCGGACAAGGCTCGCGCCAACCGGCATGTGGGCCTATGCACGGCCGAGGGCGACAAGGCCAGTCTCAACCAGCAGGTCGCGAGGTCGGGCTTTGCCGTCAGCACCGAGGCTGCACTCAGGGCCCATACCAAGGACGACGCCGCATCGGCCAGAGATGCGACGCTGGGGCTCTGGAAAGGGTGCTTCGTAGCACCTTCCGATTTCCGCAGCGGCAAGAAGGACGGCGCGCTGCTGGGGGCGTCCTGCCGCGCCGACCGCGACCGCGAAATTCGCGCGGTGTTGTCTCCGGAACCGCCAAGCATGCCGCCCGGCTGCGCCATCAAGGGCAAGTTTGCGGTACGGGCACGCGTGACCGGCAATATCGGCATCTATCACCTGCGGGGCTGCCCGAGCTACCCTGCCCTGACTGAACCGGATCGCTGGTTCTGTTCCGAGGACGATGCCCGCGCATCAGGCTTCCGTCGTGCCTTTAATTGCCGAGCCGGCAAGGGGAAGTGAAATTTGTGACGCAGTAGTATTAATCCGCCCTACGCGCTTCAACGTCGCAGTTGATCGCCGCCGGACGCCATCACCCAGTCCCGCTGCTCGTCGGCATCCGCGCACCGCGTGCGGCCTCGATCCGGGAGAATGCGTCCGCAGCGCTGACGCCCGTGCAGATCATCGTGCAGGCTGCGATCATCGAGGACCGGCCGATGCAGGCGCGGCAACGGATCAGGAGAGCCCTGCCCTCGCTCAGTCCTGTCGCCAGGCTGCGCGCAATCTGCGTGCTCAGCCTCCACGTCACTCAGGCACGGCAATATTTACCCCCAGCCGGCAGAAATGTTCCGACACATGGTAACGGTCACCTGCTTTGCGCGCGATAGACCGCCCGCACCCTTCTGAAACCAAAGGATAAATCATACTGCGCAAGTTGGCACAGACGATGCTCGAGTGGGTCGCGAAGACTGGAAGCAGGATTGAAAAATGAACATTTCGGACGTGAATTCCTACGCGTATCAAGGCCTCTCATCGGCCAAGAGCGCCAAGGCAAGCGCATCTTCATCCTTCGGCGTCGCGCTGAGTTCAGCGAGCGGCGCCTCCGACCAGACGAGTGGCAGAAGCGTCCAAACGACCGATTTCACTCATATGACCCGCGCGGGGCTGGCGGATTGGGTGAACTCCCAGATCAAGAGCGGGCAGATGTCGCTCGATGACAGCACGGCGTTCGTCAGCATGACGGTGAAAATTCCCGTCGGTGGGACCTATACGGGGCTCGACAGTCAAGAGTCCGTCAATTTCATGCAGATGGCGCAAGGTGGCATCACGTGGGCGCAACAAAACAACGCCCCCGCTATGGTGGAGCAACTGCAGGCCGCACTGAGCGTCATGCAGAAAAACCAGGGCCAAACCACCAGCGTGAATCTGACGGTTTAGCGGCCCCCGACATCGACGCGCGCTCCCCAGATTACTGAAGACAATTTGGGATAGGCGGAGCGAAGCAGCGCTTCGCTGGTTCGTTCCTCGCTGCGCGCACACATCGTCACCGTCGATGTGATCAAAATACTTCACATCCATCACGCCGCACGGCGGCCATAGGACCAAAGAGCTCGTAGGGTCGATTAGTTAATTAGTTAATCAATACGCAATTCCAGCGATCTCGTCATTGCGAGCGAAGCGACTTGTCCACCATAGCCCGAAGGGCGACGGCGGAAGCAATCCAGGGTCCAAGAAGAAGGTCTGGATTGCTTCGCTTCGCTCGCATGATGAGATCGCTGGATGTACGTCTTAATGGTTGTTACAAGCCCTCATAAGCTCCGTCATTCCGGGATGTGAGGGCCGATAGTCGGTCGAAACCAGAACGCGCAGGCGAAGATCGCAATGATCGTCGGCACCACGATCGCCAGCATGACGGCGATCGAGTCGATCAGAATGGTCTTCTCGGCTGCTGCGATCGGTCATTGCGGATCGAGAATGTTCATCGGTGCTTATTCCGGCCGGCAGGCCACCCAAGAACGTCACCGGGTGCGGCAGGTTCCAAATAAGGAACGACGTTGATCCGACCTCGGTTTTCATGGACCCGCCGCGGCCGCGGTGTCTCGGCATTGCGCGCACGGCAACGACCTGGATGAGGTCCGCACAATCCATATTGCAGTGCATCAATTTGGGACGTGACAGAGTTTGCCGTTCGCCGCGGACGTCCGCGACGAGGCGATCGCGAAAAACTGCAGGCCGGCGGAATAGACCGCGATCTGCTTCGTCCATACCCACATGCGGATGGAGCGTGCGACCGCCCCGCACTCCCGCGATATTTGCAGCACAGCCCATCAAAGGCACAGCACGTCACCTACCGTCCGCTCGGGTCGACCGAGCCAATCCTGGAGCCGATCCATGTGGCGCATTCTGAAACCCACTCCCTGCAAAGCGATCTTTGCCGCGCGCGTTCTGATCGCCTTAGCGTTGCCTCCGCTCGTTTTTGCGCACGAGGCGCATCCGTCAATGACCACCGTGGCAGCGGCGGCCACCGAACAGGCGTTCCTGAACGACAATGAGACCGCAATGGCGAAGATGATGACCGACATGGCGGCCAAACCCAGCGGCGACATCGATCGCGACTTTGCCGCCATGATGATCCCGCACCACCAGGGCGCCATCGACATGGCCGTGCTCGAGCTACGCGACGGCAGGAACGAACAGCTCCGGCGCATCGCGCAGGAGATCATCGTCGACCAGCTGCAGGAAATCGCCGCGATGAAGCTCGCGATCGGTCAACCCGCCACCGACATCGCCCCTGCGCCGACGCAAGCGGCGCCGGCAGCGCCGATCGCAAGCCCCCACTCCCACGCCGGCATGCAGATGATCATGTCGCCGACGACAGCAAAGTAGGAGCAGACCATGACTGCGACCAAGATCGCTATGCTTGCCAGCACAATGCTGGTGCTTTGTCCCGGTGCATGGGCCGGGCAGGCTCCGCGGCCGCTGTCCGCGCCCGATATCCCGATCAGCCATCACGATCGCGTCTATGCGGCGGAACAGTTCTCCAACACGGTCTCGGTCACCGACCCCGTCGACAACAGACTGCTCGGCGTCATCCGGCTGGGCGATCCGCAGCCGGCGAATTTCAGCCCGCTCTACCGCGGCCAGGTGCTGGTGCACGGCATGGGCTATTCGCCGGATCATCGCACGTTGGCGGTGGTGTCGATCGGCTCCAATTCGGTGACGTTCATCGACACCGCGACCAACGCGGTCAAGCACACCACCTATGTCGGCCGGTCGCCGCACGAGGCGTTCTTCACGCCTGACGGTCGCGAGGTCTGGGTCACCGTGCGCGGCGAGGATTACATTTCGGTGCTCGACAGCAAGACATTCACCGAGACGACCCGCATCAGGACGCCCAACGGTCCGGGCATGCAGATCTTCTCACCGGACGGCAAATACGGCTATATCTGCTCGTCGTTCAACCCGGAGACGGACGTCGTCGCGGTCGCCGAGCACAAGATCATCGCCAAGGTGAAGCAGGAAAGCCCGTTCTGCCCGAACATCGCGGCAACGCCGGATGGGACGCAGGTCTGGTTCACGCTCAAGGACGTCGGCCGGACGCAGGTGTTCAATGCCAAGCCGCCGTTCGATCTGATCAAGACCATCGACACCGGACCGATCACCAATCACGTCAACTTCGCCCACACCGCGACGGGCACCTTCGCCTATGTCACGATCGGCGGCCTGAACCAGGTCAAGGTGTTCCGTACCGATGATTTCTCGCAGGTCGCGACGATCCCGGTCGGAAATCTGCCGCATGCTGTGTGGCCATCGGGCGACGGCAGTCGCGTCTATGTCGGGCTGGAAAATAGCGATGCAATGGCCGCGATCGATACCGCGACCAACACCGTGACCGCCAACATCCCGATCGGTCAGGCGCCGCAGGCCATCGCCTACGTGCCGAACGCGGCACCAGATCCGGACAATCGGGACAATCTGCAGCCGCTCGGCGTCGCCGGGCAGGTCGCGCATCTTGCCCTTGCCGCCAACGACGGCGGCAAGGAAGGTCCCAAGGGATCCACGGCGCCGACCAGCGTCTCGTTGTTCGATCAGGGCCTGATCCAGGTCTTGCAAGCCTCCGTGACCGGGCTGCAGCCCAAGCAGAAATACGTGCTGGCGCTGGCCGATCATGCTGACGGCAGCGGCTTGCTGCAGCCGCTGTCGGCCTTCATGACCAATCCGGCGGGATCGGCGATCGTCGACGCTGTCGGCCCTATCCGGCAGATCGTCGCGCCGTCGGACGCGGCAGCGCGGCGCTATCTGGTGATCGCATCCGGCGACGCCGCTGCGCCGGGCGGGGTTGTCCAGATCGAGGCCAAGTGACAGGCCAAGTCAGAGGCCAAGTGAGTTCGATCCGGACAAATGATCGCGGAGCGCACGATGGACCAGATGCTGCTTGAGATCGAGCCGCTGATCCCGGCGCTCCGTCGCTATGCACGGGCGCTGCTGCGGGACCGCAGCAGCGCCGACGATCTGGTGCAGGATTGCCTGGAGCGCGCCATCGGCCGCTGGCCGCAACGGCGCGATGGCGCGGTGCGCTCCTGGCTGTTCGCGATCCTGCACAATCTGGCGATCGATCGGTACCGGCAGAAAGCCACACGCGGCATCCATGTGTCGATCGATACGAGCAACGAGAACGAATTCGGCGAGGCCGCCGCTCAGGAATCCAGGCTGATGTATCATGATGCGCTGAACAAGCTGGCGACGCTGCCCGACGACCAACGCGCCGTGCTGCTGCTGGTCGCGGTCGAGGATCTCTCCTACGCGGAAGCCGCCAAGGTGCTCGACATTCCCGTGGGGACCGTCATGTCGCGGCTGTCGCGGGCCCGGGAGCGGCTGCAGCGCGAGATCGACGGCACCACAGCCATGTCAGGAAATGTCCTGCCGCTTCGGAGCGTCAAATGAGCCAGCGGCCGATTACCGAGGACGAGCTTCACGCCTTTGTCGATCATGCGCTTGCGGCGGAGCGGCGGGCGGAGGTCGAAGCCTATCTCGACGCTCATCCCGATGTCGCCAAGCGCGTCGCCGGGTTTGCCGGCCAGCGCGAACTGCTGCGGGCCGCGCTCGCGCCGATCGCCGACGAGCCGCTACCGGCTGCGCTCAATCTGGCGCACATGATCGAAGCTCGCAAGCATCGCCCCTCCCCGCTTCGATGGGCCATGGCTGCCGCGCTGCTGCTTTGCATCGGAGCGAGCGGCGGTTGGCTGGCGCGCGGCTCGCAGCAAGCAGTACCGGGCGGATTGGCCGCACTGGCGCAGGAGGCGGCCTACTCCTACGACGTCTACGCGCCGGATCATGTCCGCCCGGTCGAACTGCGCGCCTCGGATAGTGCGCAACTGACGCAGTGGATTTCAAATCGCCTGCATCAGCCGGTCAAGGTCCCGGACCTCAGCCCGTCAGGCTATCGGCTGATGGGCGGACGCCTGGTCGCGACATCGCACGGCCCGGCCGGCATGTTCATGTATGACGACGACCATGGCGGACGGCTCGTTGTGCTGACACGCCCGATGGACAAGCGTGATCAGGATGCGCCGATGACGGCGCAGTCGAAAGGCGACGTCGCTGGCTTTGCCTGGGCCGATGGCGGCATGGGCACCAGCCTGGTCGGACAGACCTCGCCCGAGGCGCTGCGACCGATCGCCAATGAGGTTCGCAAGCAGGCGCGCACGATCTGAGCGAGTGCGTGCCAAACGACGAGCGCGTGACGAGCGCGCGTGTGACGGCTGTGCTGACTACCGGCTGACCCGCCAGATCGTGCCGTTGCCGTCCTCGGAGATCAACAGGCTACCGTCGCGCGCGACGGCCACGCCGACGGGGCGTCCCCACACCTCGCGATCGTTGACCACGAAGCCGGTGACGAAATCCTCGTACTCTCCGGTCGGCACGCCATCCTTCATCCGGATGCGGATCACTTTATAGCCGGTGCGCTTGGATCTGTTCCAGGAGCCGTGCTCCGCGGCGAACGCATCGCCGCGATACTCGGCCGGAAATTGCTCCGCGTCGTAGAAGGTCAGCCCAAGCGACGCCGAATGCGCCTGCAGCAGCACGTCGGGTGTGGTGACCTTGTCCTTGAGATCGGGCCGCGCGCCCGGATGGCGCGGGTCCTCGTGACTGCCGATGTAGTACCAGGGCCAGCCGTAGAAGCTCCCCTCCTTGACGCTGGTGACGTAGTCCGGCACCAGATCGTCGCCAAGCCCGTCGCGCTCGTTGGTCGAGCACCAGGGCGCCCCCGTCGCAGACTGGATCGCAAGGCCGACACAATTGCGGATTCCCGTTGCGTAGAGCTTGCGGTTCTTGCCGTCGGGATCGAAGGCGAGCACCGCGGCGCGGTCGGTCTCCTCGCCCCAGGCCGCCCCGAGCGGGTGGGCACTGACGTAGCTTGCCATCGCGTCCGGCGGCTGGCCCATGCCTTCGCCGACATTGCTGGCGGAGCCGACCGAGACCAGCATGCGGGCGTTGTCCTTGGTGAACACGAGGTCGCGGGTGGAATGCCCGTAGCCTGCCGGCAGATTGGCGACCACGCTCTCGGGCGGAGCCTGCGCCTTCATGTCGCCCGCGCGGTAGGGAAAGCGCACGACACCGTTGGTGTTGGCGACATAGACCCATTGCGGATCTTGGCTCGGGAAGAACGCGATTCCGAACGGATGATTGAGCCTGCCGGCATAGACTTCGTTCGCCGCGGGCTTCGCTCCGTCCTCGCTTGGACGCAGCACCCGGATCCGTCCCGCCTGGGTTTCCGCGACGAAGATATCGCCATTCGGCGCGACGCGGATGATGCGCGGCCCGCTCAGGCCGTCGGCGAACAGCGCGATCTTGAAGCCCGCCGGCACCTTCGGCATGGTCCCCGCCGGCAGCGCCACGATGCGCGAGACATTGGCCGCCGACGGCGTCGCGCCGGGCTTCGGCAGATCGTCGGGGCGGATCAGACGAAGCGTGCCGGGCGTGTCCGCCTGCCAACTGCCGAAGGCGTCGCTGCCCTTCAGGACCGAAGGCTCGGCCGCAGCCGCTGTGGCCGCCATGAACCCGACGAGGATGATAGCAGCGCGCACGTCATAGACCATGGTGTCCTCGCGCATGATCGCGCTGCTCAAGCCGGCACATCGTCCGGCGTTCCACGCGATCACATCACATCTGGGAGACGCTTGCCCGGCTAGTGAGGTGAATTCAAGGTGCTATCGGTTTCTGCCGCACGCGATTTCACAGAAACTTTGAATGTGCGTGGACCTGACGCCCCCTGGTTTCCCGCCGGCGAACGCTCGCCATGGACGGGCGTCCGACCCGGTCGGGCGTCGGACTTTGGCGTCAGGCGGCGCGCACCGAGCTGAGGAAATTTCCGACTTCAAGCTTGAGGCGATCGCTGTCGCGGGACAGTGACTGGGCCGCCGACAGGATTTGCGAGGAGGCCGAACCGGTCTCGCTTGCGCCGCGCTTCACATCGACGATGTCGGAACTGACTTGCTGCGTGCCTTGAGCAGCCTGCTGAACGTTACGGGAAATTTCCTGCGTCGCCGCACCCTGCTGTTCGACAGCGGCGGCGATAGTCGAGGATATCTCTGAAAACTTCTCGATCGTGCCGCTGATCTCCTTGATCGCTCCCACCGATTCCTGCGTCGCGGCTTGTATGCCCGCGATCTGCTGGCCAATTTCACCGGTCGCTTTGGCGGTCTGCTCGGCAAGCGCCTTGACTTCGGAGGCCACCACGGCAAAACCACGACCGGATTCTCCTGCGCGAGCAGCCTCGATGGTTGCATTGAGCGCAAGCAGGTTGGTCTGACCTGCGATCGTATTGATGAGTTCCACAACGTCGCCGATCCGCGCCGCCGCCTTCGACAACTCGCTGACGCGGTCATTGGTCTTTCGCGCCTGTTCGACCGCATCGCCGGCCATCCGTGCCGAGGCCTGAACCTGACGGCTGATCTCGTTGACCGACGAAGCCATCTCTTCCGTGGCGGAAGCCACCGACTGAACGTTGTTTGACGCGGCTTCAGAGGCCGCCGCAACCGTCGAGGTGAGTTCCTGTGCCCGCACCGCGGTCTTGGTCAACCCTCCGGCGAACCCTTCGAGTTCGGACGAAGCCGAGGACACGGTTTCGATGATTTCGCCGATCGCGCTTTCGAAGCCGTCGGCAAGCTTGATCATTTCGATCTTGCGCTGTTCGGCGTTGCGCTTTTCAGCCAACAACTGGTCTGCCTTCAGACGTTCGACTTCAATCGCGCTGGTCTTGAACACTTCGACGGCTCGGATGATTTCGCTCACCTCATCATCGGCTGTCGCCTGCGGAATGACAACACTAAGGTCGCCGGCCGCAAGGCTCCGCATTTTTGCCGTCAGGCTGAGCAAGGGGCGCACCGAACTGATGCTCCACCAGGCAAAGGCACATCCGACCATGAGCGCCAGCGCGCACATCACCTCCATCTGCAACTCGAAGCTTTGGGTGACATCGTTAACGCTTGCGGCGACTTCCTTGTTCTTCGTCTCCTCGAGATCGATGAACTTGTTGATTGCGGCGAGCCACGCGACGAAGGCAGGACGCGCCTCACCCATCAGGGTGAGATGGGCCGCCTTGAGGTCGCCTTGCCTTTGCTGGTCCACCACCAATTTCAAGGCGGGCATCGCCCGGGCCTGGGCAGCCTTGATTTCGGCATTGATGTCACGCTCTTGGCCGGTCATGTCCGACCGTGTCGCGAACATCTTGTCCAGCTCGATTTCGGAGTCCGAATAAAATCTTTCGAGCCTGCTAATATCATCCAGGACTTTGGCCTGTTCGCCCGCCTCCACCAGCGTCATGTCGCGGACCCGGATCGCCCGATCATGCACGCTGCCGCGAAAATTGATCGCGTAACGTTGTTTGACGCTGTTGACGTCGTTGATGACCGAGAGGCGAGCGGCGACGCCGTTGACCCGATAGATGCTTATCACCGTGAGTGAGACCATGAGCACCAGGATTGTCGCAAAGCCGGTCGCGACACGGGTCGATATTTTGGTGTTCTGAACGAAGCTCATGGTCTCGATCCCTTCAGTCCGCACCTGGCAAGCGTCTCGATCAGTTGACTGCGGAATCATCCCGTTGAGGTGTTTCCTCCGCGGCGACTGAAGAACCCGTAAAGACAAAGGGCTGGTGATCCCAGTTATACGGAGCGCGCGCAAGATTCGGCGGTTTTGCGGATCGATGCACGCGGACCAAGCATCAACTACCCGTGAGTTTTGCTCTACGCATGCTATGGTTCATAGCGTGCGGGCGAGGACTCTGCACATTTCGCGTGGACGCCCGGCTCAAGACAAGGCCCCAAGCACCCCGCGGGTGGCCTGGTCGATCTCCTCGACATAACGGCGCCGCGCAAACGACTCGGTGAGGAAGCCTATCACCTTGCGGCTATCCTCGGATTCCAGCACGGCCAGCACTTCGGCGCCGGAATCGTCGAAGATCTTCATCGCGGTCTTGACGTTCATTTCGGGCAGCAGCGCGACGTCGAAGTAGGTCGCGAGTTCGACCACCTGGATTTCATCGGCGATCGAATCCAGTTCGCCCGAGAACAGGTCCGGCAGTTGCACCAGCCCGCAATAATCGTCGCTGTTGTTGACCACCACCACGGCCTGACGGGAGCCCAGCACGAATTCGCGGCGGCACGCCGCGATCGTGGTCGTGGCCGGCACCTTGCCGACGTCGCTGCGCATCAGACGCTCGACCGTGAGATTGCGCAGCCAGCCGACATCATTGGCGCTGCGGATGGTCTCGCCGCGCAGATGCAGCCGCCATGTCGAAAAGGAGTGCCCGAACATGAAGCGGACGCAGATCGAGGTGACGATGCAGGCGGCGAGCACGACGGCGGTGACGTCGACATTGCGGGTCATCTCCAGCACCAGAAAGGCCATCGTCAGCGGACCGCCGACGATGGCGACCCCGAGCGTCGCCATTCCCGTCAACATCGCGACCAGAGGGTCGACCGCAAAGGCCGGCCCGAGCATCGCCAGCAGCACGGCAAACAGCTTGCCCAGCAGGCTGCCGACGAACAGCGAGGCAAAGAACAGGCCGCCGCGGAAGCCCGACGCAAGCGAGATCAGGCAGGCGATCAGCTTCAGCGCGATGATCAGCGCGATCGAGGTCGCCGCGATGTCGCGATGCAGGTCGAGCAGCATGGCGCCGTGACCAGCCGCCAGCACCTGCGGCGTGATGATCGCCAGGGAGCCGACGCAGACGCCGCCGACCACCGGCCTGCACCACACCGGAAACCGCACGAACAGACGCTCGACGGTTGCCGAGCTTCGCATCACCAGGATGCCGATGCCGCTCACGAGCAGCGCCAGCACGATCAGCGCCAGATATTGTTCGACGTCGACCGCGCCGACTTTCGGTATGTCCAACGAATAGGGTGCGCCGCCGAGCCACTGGGCGGTCACCGCGGCCGCAAGCGACGCGGCCAGGATCGGCGCGGCGCTGCCGACCGAGTAGACGCCGACGATCAGCTCGCAGGCGTAGAACGCGCCGGTGATTGGCGCGCCGAAGGCCGCCGCGATCGCGCCAGCAGCGCCGCACCCCACGATCAGGCGCAGATCGTTGCGGCGCAGAGTGAGGTATTGCCCGATCAGCGAGGCCACGCCGGCGCCGATCTGGGTATAGCCGGCTTCCAGGCCGACGGACGCACCGGAGCCGTTCGACAGCAGCGTCTGTCCGCTCACCACGATGCTGTCGCGCAACGACAGCCGGCCGCCACGCAGCGCATTGGCCTCGACCGGGTCGACCGCGGCGGCAAGCTTCCAGCGCCGGCGCAACCATTCCATGATGCCGAGCGACAAGCCGCCCAAGGCCGGCGCGACGAGAGCGATCACGGGATTGACATAGGCGTTCGCGCTGAGGCGAACATCGATCGGAATGCCGAAGATCATCACATGCGCGATCTGCGCGATCTCGCTCATCAGGGTGACGATCGCACCTGCGATGATCCCGATCACCAGCGCCAGCGGGATCAGGTAGAATTCATTGCTGCGGAGCAGCGCCCGCAGCCTGATCACGATTCTGTTCGACCCCTTGCGATCGATGATGTGCGCGAGCGTCGACAGCACGGCTGGCCTTAATCGTTACGAACTCCCCGTGAGTCTCCGAACGTCGTGAAGGTTCGGTGTGGCGACGGTCACAATCTCGGGAACCGGACGTTCGGGGAACTCGATTTTTCAGGGTGTCGGCGTGGCCTTAGCCCGTCAGTTTCCGCCGGACAAGCTGCATCTCGTCGGCCGACCGGAAAGCCGCGTTCCATCAGCACCCGTGGATCTGGCGCGCCTCGGCGGCGACGCGGGCAGGAGCGCGCCGCGCAACCATCGGATCGCGACCGATCGTGATGATTCAGAAGGCAATCCCACCGCCTTCGCGCGCACGTTCAGCATGCTATGAAATCGATACCACGCCTACTGGTTGCAGATGACGGAAGCTGAAATCCGGGCGGAAACAGGATACAGCTCGGCTTCGACCCGCCGATGCCCGCCAACCGACAGGACCGCTGATGATGACGACGACCACCATGGCCGCACCAAGCACCTCTGCCAACCGCGCCTGGTGGAAGGAGCTCTGGGTTCAAGTGCTGATCGCGATGGCCGCGGGCATTGCGCTCGGCGCCGTCAGGCCGGAACTCGGCGCCCAGATGCAGCCGCTGGGCGATGCCTTCATCAAGGCGATCCGGATGCTGATCGCGCCGATCATCTTCTGCACCGTGGTCAGCGGCATCGCGCACATGGCCGACATGGCCAAGGTCGGCCGCGTCGCGATCAAGGCGCTGATCTATTTCGAGGTGATCACGACCTTGGCCCTCGTCATCGGCCTTGCGGCGGTCAACATCTGGCAGCCCGGCGCCGGCATGAACATCGATCCCGCCACCATCAATGCCAGCATCGTCGAGCCCTATGTCAAGCAGACCGCCGCGGTCGGCTTGGTGCCGTTCCTGCTCAACATCATTCCGCAGACCTTCGTCGGCGCCTTCGCCGAAGGCAACGTGCTGCAGGTGTTGTTCATCTCGGTCATGTGCGGCTTCGCCCTGATCTGGCTCGGCGAGCGCGCGAGACCGGTCACCGAGGTGATCGACGTCGGCGGCAAGATGATCTTCGGCATCGTCAGGATCGTGATGTGGGCGGCGCCGCTCGGCGCCTTCGGCGCCATCGCCTTCACCGTCGGCAAGTTCGGGCTCGGCTCGCTGTCCTCGCTCGGCCAGCTGCTCGGCGGCTTCTACGTCACCTGCCTCATCTTCATCGCGCTGGTGCTCGGCCCGATCGCGGCATTTTGCGGCTTCAGCCTATGGAAGCTGATGCGCTATATCAGGGACGAACTCCTGGTCTGCATCGCCACCACCTCGTCGGAAACCGTGCTGCCCCGCATCATCGCCAAGCTCGAGGCCGCCGGCTGCGAGCAGAGCATCGTTGGCCTGGTGATCCCGACCGGCTATTCCTTCAATCTCGACGGCACCTGTCTCTATCTGGCGACCGCCGCGGTGTTTTTGGCGCAGGCGACCAACACCCATCTCGACCTCGGCCAACAGATCGGACTGCTGGTGATCCTGCTGGTGACATCGAAGGGTGCTGCCGGCATCGCCGGCGCCGCCTTCGTGGTGCTGGCGGCAACGCTGGCTGCCACCGGCACCATTCCGGTGGCCAGCGTCGCGCTGGTGCTCGGCATCCACCGCCTGATGTCGCAGGGCTTGACGCCCACCAATCTGATCGGCAACGCGGTCGCCACCATCGTGATCGCCCGCTGGGAGAATGCGCTCGACATCGAGAGGCTGAAGCAGGTGCTGGACGCCGGCGAGGCCATCGAATCCGGCGCGTGACGCGCCGGATTCGCACCGGGCTCAATTCACCGCCGGCTCCAGCACCATCAATCCGCTTGCGGTGTTGGAGATCGGGATGTGGTAGTTGGAATGCTCCTTGCGGACCTGCTGCGGCAGCGCGCCGCGCGCCACCATCCAGTTCAGCAGCTCGACGCCTTGGGTGCCCGACAGCTCGACCAGCTCATTGGTCGAATACTTCGTTGCCCAGGCGGGATCGTTGACCATGCTGTCCATGAACTTGAGGTCGAAATCCTTGTTGATGAAGCCGGCGCGCTCGCCGTCGAGCTGATGCGACAGCCCGCCGGTGCCCATCACCACCACGCGCTCATGTCCGGGCCATGATGCCACGGCCCTTGCGATCGCCTGTCCCAGCTTGTAGCAGCGCGCGGCCGAGGGCAGCGGCGCCTGCACGGTGTTGACGACGACCGGCACGACCCGGACCGGCCATTGCTGGTCCGGCCAGCACAGCGCCATCGGCAGCGTGAAGGCGTGATCGACCACCATCTCTTGGCAGGTGGTGAGGTCGAACTCCTCAGCCACCAGATGCTCGATCAGGTGCCACGACAGTTCGGAATGGCCCCTGAACGGCTTTACGGTCGGAAGGCCCCAGCCTTCGTCGGCATTGCCGTAGCTCTCGGCAGCCCCGATCGCGAAGGTCGGCATCTTGTCGAGGAAGAAGTTCAGCCCGTGGTCGTTGTAGACGAGCACGACGATGTCAGGCTTCACCTTGGCCAGCCATTCCCGCACATGCGGAAAACCGTCGAAGAACGGCTTCCAATACGGGTCCTGCTGCAGTCCCTTCGCGATCGCGCCGCCGATGGCCGGCACATGCGAGGTGGTGATACTACCAACGATCTTCGCCATGACCCTACCCCCTTGCCGCCAGCAGCTTGGCCTTGAACTGGTCCTTGGTCAGACCGGTCTGCTGCGCACCGATGTCCTGCATGTCGAGCTTGAAGATGCCGGCGAATTTGGCGAGGTAATAGGCGTTGCCGCCGGCCGCGATCAGATCGAGCACATTGCGGTTCCTGATCGCCTCGCGCTGCCTGGCGTTCAGGCCATATTTCGCGCAATAGCCGTCCTCGTCGGCGACGAAGGCTTCGCGGTTGGCGGCGTCGTTGAAGGAATAGCACATCTTGTTCAGGGCATAGCCCTTGCGGGCCTGCTCGCCGTCGAAGATGGTGGTGCCGGGCACGGGCTGCCGGGCGGTCGTGGTCGACATCGTTGTTCTCTCCCCATGGTGTCTGGCGCGCCTATTTGCGTTGGATCAAAGGCGCCGGCCTTCATGCGGGCAAGTATCGGCAAGCGATCCCATGAATAAAGGCGCCGCGTTCGATTTCATCCATGAGCCAATTCGATCATTTGGACCTCGACGGCCATCTGCTGCAGCTGCTGCTTGCCGTGATCGAGGAGGGCTCGGTCACGCGCGCCGCCCAGCGGCTGGGCGTGACCCAATCGGCGGTCAGCCATCTGCTCGACAAGCTGCGCGCCATCACCGGCGATCCACTGTTCGTCAAATCCGGCCGCGGCATCGTGCCGACCGCGCATGCGCAAGCCCTGGGCGTCCGCGCGCGCGCTTTGCTCGACTCTCTCCGAAGTTTTTCGCATGCCGCCGCCTTCGAACCAGCCAAGATTACAGGCCTGATTACGATCGCGGCCAACGACCTGCAGCGCGATCTGCTGCTGCCGACGCTGCTGCGCTATCTCAGGGCGCAGGCGCCCGGCATCATGCTGCGCGTGATCCGCTCCGGGGTGCCGACACCGGAGATTTTGCGCGAGGAGCATTGCCAGCTGATCATCACGCCGCGGCCGCCGGACGGCAGCGACATCCTGCAGAAGCGCCTGTTCGAGGACAGCTACCGTGTGTTCTACGACGCGAGCCAGCGCGAGGCCCCCGCCACGCTGGAGGACTATCTGACAGCCGACCACGTCACCGTCTTGTACGAGCCGCGCCGGCTCCTCGACATCGACGAGACCCTCTCCGAGCGCGGCATCGTCAGGCGCTTCGTGGCCCAAGTGCCGGGCTTTTCCGGCATCGCACCGTTCCTGCGCGGCAGCCGGCTGATCGCGACCCTGCCGAGCCTGTTGCGCGCCTCCATGCTCCGTGGCCTCGGCGTGGCGCCGGTGCCGGTCGCATGCCCTGCCATGCCGATGTACATGGTCTGGCACCTGCGTCATCAGGACGACCCGATGCACCGCTGGCTGCGGCAGCAGCTTGAGATCGTGGTGGCGCCGAGCCTGGCGGCTGCGGCTCCTGCCTTCGGCGCGTGAGCAGCCTCCTGTCTCCGACCTATTGGATCTGCGACGGCCGCGACGCCGTCATGGATTGAGGCTAACTCTGAATCTCTATCTCTGAGTTTCACTGGTCCCAAACCAGGCCGGGCAACACGAAGTTCGGCGTTGCGCCATAGGCAGCTAGGCGCCGCGACAACTCGAGATCGCTCAAATCATGCGACAGACCGGTACGAACCAGCGCGGTCGCGAGACTGGCGTTGCTGCCGCCGCAGATGTCGTGTTCGATACTGTCGCCGATCGCGAGCGTCCGTGCGGCCTCGTCCGGTCGACACCGGGTTCGCGCGAAGGCGTACATGGCCGGATACGGTTTGCCGACGAACGTGACCCGTCCGCCCAGTCGACCATAAAGCGAGGCAATCTCGCCCGCGCTCGGCTGAATACCGGCAGCGGTGAGCATATGTCGGTCGGGATTGCAGCATAGCGCTGGGATATCGGCGGCAGCGGCCCCGGCCAAGATCGCCTCATACTGGTCGAGCGACATTTTCGGCGCGCGGCTTGCCGCGATCATGATGAAATCCGCAGCCGCGGGATCGTCGACCAACCGCGCACCGAGCTTTTCGTAACCGTAATCATGGTCGTCATGGCCGACGATGAAGATGCTGCTGCCCGGTACGAAGGGCATGCCGAACGCATGGTCGACGATGCCCTGCCAGGCCACTTCGCCCGATGTCACGACATGATCAAACAATGCGCACGAGAACCCCAGATCGGCCAGCCGCGCGATATTGGCGGCGGCGCGCTTGCCTGAATTCGACAACAGCACCACGCCCTTCCCACACGCTTTGAGCCTTGCCAGGCATTCGACCGCGCCGCGATATGGACTTGCCCCGTCATGCAGAACCCCGAACTGATCGATCAGAAACAGATCGAAGGAATCCGCCAGCACAGCCAGTCGCTCGATCGTTCGATATTCACCCATTCACGTTGTGTCCTGTTCAGGGGGAGCGGAACTGAAAATGACCCGATGCGCATGTCGAGGTGTTGTCCCCGACAGCTCAATGTGCGATGCGGCCTGCGACCGCGATGTAGAGCGGAATGCCGACCAGCAGGTTGAAAGGAAACGTTACGCCCAGTGACAGCGTCAGCGCGAGCGCGGGATTGGCGGCCGGAAGCGCCAGCCGCATCGCCGCAGGGGCCGCGATATAGGAAGCCGAGGCGGCCAGCGTGATCAGGATTGCGGTGCTGCCGACGGACAGACCGAGCATCACCGCCATCGCGGCGGCAATGGCTGCGCCGATCAGCGGCATGATGACGGCGAAAGACGTCACCGGGAGAGAGAGATATCGCCAACCCTGGCTGAGCCCGCGCCCGGCGACCAGACCCATATCGAGCAGAAACAGGCACAGCACGCCAGCAAAGGGATCGAGGATGAACGGCTTCAACATGGCCGCGCCGCGTTGTCCCGTGATCGCGCCGATCGCGAACGATCCGACCAGGATGAAGATGGACCCGTTGAACGCGACCTCCCGGATCAACGCGCCGCGTCCGCCTTCGGCTTTGCTCTGGCGACCGGCGATCAGCAGCGCGGCGAAAATCGCGGGCGTTTCCATCGCCGCTGCGACCGCGACGAGATAGCCGTCATAGGACACCGACAGCTGGGCGAGCATCCCGGTCACAGCAGCAAAAGTAACCGCCGAGATCGAACCGTAATGCCCGGCGATCGCGGCCGCATCCGTCGCGCTCAATCCGGTCACCGCCCGCAACAGCGCATACGCGATGAACGGCGTGACGAAGGAGAGCACGATGCCGGCCGCGATGGCCATGGTCAGCGCGGCCGTCAAACCGTGATTGCCGACCTCAGCGCCGCCGCGGAAGCCGATCGACAGCAGCAGGTAAAGAGCGAGAAACTTGGCGACCGCCTCGGGTATCGACAGGTCGGACTTCGCCCAGGCGGCAAGCAGGCCGAGCACGAAGAACAGCACCATGGGCGACAGCAGGTTTTGCAATCCCAGGCTCAGCATCGATTCCGTTCCCCTTCTGCCCGCCGGCGCCACGCAGCACGGACCAGCCCCTTGCTACAGGCTTTGCCAAGCTTCCGGAAATTGATAAGAATGAGGGCTATGATTGATTTTCTCAATGATTGGCGGCCATGCCGAAAGCCTTGACCAATTTGGATCTCGACCTGGTGCGGACATTCGCGACCATTGCGGGCACCGGAAATTTCACCCGGGCGGCAGAGACGCTGCGGCG
>Ga0302322_100001420_pt1 | contig 19600 bp, 21 predicted proteins | sample Fen_T0_2_FD_203757 | JGI IMG/M metagenome (GOLD analysis project Ga0302322, IMG submission 203757) | Peat permafrost microbial communities from Stordalen Mire near Abisko, Sweden - Fen_T0_2 | ecosystem: Environmental > Terrestrial > Soil > Wetlands > Permafrost | place: Sweden: Abisko...
GGCGTTGTCGAGGGCGGCCAGCTGGCCGGCGAGATGGAGATCCAGATCGGCGACATCGATCCGTGTCAGCTCGATGCTCACAGCGCCACCAGGTGCAGGTAGGCGAGACCGAGGACGCCCCGATAGCCCCCGAGGTACGCCGTGTGCTGGCGCGTCAGGCGGGCGCGGACCTCGCCCGCCTCCGGGTCGTCGGGGTCGTGCTCCGCCAGCCAGCGCACCCAGCCGGCCGCGAAGCCGGACTCGAACGCGTCCCACTCGTCGAGGGACGCCTCGTGAGCAGCCAGCACGCCGAAGCCGTGCGACTCGGCCAGAGTCACCAGGTGACCGAGCGTGACGTACTCGTCGTCGCGCCCGGACAGGGGTGCGGTGGCCGCGGGGGACGGGGGAGCCGACCAGATCCCCTCGCCGTACACGAGCCGGCCGCCGCGGGGGAGCAGGGCCCGCAGCGCCGCGAGTGCAGCGGCGTAGTCGAGCGGCTGGGCCTCCTCGACGTCCGATCCCCAGATCTGCGACGCCCCGATGCACGTGACCGCGTCGAACGGCCCGCTCACCTGACGGGCGTCGTGCGCCTCGAAGGTCGCGCGGCCGCCCAGTCCGCGTCCGGCGGCGACGCGTCGCGCGTGGGCCAGCGCCTCCTCGTCGAGGTCGATCCCGAGCCCGGTCGCCGAGGGGGCAGCCTCGAGGACTCGCAGGAGCAGCTCGGCCCACCCGCAGCCGACGTCGAGCACGGTGACCGGCTCGTGCCCGGTCAGGAACCCGACCAGTCTGGTGGCGCGTTCGTCGGAGAGCGGGGAGAGGAACGTCAGGTCCTGGTGCAGCGGCGGGAAGGTCGGCATCGGCCCCAGTCTCGACGTACGGCGACCCCTCCGGCCACTGCGTTTCCCCGGTCGTCCGCCTGACAGGCCAGTAGGACCTCCTCTCAGGCGGACGACCCGTGTCCAGGGAGCGGATCCGGCCGAGACCGCAGCGGCCGCGCTTGCTAGTCTGACCGGGTCATGACGCGCAGCCTGCTCCTCCTTCGCTGCCGCAGCGGGGCCTGAAAGCCGGTCCTCCTCGCTGCGGAGTGTGTGCTGCCCGCCGGCGCCCGACCTTCCCGCCGACGAGGAACCATGACTCTCCAGCACTCAGGCTTCATCAACACCCAACAGCCCAGCCCGATGCCCTACCAGCGCTACCGGGCCTTCGAGCCGATCGACCTGTCCGACCGCACCTGGCCGTCGGCCCGGATCGAGAAGGCGCCACGATGGCTCTCGACCGACCTGCGCGACGGCAACCAGGCGCTGATCGACCCGATGAGCCCGGCCCGCAAGCTGCGGATGTTCGAGCTGCTCGTCGACATGGGCTACAAGGAGATCGAGGTCGGCTTCCCCAGCGCCAGCGAGACCGACTTCGCCTTCGTCCGGCAGCTGATCGAGCAGGACCGCGTGCCGGAGGACGTCACGATCTCGGTGCTGACCCAGGCGCGTGAGGACCTGATCGAGCGCACCGTTCACTCGCTGGTCGGGGTCCACCACGCCAACATCCACCTCTACAACGCGCTGGCCCCGCTGTTCCGACGTGTCGTGTTCCGGGCCAGCAAGGACGAGATCAAGGACATCGCCGTCCGCGGCACCGAGCTGGTGATGAAGCACTCCGAGAACATCCTCGGGCAGACCGTCATCGGCTACGAGTACAGCCCCGAGATCTTCACCGGCACCGAGCTGCCCTTCAGCGTCGAGGTCTGCGAGGCCGTCAGCGACGTCTGGCAGCCCGACGACGGCCGCGAGATCATCCTCAACCTGCCGGCGACGGTCGAGATGGCCACGCCGAACGTGTACGCCGACCAGATCGAGTGGTTCTCCCGCCAGCTGAGCCGACGCGAGTTCACGACCATCTCGCTCCACCCCCACAACGACCGCGGTACGGCGGTCGCGGCGACCGAGCTGGCCGTGATGGCCGGCGCCGACCGGGTCGAGGGCTGCCTGTTCGGGCACGGTGAGCGCACCGGCAACGTCTGCCTGGTGACGCTGGGGATGAACCTCTTCAGCCAGGGCATCGACCCCCAGATCGACTTCTCCGACATCGACGAGATCCGCCGTACCGTCGAGTGGTGCACCCAGCTGCCGGTGCACCCGCGTCACCCCTACGCCGGCGACCTGGTCTACACGGCGTTCTCCGGCTCTCACCAGGACGCCATCAAGAAGGGTCTGGAGGACCTCGAGCGCCAGGCTGCCGACTCCGGCCTCCCGGTGTCACAGATGCCGTGGGAGGCCCCCTACCTGCCGATCGACCCGAAGGACGTCGGCCGCTCCTACGAGGCGGTCATCCGCGTCAACAGCCAGTCCGGCAAGGGCGGCGTGGCCTACGTCCTCAAGGCCGAGCACAAGCTCGACCTGCCGCGGCGGGCGCAGATCGAGTTCAGCCGTGTGATCCAGGAGCGCACGGACACCGAGGGCGGCGAGATCAGCCCGGCCGAGATCTGGGAGGTCTTCCAGGGCGAGTACCTCGACCGCGAGGCGCCGCTGAAGCTCAACTCGGTGCACACCTCGTCGGCCGCGGGCGAGAAGGACCGGCTCGACGTCAACGTGTACGTCGATGGTGAGCTCCACGAGCTGTTCGGCGAGGGCAACGGCCCGATCGCGGCGTTCGTCGACGCGATCAACGGGCTCGAGCGGTCCGGGGGAGGGTTCGACGTGCGGGTCCTCGACTACGCTGAGCATGCCCTGAGCGCCGGCGGCGACGCCATCGCCGCGGCCTACGTCGAGTGTGCGATCACCGACGGTGACGGTGAGACCGAGGTCCTGTGGGGTGTCGGGCTCGACGCCAACATCGTCACCGCCTCCCTCAAGGCCGTGATCAGCGCGGTCAACCGCGCCTGAGCACCATCCGCTCCATGCGCTGTTCGGAGCCGGGACGGAGTGGCTCGAGGTGGCCGGTGGCGACGAAGCCGTAGCGTCCGTACGCCGCGCGGGCGGGTCGGTTGGTGGTGTTGACGTCGAGGACGGCATCGACGTCGGGCGCGATCAGCGCGTCGAGGATCCGACGCGCGTGGCCCTGACCCCGGTGCGCGGGAGCGGTCCACATACCCCAGACGTGGAGGACGCCGTCGTGCTCGAACAGACCGCCGACGGCCACCGGGCCTGGATCGGTCACGGCGTACACCGGGCCGCTCAGGCGCTGCCGCCACTCGTCCTCGGTGAACCCCTGCTCGCGCTCGAGGGTGGAGCCGAACGCATCGGGGGAGTCCGCGAGCGACCGCAGCCGGATCTCGCGGAAGACCCCCCAGTCGTCCGGTCCGAGCCGCCGTACGGTCGCCATGCCCTCAGGGTGTCAGCGACACGGGCCGCCAACGACTAGATTTCCCCTCATGTTGGTCTCCGAGCGAGTCGGGCAGTTCTTCTTCGACAGTGGCTCGGGGAAGGAACGGCTGGAGTACACCGAGTACGGCGCCGGCCCTCACTGGGTCGTGCTGCTCCACGGGCAGCTGATGCCGCGCCGGATGCATCAGCCCCTCGCCCGCGCCCTCGCCGGCGAGGGACTGCATGTGGTGACCCTCGACCTGCTCGGTCACGGCCGTTCCGACCGGCCGGCCGATCCGTTGGTCTACTCGATGACGGCCTTCGCCGACCAGGTCGTCGCCCTGCTCGACCACCTCGGCGCCAAGCAGGCCGTGGTCGGCGGTACGTCGCTCGGGGCCAACGTCTCACTCGAGGTGGCCGCCGACCATCCTGAGCGGGTCAAGGGCCTGATCGTGGAGATGCCGGTGCTCGACAACGCCCTCGAGGCCGGGATCGTCGCCTTCGTGCCGGTGATGTTCGCCGCCCGGTTCGCGCCGTTCACGGTGAACGGACTGCGCCTCCTGACGCGGCCGATCCCGCGTGGCCTGGTGCCGTTCTGGGCCGGGATCGCCCTCGACACGCTGGACCAGCGCGCCGACTCGGTCGCCGCGATCCTCCACGGCGTCATCTTCGGCCGGGTCGCGCCGTCGTCCAGGCAACGCCGACGGATCCTGGCCCCGGCGTTCATCGTCGGCCATCCGGCCGACCCGATCCATCCCTTCGCCGACTCCGCGATGCTGGCGGAGGAGCTCGCGAACGCCGAGTTCGTGCGTGCCGCCAGCGTGCTCGAGTGGCGCGCCCGCCCGGAGCGGCTCAACGCCAAGGCGGCGGAGTTCGCCCTGCGCTGCTGGCAGACCCCGCGACGTAAACGCCGTACCGGGTCCTAGGGCGTTCCGCCCCGGCCCGGCACAATGGCCGGGTGCCTCTCTACCGCGACGAGGCGATCGTGCTGCGCACCCACAAGCTGGGCGAAGCAGATCGCATCATCACCCTGCTGACGCGTCAGCACGGGCGGGTGCGCGCGGTGGCGAAGGGCGTGCGGAAGACGACGTCACGGTGGGGCTCCCGGCTGGAGCCGTTCACCCATGTCGACCTGCAGCTCGCCGAGGGGCGCAACCTCGACGTGATCACCCAGGCGGACACGATCGACGCGTTCCCAGCCCACCTCGGTGACCACTACGACCGCTACACCGCCGGCACCGTGATGCTCGAGACCGCCGACCGGCTGGTGGCCGAGGAGAAGCAGCCGTCGCTGCAACAGTTCCTGCTGCTCGTCGGTGGCCTGCGGGCGATGACCGCCGGTGACCGGACGCCCGCCCAGGTGCTCGACTCCTACCTGCTCCGCTCGCTCGCGGTCGCGGGCTACGCCCCGTCGTTCGACCACTGCGCCCAGTGCGGCGAGCCCGAGCCGCGGTGGTTCTCGCCGGCCGCAGGGGGCGCGCTGTGCGCCGACTGCCGCGTGCCCGGCTCCGCCTCCCCGTCCGCTGGCACGCTCCAGGTGATGGGGGCGCTCCTGGCCGGCGACTGGCCGGCGGTGGCGGCCGCCGACGCCCGGCAGCTCCGGGAGGCATCCGGTCTGGTCTCGGCGTTCCTGCACTGGCACCTCGAGCGCGGGCTGCGGTCACTGGAGTACGTCGAGCGATGACGCGCCTCCTCGTGTAACGCGGGTTATGACCGCCGAAGTACCCGCACAGCACGCACTCGGTAGCCACAGCACCGCACCAGACGTCGCGACGGTACGGCGAGCACCCCCCGCGGCCCGCCTCTAGGCTGTCGGCGTGAAGCGCGCCGTACGTCCGCCGAACCCGCACCCGTCCGGAGCCCGGCCGCCCTCGATCCCGCCGGCGCTCGTGCCGCGGCACGTCGCGATCACGATGGACGGCAACGGCCGCTGGGCGAAGGCCCGCGGGCTGCCGCGCACCAAGGGTCACGAGCTCGGGGAGGCGGCCCTCTTCGACGTGGTCGAGGGGGCGATCGAGATCGGGGTGAAGGCGATCAGCGCCTACGCGTTCTCGACCGAGAACTGGAACCGCTCGCCCGATGAGGTCCGGTTCCTGATGGGCTTCAACCGCGACGTGATCCGCCGTCGTCGCGACGAGATGCACGAGCTGGGCGTGCGCGTCCGCTGGTCCGGACGCGCTCCGCGGCTCTGGAAGTCCGTGATCAGGGAGCTCAGGATCGCCGAGGAGCTGACCCGGGACAACGACGTGCTGACGCTCAACATGTGCATCAACTACGGCGGCCGGGCGGAGCTCGCCGACACCGCGCGCGCCATCGCCCGCGAGGTCGCCGCCGGCCGGCTGAACCCGGAGAAGGTCGACGAGAAGGTCTTCGCACGTCACCTCTACGTCCCGGCGCTGGCCGACGCCGACCTGCTGTGGCGGACGTCGGGGGAGAACCGCCTGTCGAACTACATGCTGTGGCAGGCGGCGTACGCCGAGCTGGTCTTCACCGACATCCTCTGGCCCGACGTCGACCGGCTCGCGCTCTGGAAGGCCATCGAGATCTACGCCCAGCGCGATCGTCGCTTCGGCACGGCCTGATCCGCCGCCGCCCCGCTCCTCTGCCACAGGTTCATCAAGGTATGTAGGTGAACCCGCACTTCCCACGACCAATTCGTCGAGGGAAGTGTCGGTTTCCCTACATACCTTGATGAAACCAAGCAGCCCGACCCCACCCGCCCCGAGGCTCAGGGGGCAGTGCAGGCGGAGCAGGTGCCGACGATCTCCAGGGTGTGGGAGAGGTCGGAGAAGCCGTGCTCGGAGGCGATGGCGGAAGTCCAGCGTTCGACCGCCGGCCCCTCGACCTCGACGGTCGCCCCGCACGACCGGCAGACCAGGTGATGGTGGTGGGTGTCGGAGCAGCGGCGGTAGATCGCCTCGCCGTCCTCCCGGCGCAGGACGTCGACGAGACCGTGGTCGGCGTACAACGCGAGGGTCCGGTAGACCGTGGCGAGGCCGACCCCCGAGCGCTGCGCGACGAGCAGCTCGTGCACCTCCTGCGCGGATCGGAAGTCGTCGACACCGCCCAGCGCGTCGAGGACGGCCTGCCGTTGCGGCGTCGTCCGAGGCGCGGGGGACGCGGTGGGAGAAGGCTCAGTGCTCGTCATAGTGCGGCCCCTCTCCGGTGACGTGTACGGCGTGCCGGTGGCCGTCGTGCACGTAGTCGACGTGGTCGTCGTGCTCCACCGCGACGTGGCCGCAGTCGGGCCCGTGCTCGTGGGGATGGGTCTCGGGGGTCTGGTGCGCCTCGGGGACCCCGGCCGCGAACGGTGCCGTGAGGCGCGCTCGTCGGCGGACCCAGACACCGAGCGGCCAGGTCACCGCGAAGCCGAAGAGCGAGAGCAGCACGATCGTGGGGCCGGGGGCGACCGACGCCTCGGCCGGCGCGTAGGCCGCCAGCAGCAGGCCGCCGAGCGACGCGCCGATGCCCAGCGCCATGGCGGCGAACAACGTGGTCCGGAACGACCGGGTCACCTGCTGCGCGGTCGCGACGGGCACCACCATCAGGGCCGACACGAGCAGCAGACCCACCGTCCGCATCGCGACGGTCACGCTCACCGCTGCCAGCACCGCGACCATGATGTTGTAGGCCCGGACGTTGAGCCCGGCCACCCGGGCGAACTCCTGGTCCTGCGACACCGCGAACAGCTGCGGCGCCAGCCCCACGCAGACCCCGACCACCACGACGGCCAGCGCGATCGTCACCCAGACGTCATTGGTCGAGATGGTGGTGATCGAGCCGAAGAGGTACTGCTGGAGCGTCGTCGCGCTCTGCCCCGCCAGCCCGGTGAGCAGCACGCCACCGGCCAGGCCGCCGTAGAACATCAGGGCCAGCGCGACGTCGCCGTTGGCGTGGCCGCGCTCACGGATGATCTCGATCAGCACGGCACCGACGGCGCAGACCACGATCGCGGTCCAGGTGGGGGAGAGGCCCGTGAGCAGGCCGAGCGCCACGCCGGTGACGGCCACGTGTCCGATGCCGTCGCCCATCAGGGCCAGACGCCGCTGGACCAGGTAGGTCCCGACGGCGGGTGCGGCCAGACCGGTGAAGAGCGCCGCGACCAGCGCGCGTTGCATGAAGGCGAGGGTGAAGAGGTCCACGGTCAGTGCCTTCCGTCGAAGGGAGCCGAGACGTGAGGCACGTGGTCGTGCTGCGCCCTGCTCGGGTGATGGTGGTGCCCGTGCGCCTCGCCGAACTGCGGCGCATGCACCTCGTGGTCGCCGAGCGGCTCGCCGTCGTAGGCGATCCGGCCGTCGCGCATGACCACCGACCGCTCGACCAGCGGCGCCAGCGGGCCCAGCTCGTGGGCGACCAGCACGATCGTGGCGCCGTGCTCCGAGAGCTGGGCGAGCGCATCGGCCAGGGCCTGCTGGTTCGGCAGGTCGACGCCTGCCGTCGGCTCGTCGAGGAAGAACAGGTCGGGCTCACCGGCGAGGGCCCGCGCGATCAGGGCGCGTTGCTGCTGCCCCCCGGACAGGCTGGAGATGCCGTCCCGGGCCTTGCCCTGGAGTCCCACCACCTCGATCGCCCGGTCCACGGCGGCCCGGTCGGCCCGCGACATCGGTCGGAACGGCCGCCGGTGGGTCAGCCGCCCCGAGGAGACGACCTCCCACACCGACGCCGGTACGCCGCTCTCGGCGCTCGCGCGTTGGGGCACGAACCCGACGCGGGCCCACTCGTCGTACGACGCGATCGGGGTGCCGTAGAGCCGCAGCTCACCGCCGCTGAGCGGCCACAGCCCGACCAGGGCCCGGACCAGGGTCGACTTGCCCGAGCCGTTGGCGCCCATCAGAGCCACGAACTGCCCTGGCGCGACGGCGAGGTCGATGCCGCGCAGGATCGGGCGGCCGCCGATGGTGACCGAGCCGTTGGTCAGCTCGATCGGGTTCACGTCGTGCATCCGTTCGCCTCCTTCAAGGCCGCCAGGTTCCGGCGCATCAGGGTCAGGTAGGTCTGTCCCGCGGTCGCGTCGCTGAGGCCCTCGATCGGGTCCAGCACCTCGCTACGCACGCCCAGGTCGTGAGCGAGCGCGTCCGCGGCGGCCGGGCTCGCCAGGGTCTCGGAGAAGACGGTGGTGATGCCCTCGTCGTGGATCAGCTGCTGGAGCCTCGCCAGGTCCGCAGGGGTCGGCTCCGCCCCCGGAGCGAGGCCGGTGATGGGCGCGACCCGGATGCCGTAGCGAGCCAGGTACCCGAAGGCGTCGTGGCTGGTCACGACCGTGTGGCGGACACAGTCGGCCAGACCGGTGCGATAGTCGCGGTCGAGGACCACGAGTCGTCGCTGCAGGGAGGCCGCCCGGGCGTCGTACGACGCCGCGTGCGCCGGGTCGATCCGGCCGAGCTCCCGCGCCACCGCCCCGGCGACCGCCGACAGCTTCAGCGGGTCCTGCCAGAAGTGCGGGTCGACCTGACCGGGGTCGGAGGCGAAGTCCTGGAGTCCGGCGACAGGCCCTACGTCGAGCGCCGTGCCCTCCGCGTCGTTGGCGACGCCCTGGTCCACGGCCGGCTGGAAGCCGCGTTCGTAGACCACGAGGTCGGCCTTGGCCAGGTCGACGGTCTGGCCGAACGTGAGCTCGACGTCGTGCGGCTCCAGGCCCGGGCGGGTGAGGTCGGTGACGTCCGCACCGGGCGCGATCTGCTCGCTCACCCAGGCGAGCGGGTAGAAGCTGGCCGCGATGCTGACGCGCCCGTCGGCATCGTGGCTCGCAGGGGAGCAGCCGGTCAGGCCGACGGCCACGAGCAGTGACGCCACTGCTGCGACCCACCGGAACATGAGAATCATTCTCACGAGAGTGAGAATGATTGTCAACCAGGGCCGTAGGGGTCAGCTCGTGAGCGTCGTGAACATCTCGTCCAGGTGCGCGAACGCGGTGGTGCCGTGCCCCTCGCCCGGGCGGACGACGAGGTCGGCATCGGGCAGCTGGTCACGGAGCCACGCGCCATGGCTCGGGGGCACGACTCGGTCGCCGCCGCCGTACCAGAGGTGACAGGGGAGCCGGAGGCGGCCGAGCTCGAGGTCCCACGTCGCGCCCCACGACAGGTTGTCGCGGACGTAGCCGTCGTACCGGTCGAGCGCGTCGCGCGTGTCCGCCGCCCACCGGAGGCGGGCCGTGGCGTCGAGCCACTCGGTCGCCACGGGGGGCGCGTCCCCGAAGAACCCGTCGATGATCTCGTCGTCCGTGAGGTCGGGCGCGAGCCAGGCGAACTCCTCGGCAGCCAGGTCCGCCAGACCCGAAGCCGCGTCTGCGTCACCCGCGGCGAACCGCTCGACCAGAGGTCGTTCGCGGTCATCGGGCACCGGCTCGTCGAGGAGCACCCAGGGGCCCACCCCGGCTGCCACGCCCACGCGGGTCACCCGGCTCTGGTCGGCCAGCCCGGTGGCGAGCGCGTACGGGCCTCCGCCGGAGATGCCGAGCACCGCGAACCACTCGACGTCGTACTGCTCCAGGACGTCGAGCGCGTCGAGCCCGACCTGGGCCAGGCCAGGGGGAAGGTCGGAGGACCGGCCGTAGCCGGGCCGGTTGAACGACAGCAGGCGGACGCCGGTGCGAAGCGCCGCTTCGTGTCCCAACGTCGCCTGGAGGCGACCGGACGGCGTGCCACTGTGGAAGAGCACCGGGCTGCCTGCCGGGTCACCGCCCTCCCAGCAGCTCACCGTGCGGCCGTCTGGGAGCGCCACGAGCCGGTCCTCGCCGACAACAGGGGCTGCTGGGTGCCTCTCGGGCGTCATGTACCGACTGTAGGCCGGTCCCGACGACTAGGGTCGCCCCGTGATCGTGGTCAACCGCTTCCGGGTGCAGGAGAGCGACGCCGAGTCGTTCCGCGCCGACCTCGAGCGGGCGCACCAGTCGCTCGCCGTCCAGGCGGGGTATCTCGCCGGACAGGTGGGTCGCAACGTCGACGACCCCGGGCTGTGGCTGCTCACGACGCAGTGGCAGGGGCCGGGCGCCTACCGCCGCGCGCTGTCGTCGTACGACGTGAAGATGGCCGCCGTGCCGACGCTCAGCCGCGCCATCGACGAGCCCAGTGCCTATGAGTCGGTCGTGCCCGGGGAGGCCCTCAATGTGCCCCAGAGCCGGTCGTTAGGCTGATCGTTCACGCACGATCGGACCGACAGCCAGCCGGCCAGACCCACAGGAGCCTCTTCGTGGCCAAGCCACCCCCCAGCAAGCTCGACACCGTCGTCTCCCTCTGCAAGCGCCGCGGGTTCGTCTTCCCCTCGGGCGAGATCTACGGTGGCACCCGCTCGGCTTGGGACTACGGCCCGCTCGGCGTGGAGCTGAAGGAGAACGTCAAGAAGCAGTGGTGGCGGTCCATGGTCACCCAGCGCGACGACATGGTCGGCCTCGACTCGGCGATCATCCTGCCGACCAGGACCTGGGAGGCCAGCGGCCACCTGGCGACGTTCACCGACCCCCTGGTCGAGTGCCAGTCGTGCCACAAGCGCTTCCGCGAGGACCACCTCCAGGAGGAGTACGCCGGTCGCAAGGACATCGCCGACCCCGACACGGTCGACATCAACGAGTCCGTGCCCTGCCCCAACTGCGGCAACCGCAACACCTGGACCGAGCCCCGCCAGTTCAACATGATGCTCAAGACCTACCTCGGGGTGATCGAGGACGAGTCGGGGTTGCACTACCTGCGGCCCGAGACCGCCCAGGGCATCTTCCTCAACTTCGCCAACATCGTGACCAGCGCCCGGATGAAGCCGCCGTTCGGCATCGCCCAGATGGGCAAGAGCTTCCGGAACGAGATCACGCCCGGAAACTTCATCTTCCGGACCCGCGAGTTCGAGCAGATGGAGATGGAGTTCTTCGTCCGCCCGGGCGAGGACGAGGAGTGGCACCAGTACTGGATCGACGAGCGCACCCGCTGGTTCACCGACCTCGGCATCGATCCTGACAACCTGCGCCACTTCGAGCACCCGCAGGAGAAGCTCAGCCACTACGCGAAGCGCACGGTCGACATCGAGTACCGCTTCGGCTTCTCGGGCCGCGAGTTCGAGGAGCTCGAGGGCATCGCGAACCGGACCGACTACGACCTCACGCAGCACTCCAACGCGTCCGGCCAGGACCTCTCCTACTTCGACCAGGCCAGCGCCGAGCGCTACATCCCCTACGTGATCGAGCCGGCACTCGGCCCGAACCGAGCGATGATGGCGTTCCTCCTCGATGCCTACGTCGAGGACGAGGCGCCCAACACCAAGGGGGGCGTCGACAAGCGCACGGTGCTGCGCCTCGACCCGCGCCTCGCCCCGGTCAAGGTGGCCGTCCTGCCGCTGAGCCGCAACGCCGACCTGTCGCCCAAGGCTCGCGACCTCGCCGCCGAGCTGCGCGCTCACGGCTGGAACGTCGAGTTCGACGACTCCGGCGCCATCGGTCGTCGCTACCGGCGCCAGGACGAGATCGGTACGCCGTTCTGCGTCACCGTCGATTTCGACACCCTCGAGGACCAGGCGGTCACCGTGCGGGAGCGCGACTCGATGAGCCAGGACCGGATCGCGCTCGACCAGGTCAGCGCGTACTTCGCGCAGCGCCTCCTGGGCTGCTGACCCGCTGCCGGACCATCCCCGCCGCTGACCCTCGGCGGGGCGGCCCGGATTCCCAGGTTGCTCGGGCACAATGACCGCGTGATCCGCCGACCGGCAGCCAGCGCTGCGCTCCTGGCCCTCGCGGCTCTCGCTCTCGCGGGATGCGGCGGTGGCAGCTCGTCCTCCGCCGAGCTCGGCTCGCCGGGCACGAGTGGTACGACGACCGCAGGCGACTCGGGCTCGACGTCGCACACGGCCGCCACCGTCCAGGGCGCGAAGCTCACCGCCCAGGGCACGGCGCTCAAGGTGGGCCAGGCGGCCACGGTCTCGTGGCAGCCGAACCAGAAGCAGGTCGGTGTGATGAAGGTGTCGGTGACCAAGCTGCAGCAGGTCCCGATCTCGGCGTTCAGCGCCTGGCGCCTCGACGCGGCCACGAAGCGGTCGACGCCCTACTTCGTCCATGCGACGGTGCGCAACATGGGCACCACGCCGCTGTCCGGCGTACCGGTGCCGCTGTACCTGCTCGACGGGCGCAACACACTGCTGCAGGCGTCGACGTTCCGTGCTCAGTTCCCCCCGTGCCCGAGCACCCCGCTGCCCGCGAAGTTCACCCACGGCAAGAAGGCCTCGGTCTGCCTGGTCTACTTCGCCCCCGGACACGGCACGCTCACCGCGATCAGCTTCCGACCGACCCAGGACTTCGACGCGATCACCTGGACCGGGCCCGTGACGAAGGCGGCGCCGGCCACGAAGGCGAAGAAGGCGAAGCAGCACTGACCGCGCTTTTGGCCGGCCGGCCCGACGCGGCGGACAATCAGCGTATGTCCCCCCTCACCCTCGGCTCGCTGACCGTGCCCACGCCGGTCGTGCTCGCGCCGATGGCGGGGATCACCAATGCGGCCTACCGACGGTTGTGCGCGGAGCAGGGAGCGGGCCTCTACGTCTGCGAGATGATCACCTCCCGCGGGCTGGTCGAGCGTGACTCCACGACGCTGAAGATGCTCGTCTTCGACGAGCTCGAGACCACACGGTCGGTCCAGCTCTACGGCACGGACCCGGCGTACGTCGGCAAGGCGACCGAGATCCTCTGCGCGGAGTACGGCGTCCACCACGTCGACCTCAACTTCGGCTGCCCCGTGCCCAAGGTGACCCGCAAGGGTGGTGGCGGCGCCCTGCCGTGGAAGCGCGGGCTGCTGGCCGAGATCCTGCGGTCCGCGGTCGCGGCCGCCACCCCGTACGACGTGCCGGTCACCATGAAGACCCGCAAGGGCCTCGACGACGACCACCTGACCTACCTCGATGCCGGCCGCATCGCGGAGGAGACCGGCTGTGCCGCCATCGCGCTGCATGGCCGGACCGTCGCCCAGTCCTACAGCGGGCAGGCCGACTGGGAGGCCATCGCCCGGCTGGTGGAGCACGTCGACATCCCGGTCCTGGGGAACGGTGACATCTGGGAGGCAGGCGACGCGCTGCAGATGGTCGAGCAGACCGGAGCGGCCGGAGTGGTGGTCGGCCGCGGCTGCCTGGGCCGCCCATGGCTCTTCCGTGACCTCGCCGCGGCCTTCTCAGGGGACGGCGTGCGCACCCTCCCCACCCTCGGCGAGGTCGTCGCCATGATGCGCCGGCACGCCGAGCTCCTGAGCGAGCACATGGGGGAGGAGCGGGGGTGCAAGGAGTTCCGCAAGCACGTGTCGTGGTACCTCAAGGGGTTCCGCGCAGGCGGCGAGCTGCGCCACTCGCTGGCGCTTGTCGACTCGCTCGCCACCCTCGACGAGCTCCTCGCGGGGCTCGACCCCGACGAGCCGTTCCCGGTCGCGGAGCTCGGTACGCCACGTGGGCGCCAGGGCTCGCCGCGGGAGCGTGTCGTCATCCCGGAGGGCTGGCTGGACGACACCGATGGCACCCGGCTGCACCTCACCGAGGAGACCACCGAGACCACCGGCGGCTGACTCCGGACGGGCGGTCGGGGTGATGGTCGGGGTGATGAGGGGCACCCGGCGTTGCGGGGGCCGGGATTGAGACAGCGGCGAGAAGGTGTGCTTGACTCTTGCGTCGTGTCCGAATCGTGACCATGGGGGGTCATCTCGGGCCGGACCCCCGACAGCAACAGCAAAGGAATCAGCGCTGTGGCACACCATCGCCACAAGCGGGAGCCCAATGCCCGCAGGCTCGTAGCCCTCACCGGTTCGCGTGCCGCCCGTATCGCCGCCGGCGCCGCCCTGGCCACCACGCTTCCGGCCGTCGCACTCGGCGTCCTCGCCGCGGACCCCGCGGCCCAGCCGGCCCTCGTGGCCGACCAAGGCCCCGCGATCGTCCTCGACCCCGCTCGCTACGACCGGGCGCCGGTCTCCCGCTCGTTCGACCGGGCCGCGGCCCGCAACTTCCAGGAGGGCGTCGCCGCCCAGGAGGCCACGGTCCGCGCCGTCAAGAGGGCTCACGTCGAGAAGTGGACCACCGCCGACCTCAACCTCTGGTCGAGCGCGTCCCAGGCGGCCCGCCAGGTCGGGCTCGTCCCGTCGGGCAAGCACATCCTCGTGACCGGCCGGGTCAGCGACGGGCGCGCCGAGGTCGTGGTCGACGGCCAGTCGCGTTGGGTCACCGCCGAGTACCTCGCGGACCAGAAGCCCGACCCCGCCTCGGCCGCAGGCGCTGCCGTCACTGCCGCCGCGGGCCTGTCGATGGCACCCTGCGCCGACGGCTCGGTGGAGTACCGCCTGACGTCCGCGGCCGTCTACGTCTACCGCTCGGTGTGCCACGCCTTCCCGCAGATCACGTCGTACGGCGGGTGGGACAACCACGGCGAGCACGTCAGCGGCAAGGCGCTCGACATCATGACCAGCGACGTGGCGCTCGGCAACGCGATCGCCGCGTTCCTGCAGCAGCACGCGTCCGAGCTGCACCTCTACGACATCCTGTGGCGCCAGCACATCTGGACGCCCGTCCGGGCGTCCGAGGGCTGGCGGCTCTTCGCCGACCGTGGGTCACCGACGGCCAACCACATGGACCACGTACACGTCTCGGTCTACTGAGCGAGGACCGTCCGATCCAGCGGAGCCGGATCGGACGGCCGTAGCGAAACGTCGTCGTGCGCTTGCACACGAGCCGCCTCGGTGCAGCGAACGGCGCCTGCGCTTGCGCACACGTCGCCGCGGCCCCCTAGTCTCGCCCCGATGCCCGAGTACGACGACGCCGCGCGCGAGCGCTGGGTCCCCGAGCCGCCCAAGCGGGTCCCCGCGCCCGAGCGCACGCCGTTCGAGCGCGACCGCGCGCGAGTGGTCCACGCCGCCGCGAGCCGACGGCTGGCGGCCAAGACCCAGGTGGTCGGGCCGCAGAGCGACGACTTCGTGCGCAACCGGCTCACCCACAGCCTCGAGGTCGCCCAGATCGCCCGCGACCTGGCCCGGGCCCTCGGCTGCGAGCCAGACATCCCCGAGACGGCCGCGCTGGCGCACGACCTCGGCCACCCGCCGTTCGGGCACAACGGCGAGCGCGCGCTCGCGGAGCTGAGCCATGACATCGGCGGCTTCGAGGGCAACGCCCAGACGCTGCGGCTGCTGACCCGGCTCGAGGCCAAGACGTTCGCGCCCGACGGCCGCTCGGTGGGGCTCAACCTGACCCGGGCCACGCTCGACGCCTGCACCAAGTACCCCTACCCGCGCACCGGGTCGGGTGTCGGCGAGAAGTTCGGGGTGTACGACGACGACCGCGAGGTCTTCGACTGGCTCCGCGCCGGCGTGGACGGCCCGACCCCGTGCTTCGAGGCGCAGGTGATGGATCTCGCCGACGACGTCGCCTACTCCGTCCATGACGTCGAGGACGGCATCGTCGCGGAGTGGATCGACCTGAGTCGGCTAGACCTGGACGCCGTGTGGGAGGCCGTCCGCGACTGGTACCTCCCCAGCATCCCCGACGAGCATCTGCAGGCGGCACTCGACCGACTGCGGTCCGTCGAGGGCTGGCCGACCACGGCGTACGACGGGTCCAGACGCCAGCAGGCGGCGCTGAAGAACCTCACGAGTGACCTGATCGGACGCTTCTGCTCGGCCGCCCAGACAGCCACCTTCGAGGCGAGCGACGGGCCCTTCCTCCGGCACGCCGCGGCCGTGAGCGTCCCGACCGACAGTGCCGTGGAGATGGCGGTGCTCAAGGGCATCGCCGCCCACTACGTGATGCGTACCGACGACCGGGTCAGCGTGATGGAGCGACAGCGGGCCCTGCTGGTCGAGCTCTTCGACCGGCTGGTGGCGACCGGCAGTGACCATCTCGACCGCGGCTTCGCCGACGACTGGGCGGCCGCCGGCGACGACGCGGCTCGGCGCCGGGCCGTGGTGGACCAGATCGCGTCCCTCACCGACGCCAGCGCCGTCGCCTGGCACGGCCGCCTGGTCCGACAGCAGCGCTCAGGGTAGGTCGCCCTGCGGGCCTGCGAGGTGCTCCACCTGCGGCTCGCTGGAGCCGGAGAACTTGTCCTTGGCGGCGGCGGTGGCCGCGCTGGCGGCGCTCGTCACCTTGTCGGCGACCACCGGGGCCTGGTGCTTGGCGATGTCAACGGCCTGCTGGGCCTTCTCCTGGACGCGAGGGTCCTGGCGGACCTTGTCGACGGTGCCCACGATCTGGTCGTAGCGCTCGCGTCCGGCGCGGGCGCCGAGCACGTAGCCCAGCCCGAAGGCGATGAGCAGTGTCAGCTTCTTCATGAGGTGTTCTCCCTGGTGTCGGTGGTGCGCTCGTCGGCCTGCCGGCGGATGGCTCGGCCGCGGGCGAGGTCCTTCTGCTCCTTCTTCCGAGCCTTCCTGATGCCTCGAGTGTCCCGCGCAGGCACCTGGAGCTCCTCCTCGGCCGCGATGCCCGCCTGCAGCTGGCGCCCACGCTCGAGCTCGGAGCCCAGCTCCGCCCCGAACAGGAGCGCCAGGTTGGTGATCCACAGCCACGGCAGCCCGACCACGGCGCCGGCCAGCGAGCCGTAGGTCTTGCCGTAGCTCCGAGCGGATCAGCTCGGGGCCCGCTGGCTGAGGTCGTGCACGAGGGCAGCCAGGGGCGGGTCGTCGCTGACCGAGTGCCGGGGACTGCCGGGTGTCGACGTACTCATGAGCACGCCGTACCCACGAGCCCCGGTGGTATCCGCCCGAGCGCTGTCGACGGGCCGCCGTAGACTCCCGGTCGTGGCCGGACGCATTCGCGAGGAAGACATCGCGGAGGTGCGCGAGAAGGCCAAGATCGACGACATCGTCTCCGACTACGTCACGCTCCGCCCCGCCGGCGGCGGTTCGCTCAAGGGCCTGTGCCCCTTCCACGACGAGAAGTCCCCGTCGTTCAACGTCAACCCGCAGCGCCAGTTCTGGCACTGCTTCGGCTGCGGGGAGGGCGGCGACGTGATCGCCTTCCTGATGAAGATCGACGGCCTCGGGTTCACCGAGGTCGTGGAGCGCCTGGCAGACAAGTACGGCGTGATGCTGCGGCGTGAGGAGGGCGACGCGCGGCCCGACCGTCCGCGGGGTCCCCAGCGGGCCCGCCTGATCGAGGCCCACCGCGTGGCCCAGGCCTACTACGCCGATGCCCTCGGCACGCCCGATGCGGTCGTGGCGCGCCAGTTCCTGGGGGAGCGCGGCTTCGACCAGGCGTCGGCGGAGCAGTTCGGGATCGGCTTCGCGCCGCGTGACGGCGACGCCCTGCTGCGCCACCTGCGGCAGAAGGGCTTCACCGAGGAGGAGACGGTCGCGGCCGGGCTGGTCGCGGTCGGGCGGTCGGCGTACGACCGCTTCCGTGGGCGCCTGCTCTGGCCGATCCGCGAGTCGAGCGGCGAGACGATCGGCTTCGGGGCGCGACGGATCTTCGACGACGACCGGATCGAGGCGAAGTACCTCAACACCCCTGAGACCGCGATCTACAAGAAGAGCCAGGTGCTCTACGGCATCGACCTGGCCCGCCGCGAGATCGCGCGGTCGATGCAGGCGGTCGTGGTCGAGGGCTACACCGACGTGATGGCCTGTCACCTGTCCGGCGTGCCGACGGCGGTGGCGACGTGCGGCACGGCGTTCGGCGACGACCATGCGCGGGTGCTGCGCCGTTTCCTCAGCGACCACGAGGAGTTCCGAGGCGAGGTGATCTTCACCTTCGACGGCGACGCCGCCGGCCAGAAGGCCGCGCTGCGCGCCTTCGGCGGCGACCAGAACTTCGTGTCCCAGACGTACGTCGCAGTCGAGCCGACGGGGCTCGACCCGTGCGACCTGCGCATCCAGCAAGGAGACGCCGCCGTCCGCGAGCTGGTCGCCCGGCGGCGCCCGCTCTACCAGTTCGTGCTGGCCAACATCGTCAGCAAGTACGACCTCGAACGCGCCGACGCGCGGGTCGACGCGGTCCGCGAGGCCGCGCGGCTGGTCTCGTCCATCCGCGACAAGTCCAAGGTCGAGGCCTTCTCCCGCGAGCTCGCCGGCATGGTGGGGGTCGACGTGGAGCAGGCGCGCACGGAAGTACGACGAGCCGCTGGGCGCGCTGCGCGGCCCGCACCGCAGCCCCGCACGCCCAGCACCACCCAGAGCGCGAACCCGACCCCACCCACGACACCGGCGGCTCCTCCGCTACCCGACCTGCGTGACCCACGGTTCGCCCTCGAGCGCGAGGCCCTCAAGCTCGTCGTCCAGGAGCCCGAGGCGGTGGCCCGGACCACTCGCGACATCGGCGCCAACGACTTCACCCATCCGACCTACCGCTCCGTCTGGGAGCTGGTCGAGCAGTGCGGTGGCCTCGGCGCCGCCGATGCGGGCTGGGCCTCGCGGCTGACGAGCGCCGCCTCCGACCAGGCCGTCGCCGCCGCGCTGTCGGCCCTCGCGGTCGAGCCGGTGCCGAGCCGCAAGGGCGCCGATGACGCGTTCGTCGCGAACACCGTCTACCGCCTCCAGGAGCTCACCGCCCAGCGCCGGATCGCCGCCGTGAAGTCGCGACTGCAGCGCACCAACCCGGTCGAGCACACCGTGGAGTACAACCGCATGTTCGGCGAGCTCACCGCCCTCGAGCAGCACCGTCGCCAGCTTCGCGACCTGGCGCTGGGTGCCTCGTGAGGTCACTACGACGTGAACGGCCGCCGGTCGAGGTGGCCTCCGGCGAGCGGCTGCTCGCATGGGCGCCGGTCGCGGGCGGCCAGTGGGTCGCCGGCACCCGCGACGCGCTCTACCTCCCCGCCGGGCGTCTGGCCTGGGAGGACGTCGAGGCCGCCGACTGGGACCACGAGCTCGCGCGACTCCGGGTCTCGGAGGTGGGCCAGTGGGGCCGCCCTCGGGTCGAGCACGCCCTGATGCTCGACGAGTCCGCGCCCTTCGACACCGACCGGCTCCTCCAGCTGGTGCGGGAGCGGGTGACGGCGAGCGTGCTTCTCGTCCGACACGTCCGGATCACCGGCAAGCGCGGCGTACGCGTGGTGGGGCGGCGTGCCCCCTCCGGCCGCTCGGAGGTGCACTGGGTCTACGAGTACGACGCCGGCATCGAGCCCACCGATCCTGTCGTCCAGGCGGCCGCGTCGGCCGCCTTGGCCTCGGCGCGGGCCGATGTCGGCCTCGACTGACCGCACCCCTGGCGCGGGTGGCTCCCGATTCGCGACCCCCGACCCCGCTTGCTAATCTGTGCGGGCTCCGAACGATCCCCTGTAGCTCAACTGGCAGAGCATTCGACTGTTAATCGAAGGGTTGTTGGTTCGAGTCCAACCGGGGGAGCAAATCGAGTCTCCTGACCTGGGGAAACGTCCTCTGATCCCTGTCTGA
>Ga0302322_100001421_pt1 | contig 19600 bp, 27 predicted proteins | sample Fen_T0_2_FD_203757 | JGI IMG/M metagenome (GOLD analysis project Ga0302322, IMG submission 203757) | Peat permafrost microbial communities from Stordalen Mire near Abisko, Sweden - Fen_T0_2 | ecosystem: Environmental > Terrestrial > Soil > Wetlands > Permafrost | place: Sweden: Abisko...
TCTCAATAGAAGGCCCAGCTGGCTTGGTTCGGTATCATATTGGCATTTTATGCATGTAGCATTGCTATCGTTTCGCTGTGCTCGATCGCAGCCGTTAGCTCTTCTATCATTACTGGCTTGGTTAAGAATTCGTTTGCTCCTGCATTAAAACAGAGTTCTCGATAGGTATTCGGGTCGCAATCTGTAATAACTATGATCTTCGGTCCACAAGCCCATCGCTCTCGGATGATTTTGGTAGCCTCGATCCCATCCATTTCTGGCATCTGAATATCCATAAGCACAATATCGTAATGCTGCCTCTCAAGAGCCTGAAGAACCTCCAGTCCGTTAGCTGTGGCTTCGGCTTGGATGCCCAGTTTCCTGAGCATTAGTAGTGTAACCTTTTGGTTAACAGGATCATCCTCAGCTAAAATTATACTCATGTTTCTATTCATTCGTGTTTCTCCTTGGTAGATTATGTTTAATAATTACCAAAAAAAATTGATAATATTCGGCATCATATCGGGAATTGCGCCTTGCTGGGAACCTTGAAGCAAGTGCAATCGAAGATGCCCTCGGCGGACTTGAACGCTTTTGCATCTTCGTAGTTCATATCAATAAATCCGCCAGAACAACAGGGCAGCCATGAATCTTCTTTCTCAATATCGTCTGAGTAGGTGTACAGATTCATATTTTTCTTTATATGATAGTTCCCCACATAATCCTCATCCAGTTCAATCAAAGGCTTTTTCCAGGCTTTCATTGCCAGGCCGAGGACTTGAACATCCCCCGAATCTTCTTCAGGCATTTCGCCCATAGGGATTTCTTCCATCTGAAGTACTCCAAAGTGTGTCCGGCCGTTGACCAAATTCTCGTCTACGTTCATTGTGTTATTTGTTGCATCGGATTGAGCATCAAACGCTATATCCAGTCCATGAGCTTGATCTACACTATGATGCAAAGAATTCAAACCATCTCGGTTCTTTATCCAGTCTTCTTCTGTTAGCAACGCATTGAACGCAATAGGATGCAAATCGTAATATCTTGAACCTATGGCCATTACCAAGGGGCTGTAGACCATTTGGCTGTCTTCTTTCGTCTGAACAATGCTTGTTGCTTCTTCTTCATCTTGAATTACCTCGCCATTTTCATCGTAGGCTCCATTGATCCAGGTCTTATTCGTGAATGAACTCTCGGCGTACATATTCGAATCGGTAGCGATTTTCCCGCTTCCGTGAGCTTTGTTTTTAGTCTCGACGCCATTGAATAAACGCCCTTCAGTGCCGCTAGCATCTGGCATCAACGCATATTTGTAATCTGCATAGAAGCCGGTCCCGCTTACATTCTGTTCCATGCTGAATTTCAGATTTTCTTCTTCCAATGTCGTCGGATTGTCGTATGCTGCATTATTTTCCTCTAGTTGCTCCTTTTTCTCTCCATTATCGGCTATGGCCATACCGATTAGCGCAAAGAGAGCCAGCAATAAAATAAACGCCCTCAGATCATTCCCTCCTCAGATGACATTCTCGATGTTAGCACGTTTCTCTCATTTTATTTTAAGATATCTGTTAGATATTACAAAATTTAGCACGATAGCAATAACTATTAATTTGTAGTATTAATAAAAGACATAATAATAATGGAAACTATTGAAATGTCATATATTGCTCTGATTGTGGACAAAATTGTGCACTATGCTTTGCGTGCTTCAAAGATTTTCGTGGTGCACTACATATTATGCGAAGGTGCGAGATTTGACTTTACCTAAAGGTTGCTCGCGAGCAGTCTTTTACAGTTCTCTCACCTTTTGACCTTACTAAGTACTGGTATCAATACTAGAATTAGAACCTGCTAAGAAAACCTGGACATATCCTTTTAAACGATTTGAGCATACAAATCAGAAATTAATGTTACTTGATATGATTTAGGATAAGCTTTTATAATTGAGTGATATTTTGGTTAATGGTGAAACTATGCATATTCCTGATGGTTATCTGGGGCCGAATACATATATCGCATTTTGGATCATTATGGTCCCCATATGGTATTTTGCCGGAAAGAAACTGAGCGCGGAGCTAAGATCCAAGCAGGTTCCGTTGCTGGCGCTTGCGGCCGCTTTCTCTTTTGTCATCATGATGTTCAATGTGCCGATTCCAGGAGGCAGCACCGGTCATGCCGTGGGCGGAGCAATAGTCGGCATCGTCCTGGGACCCTGGGCAGCAGTTATCGCCTTATCCGTTGCCCTCGTGTTGCAGGCACTGATGTTTGGCGATGGAGGCATTACGGCTATCGCAGCCAATTGCTTCAATATGGGTGTCGTGATACCCTTCGTTGGCTATTATACTTATAAGTTCATAAGCGGAAGCACAGAGATTACATCATCGAGAAGGGTCATTGCCGCGGCCATTGCAGGCTGGCTCTCTCTGACTCTCGCATCATTTTGCGCGGGCTTTGAGTTCGGGATACAGCCTATCCTCAATCATACCCCGGAAGGAGTCCCGCTGTACATGCCCTACCCGCTGAGTGTGACTGTTCCTGCCATGGTACTGGAACACGCCCTGGGGTTCAGCATCCTTGAAGCTCTGATTACAGCACTAATATTCGCTTACATCCAGAGGACTGATACAAGTGTCCTGTATGGCGAGAGATCCCGATCTCTGAAGAAAGAGCCCAATGCGGCAGCGAGTGCGTGAGGTGAGATAATGGACAAGATGTTGAGAAATTTCGCAATCGGTCTGGTGTTGCTTATCATCCTGGCTCCATTAGGTCTCTTGGCTGTTGGCGAGACCTTCGGCGAGTGGGGGTCGGAGGAGATCAAAGAGAAGCTAGGCTATGTGCCCCAGGGCCTGGAAAAGCTCTCAGGAGTATGGAACGCTCCATTGCCAGATTACGCTTTCCCAGGCGGCGAGAATAGCGAGTCATTGCCCTTATCTGCTGCTGCGTATATTCTGTCGGCAGTGATTGGCGTCGTAGTATGCGGTGGCCTGTTGTACTTCGTGGGCAAGAAGGTTGCCAGAGACTAACGCATTCTTTTTTATTTTTAGCTGATTGATAGATTGAATAAAATAATCTTGAATAATCGAAAATTCGATTTGTGGCAGGAAGATATGATCCCGGACTGGCTGAAAGAAGTAAATGTCGCACCTTGCCGATGTTCTGCGGTATATCATGGCAAGAAAGGCTTCGTAGGGAAGACAATTGAAGGCATCTTCAGCTTCCTGGAAGAAGCATTCATCTCTGAGACTTACGCCAAACGTGATGGCTTGCTGCAGAGCCTGGATCCCAGGGCCAAGCTGATCTCCATTCTGATAGTGATATTTGCTACCAGTATGATTGGAGACCTCGACCTATTGATCTTTGTTTACTTGGCAACATTATTGTTTGCATATCTCAGCAAGATCGAAATATTATTCTTTATCAAGCGGGTCTGGCTCTTTATTCCTGTCTTTGCAGGCATAATCGCCCTTCCCATGATCTTCAACATATTCTTCCCCGGCGATCCTCTATTTCAGGTTCTACACCTTGGGCCAGGAGCCCATCTCGGACCATTTTCGCTGCCAGAGAGCATTTTCGTCACCAAACAGGGAGTCAACATGGCAGTCATATTTACCATGCGTGTAGCGACCTGCGTCTCCGCGGTGGTTCTGCTCTTTATCACTACACCTCAGCAGGTGCTCTTCAAATCCCTGCGCTCAGTAGGAGTTCCCAAGATCTATGTCTTGACGCTGGAGATGGCCTACAGATACATCTTCTTGCTTATGGACATGGTACGCGAGATGTACGTTGCCAAGAAAGCCAGGACCATTAAGTCTCGAAGCATGTTCGAGGAGCAGAAATGGGTTGGCGGACGCATGGGCTACACCCTGATAAGATCGATAGATCTAAGCGAAAAGGTGCATATGGCCATGCTGTCCCGGGGCTTCAATGGCGATGTCAAGGTCATGCAGCAGTTCAAGATGAAAAATCGAGATTATTTAGCAGTTGCAGTAGCCATATCGCTGAGCGTACTGCTTGTATTGATCTCCCAGGATTTCATTCGGGCATAAGAACATGGATACGATCTTCGACTTAAGAAACATCTCATACTCATACGTGGGAAAGATAAATGCTTTGAAAGATATCAGCTTAAAGATAGCACAGGAGGAGCAGGTATCAATAATCGGCACAAACGGCAGTGGCAAATCGACTCTTCTGGCCATCTTGAATGGATTGATATATCCTACCTCAGGTGAATTCTATGCCTTCGATAATGAGATCACAGAAGAGGTCTTTGATGCCATAAAGGATAATGAGTTTAGGTCCTATTTCCGGACCAAGGTAGGTTTCGTCTTCCAGAACTCAGATGTGCAGCTATTCTCTCCAACGGTCTTCGAGGAGATTGCTTTTGGACCCCTGCAGCTCAATGTTACTCCAGAAGAGGTCAAGACCAGGGTCGATGACGTCCTGGAGATGATGGAGATCACCAAGCTCCGGGATAGATCGCCACATACCCTGAGCGGCGGAGAGAAGAAGAAGGTATGCATAGCGACGGTCCTGGTTAACAACCCAGATGTCCTTTTGCTGGACGAGCCATCTGCAGGACTGGACCCCCGAACCCAGCTCTGGCTGGTTGAGCTCTTACAGGAGCTGGGACATGCGGGTAAGACCATAATCACAGCCACACATGACCTGGAGATCATAGAGCAGATCAGCAAAAGAGCCGTAGTCATGGGTGAAGATCACAGTGTTAAATTAGATGGAGCCGCAGAAGAGGTTCTCAGTGATTTCGAGTTGCTCCTGGCTGCGAATCTGATTCACGAGCACATGCATCTCCATGGCAGACTGGTACATGAGCATCTGCACGCTCATAAGGAGGAGCACAGACATGGACATGAGACCTGAAATGTAAACGCGTCTAACCAATACGATTTAAGGGATAGGTTTGGCGAATTATCGCTTAATCAAGACTACAAATTTTTAGTTTTGTTTTACTTCATAGGACAAATAATCAAAAAGTATTTAGAACATAATAACTCTCTATAATTAGGAATCAAATAGTTTGATTCTTAAAGTAGGTGTCTGGAGATGGAAGAAAAGCACGACCACAAACATGAGTCCGAAAAAATGCATGAGCATGAACACGAACATGAAATCCAACACGAGCACGAACACGAACATGATGATAAATCGCACGAACATGAGCATAAACATGATATAAGGCATGAACACGAGCATGGGGAAGAGGAGGAGCATGAAAAGAAGGCTTGAAATTGAATATCAAGATGCCTCACACAAAATATTTTTTTAGTGATGACAATCTGCGATTGGTCTAGGCATGGCTGATAAAAGGACAAGTGATTTAGCACCAACAATGTGAGAATAAGATGAGGTGAATCAGATGAATCATCCCGATCGAGCATTTTCATTTACAAAGATTGATAGCAAAGATGATTTGATGAAGGCAATTTTCAACCTTAAATGGCCCCTTTGCTGCGGCTTTTATCACGAGAAACTGCTCTACCTGAGTGATGGCGAAAGTGATGATGCGCCGGAATACGCTGTTGTGGCTATTGACAGGACGGAAGGGCGTTTCGGCATTCATGGAAGAGAGGTGGGAAGGATCAAGCCTGTGGCCATGCAGTCTGTCGAGATGCCAAAGTAAATCCAAGGAATTAATGCAGAAAATTACAGTAATAGCGGCAATCCGGTTATGGTTGTGGCAGAGCCCAAATGGCACCATAGCTGTCAACTCTGTCAGTTGAACGATTAGAGCTTTGCTTGCCTGTTTCTCTTTTTTGATCAAACTAGATCGAGAATTGCTACATATATTCTGGAAATAGCGATTCTGATGCCTTCAGATCTTTTTCTGATTTTATCCCACATAGAATTAAGAGATCTTATGTTGCTTAGGTACCAAACCAGAAGATAGTCGAGACTTCATGGTATTCCATGCGCGGGATATATGGGGTAGTCAAATCGCAATCATCTGATTCAATAGGCGATAGATACATTCTTGTTAAGAGACAGTATCTATCACTTGCATCTCTTGAAAACCATCTAGGCCGACTAACAGTCTTTCCTACATGTATTGTTTCTTGTAGTACTATGTATGCTGAGAAAATAAATGTAATCAAAGATTTATGCCTAATTGACAGGATAGTGCTACAAATAGATGCGATTTTCTTTCAATAACGTCGTGCTCATTCTCGAAAAAACCAGCAGAAAGAATTAAATAATGAATCATCTGACATAAGATTATCACGTACAGAAAAATGGAGGTAAATCTAAATGTGTTGCCATGATGATAATAAGCACGAGCATGCCCACGCCCATGAAGGCAAAGAGCACGTTCATGAGCACATTCACGATGCAGAGCACAAGCACGGACATAAGTGCTGCCATTAATTAATGCAGGAATAATTACACAAAGATGTCATTCAGAAACGAGGCTTGGGCATTGATCCGGAACAACTAGTTGCGGATTCGATGCACAAGGTTTTCCTTAATGGCAAGTCGAGGCCATTAAACTTTATTGAAAGCTTAGTTGCTGCTTAGTTCTAACATCTCCTATGTCGCAATGAAGATTTGGACCATTCTGAGGGGGTTATTTTTTCTATCTACCACGAGAACATTCTCTCCGTCTTCTATTCCCGGATCAGAGTTAACCACTTGACTTGAGAATAGGCGACCTCCACGGGCAAAGAATGGTACTGCTGCATCTGAGATCGTTACCTTCCTGATTGGCGGTTCACAAGCTGTTTCTGACATAGCATACACTCCATTTAGGCGAATTGTTCTGTATTGCTGAATTAGTCTTATCAAGTAATAAACTTTTCTATTGAGTTCATACTAACTAAAACTTACAGGCTTAAACATGCAAGAGAAGCCTGATACAATTATTGCCCCAAATCTGCAGGCTATTCTTGCGAACCTTGTTTGGACATTCAGGGCATCATCGAATTCAAAGCACTGATATTGGATTGATATTGGATTAATTATGCACTTCTGAATTATGAATCAATGAAACCTTCTACCTCAAAAAGGAGATTCCCTTTCTCGTCTCGATTTCGTACTAACACCCTGGTTGCTCTATCCCTGGAAACAGGATTCATATCGTCATCAAAGTAGTGTATCTCCGATTTCTCTTTGCGTGTCGCATTTACATACTTGGATATCTTCATAGCATACCATTATTGCTTTCTTCTATAAAAAGTATTATCAAATGACAAAAAGACATTATCTTTAACAATATTTATATTAAAGATATAAAATTTTCTTATAATAAAAGCACGAAATATCTATAAAATATGCTTTTGTATTAATTCATAGAAGTAACTAAAACTATCTTTTCACTCATTTACTATAACATTCGTTAGACTTGATTTGAGCCGATATAACATTCATGAAACCTCAGTTAGCAGTGCTATGTACCTTATACATATCTTGAAAAATATGGTATAATGCTACTTTACGCGAAAAGTTTATTACCTTGTAATATATTCTGGTTGGATGGAGCAGCAGGAACTCCTTTACCTTTGATAAGACCTGTTGTAAGTCCCTGGCCAGTTTGCCATGCCAGGGCGCTCCTCTTCTGAGAGAACTCCGAAAGCTCTCCAACAATAAGCGGTCGTCGTTATGGCTGATTTGATCATCACCGATATCAGAAAAAGCCATACAGACAGCGAATTTGATCGACGCCGTAATTCAAAATGCCGAGGACCGTGATTCTCAGCTATTATCCATGGTCAAAAAGAGCTACAGAAGATTATTGGTATTCGAGGGCGCAACCTCAGAAGAAGAGCTTACAGTGATGGGTGTGCGAAAGGGGGACCAGTTTATCCGCATGTTGGTAAAGCCCAATCATGGACTAAATGTGGGGGATGGAATAGAACTTATGGAGAGGTAGGACGAGTAAAATCGTTTAGCTGAAAAGACCATCTAAGTAAAATGTGGCCCGAAGATTGAAATTCAATTCAGTTGTCGCCGTACTGCACAAATTTGGCGTTTTCAGATCCTTTTCAAGATGCTCTTTGCCAAGAAAAAAAGAATTCCTTAAGATTTCATGGCTAGAGTTCTTTACCCAAGGAAGTTGTGGTTAGCTTAACATGCTTAACACCTTTCAGGGACATCATCCTCTCGGCAGCCGTTTTCACATCCTTGCCCTCTCCTCGGAGCACTATTACTTCCAAGCAGTTATCATGGTCTAAATGAACATGCATACTGGACTGGATTATGCTGCTAAACTCATGCTGGATTTCTGTGAGATTACCCTCAAGACCTCTTTGAATATGAGAATAGACAATTGTTATCACACCCACGCGTTCCCCTTGGACATCGCTCATCCATTCAAAATGAACTATGTAGTTTCGTATGGAATCCCTGATGCCTTCGGAACGAGACGAATAGCCGCGTTGAAGGATTATCTCGTCGAATTTCGCCAGCAGATTCTCAGGTAACGAAACGCCAATCCTCATTAATTCTTGATCCATATCTAATCTAACTACTTTTATGATATTACATAGTAATATATCTAATGGAAAAAGAATGAAAAAATCGGCTGTTAATTAAAATTAGCGCAGAGTCAAAGGTGATCTTCGATATAGGCGGTCCAGCAATATTGAATTGCACCCCGAAAATCTGGGCGCGCGGCTGACCAAGCAGTGTAGTTCTACAAGGACTTTCAGTAGGTCTCACAATATGTCCTAAAATTTGGTGTATCACCAAAAGTATTTATCCTGCTAGTGAACAGGATATGTTATGGAAGATATCACCGGCCTAGAGCTATCTCCAAAAAAGAATGAGTACCTGAAGTATATCCTCAAACAGGACGGACCAGTAAAAACAACGGATATATCCACTCAGTTTAAGGTTGATCCTTCAACTACAACTAAGACCATCAATGAATTATCCACTACGGGCTTAATACAGCACATCCCTTACCGTGGAATAAGCCTTACCGAAAAAGGAAGACAGTATGCAGGGTTTTTGGTCAGGCGTCACAGGATCCTTGGGCTCGTGTTGACCCATTATGGCCTATCGGCCGAGAAGGCATGTGACGCAGCCTCCATGTTCGAGGGATATGTTCCCAAAGAAGTCATAGATAAAATGTGCAATTCGCTGGGGCATCCCATCATGGGCATATGCGGAAGGATAGAACATGATACGTGTTGCTGCTGCCCGAAAGACTAGAGGATTGCCTGACCGGTATCATTGCAGAAAATCGGGTGGTGAACTGCCATACGCGAGTCAAATATATCTGACCATATCCCAGACCTCGACCTAATCACATATTACAGCGAGAATAATCACTCCATTTCATCGCGAGTCAGCCCCTGGTCTAAACTGGCGGCACTTATAGCCATCGTTATATTCGTTACTACTGTTCAGAACATTGTATTACTAACCGGGTTATACTTGGCTGTGCTAGCTGTATATTGGCTATCAGAATTGCCAGTCAAGAGGTTATTCAGCTGGAGTCTTCTGCCTGTCTTATTTGTCCTTTCGCTCGTAGCTATATTGATGTGGAACGAGCCTGGTACACCTTTAATAAGCTTCCATATTTCCCGGTTATCGTTGACGCTGACAGATAACGGTTTCCTGTTAGTGCTAAGGTTGTTATTAAAAGCGCTCACATCAGTGACCTTCTCGCTTTTCTTTCTGATGACCACGAGATATGCTCATCTTTCGGCTATGATATACCGTATCTTTCCGTCCCCTATTGATCAAATATTTCTCATGTCATATAGATTTATTTTTATGACGATGAAGATGGTCGGTTCCATGATCAAGGCCATCAAATCTCGTGGAGGTGGGTTATTAAAAGGCATAAGCAAGCAGAGCCAGATGTTCGCAGAAGTCTTCGCCTTGGTCTTTATAAGGTCCTACGACCGGGCAGAAAGAGTAAATAAAGCCATGGAATCCAGAGGTTATAGCGGAAAATATATAGCAGCGACAGAGATTCCTGGAATGAGATATATTGAACATCTCTTCTTGTTTGCTCTTCTCATGTTGAATATATATCTAATATTATTCTATAAGCCATTAATCTAAATGGGTGAATGTATTGGCAATGATCGAGCATAAAATTAGCGAATCTCTCGTCTGCAATAAAGGCGGGGGACAACACGAACTGATACACGTGGATTGTGTAAGTCACGTTTACCCTGATGGCAGTAGAGGCATTCACAATCTCTGTTTCAGGGTCATGGAGCATGAGATCGTTGCCATCTGCGGAAGCAACGGCTCAGGCAAATCAACGCTCCTTGAACATTTGAATGGCCTCTTGCTACCCTCCGAAGGAAGCGTATCGGTCTTAGGAAAGAATGTGGATAACAGGACGAAGAAGGAGCTGTGGCGTGAGGTAGGTATAGTATTCCAGAGGTCAGATGACCAGCTATTCGCGCCTACTGTACTCGATGATGTGATGTTTGGGCCTCTGAACATGGGCATGACCATTGAGGATGCTAAACAAGTTGCTCTGGAATCTTTAAAGGCGGTCGGAGCTGAGGAGCTTATAAACAAGATGCCCAACTACCTTAGCGGCGGTCAGAAAAGGCTGGTATCGTTAGCAGGTATCCTCTCCATGAAGCCCAAAATCATGGCCCTGGATGAGCCTACATCTGATCTGGACCCCGGTCATGCCGGGATGATTGAAAACATGATATCCGAATTAAAAAACAAATACAACATAAGCATCGTTATCGCAACCCATGACCTTGACCTGGCCGCTCGCATTGCAAATCGCATATGTATTGTGAAGAATGGATCCATTATAGCTGAAGGTTGCCCTTCTGAGATATTTTACGATGCCGAACTTCTTGCAGAGGCAGGTCTGAGAAAGCCAAAAATCGTTCAGATCTACGAGGAATTTTGCAAACGCAAGGGTACGGAGCTAGGAGGTAGACCAGTAACCATAGAGGAATTGATAAGATCTCTGTTACTCGCCAGTTAAATCCTTGTAGCATAACCAAATTGTTTGGTATAATACCAAATCTTAAATACCAATGATTGCGATATGCTGAGCAATGATGCACGCATATGTTGAAAATAATACCGTGAGGATGTTCGGTCATGGCTCATATACATCTTGAAGACGGCGCATTCACGCTGCAATGGATCTCAGTATGGTGGCTCCTCGCGATAGTTCTGATCAGCTTATGTCTTTATTGGATGAGGAAAGGGAAGGGAATTGACAGCAAGACCATAACAATCGCCGGGATGCTGACTGCTGCTTCATTCGCAATCTTTCAAGTGAACATGCCTCTATTCGGTGGCGTCCACATGAATCTCACGCCTCTTATAGGCATCCTTGGAGGGCCAGCAGTAGGTGGAGTGATTGTGCTCATAGTCAACATCCTATCCGCTGCAATAGGGCATGGCGGATGGGGCATGATAGGTGCAAATGTTCTGGTCAACATGACAGAGGTCTCTGCTGCTTATGGCACCTATACGTGGCTTGGCAAAACAAAAGTGAGCACCTTTGCACGGGCAGGCACTGCAGTGTTAATTGGCCTGTTCCTGGGAAATATAGCCATGATCGCTATAATCCTGATCTCTGGCGTTCAGGGTGTGACTCAAAGCCGCATCGATATGCTCTACGGGCTATCTCTTCTGGCAGGAGTCAACATGGGCGTCGCTGTGATCGAAGCCATAGTTACGGGCTATATCGTATCATACATCGAAAAAGTCAGACCGGATATGCTCCGGAGGTAGTGAACCCATGTTTAAGACAAACGACAAAAGAGGTTTAATGATCTTCGGTGTGTTAATTCTTGTCTTTCTAACCCTGAGCATAGCTGCATATGTGACCTCAGGTCATATGGGCATTGAAGAGAGGTTTAACAATGCCGTGGGAATTCATGCCGATTCAGAAGAAGAGAGTCCATCCGGCATATTTGGGTTTAACATCGAAGGTAACCTGATATCCTATGTAATCATCGCTTCTGCTTTGGTCATAATATGTGCAGTTCTATATACTAGGTCCAAGCTATAAGGTGGAAAATGGATATGCGTCTGCTAATATTTGTCTCAATGTTTGCCTTTATGGCCTGTGTAATTTCGGCTTCGTGCAGCACTCAAATCGTATCGCTCGGCAGTCATAACATCTCCCTGGATTTCGGAGGGCAAAACATCACCGTTATGCCAGTGACATCAGCTTATGAGTGCTGTCTTGGTGTAGATACAAATTACACAAAAATGGTAGACAAAAACACTAATAGTTCGAGTTTTGCGTACCTATTCAGTTACGATAGCCCACGCCCTGTTAGCGATTCCGAAAATGAGTTGAAGAGTATCATGGATGCTCTTTGCGATGATATGTCCATTCAGCCCTATGAGAATGGATTTATCTCAACAGGGTCAGATCGTATCGGGGGCCAAGCTCTCTGGGGCGTCATCGCACCTCTGAACGTCGAAGATAATAATTACACGACCTGCGTTGAGATTGTTGCCTCGTTCAAAAACGGAACATTGAATGAGCATATAGTGAAGACTGCCCGGTTATAGTGTGTGAGTTCTTTATTCCCCGCACGTAATCGCAGATTCAGAACCATATCTACCGGCATTATACTAGTCTAACATAGCCTCAGACAACCGTAAACTCGTTGCGACCTTGCCTCCAGCTTGTGGGTCTTAGGATTGTCAGGTAAAGCTGGGATGAAATTTAAGAATCTTCCGCAAATGTAGATGCCTAAAAAAACGGGATGGAGAAATAGATTCAGGTTGTCGTATAGCCTCCATCGATGATCAGCTCACTGCCGGTCACGAACTTCGCTTCATCTGATACCAGGTAAAGAACACCGTAGGCTATGTCATTAGGTTCACCGATATGGCCGATTGGATGCCTCGAATCCAGCTCCACTTTGAGGTCTGCAACGCTCATCCCTGACTTCTTTGACTGTTCTTTAAGGAAGTTCTCGACCAGCGGAGTCCAGATGAAGCCAGGGTGTACAGAGTTCACGCGTATGTTATCCTTTGCATAAAGTAGTGCATCGATCTTTGCCATGACTCGATTAGCTGCCTTCGAGGCATGGTAAGCAGGAATATCAGGAGCACCGATTATGCCGTAGATGGATGATATGTAGACAATGTTCCCGCTTTTTTGCTTGATCATGTAGGGCACGACGTGCTTTGTGCAGAGGAACGCTCCCGTGACGTTTACCTCGAAGATCCAGTTCCATTCTTTCTCGGCGTATTCGTGCGTGGGCTTGTTTGCGCCCGCTATGCCTGCGTTGTTCACAAGGATGTCTATTTTACCATATTTTTTATAAACGGCATCGACCACCGTTTTCACTCGTGTCTCATCAGTGACATCTAGCGGATAATACTCAGCCTTGCCGCCGATGGCTTCGATATCCTTCACGACTTTTCTTCCTTCCTCTTCTGACCTGCCTGTAATGATTGAGGTTGCACCCTCTTTGGCAAGCACTTTTGCGATGGCTTCACCAATTCCATAAGTGGAACCTGTTACAATCGCAACCTTTCCTTCGACTCGCATCATTTTTTCTGGCTCCTTAAGAATTAACGTTTTTTAGCGTATTCGCATCCAAAGTATACCCGATCACGCGTAGATTTGACGTTTCAGGAACGTAGTACTTTAACTTCCTAAAGACCTTCTCGATCTGCAGGATTCACAATTTAATAACTTATATTTAATTAGTTTTCATTTAATAAATTCTGTTTCTCTTAAGCTTGACCTTGCCCACCGTCTCGATGGCCTCAACCTTTACGCCATCCATTGATTCGATGAACCCCATCTCTTCAGCGATCTTGAAGAGGCCCAAGCCCTCTGGCGTTCTGATAATGGCGCTGCTCATTCCGAGCGCGCTTCCAAGGCCGCCGAGCGATATATCTGAGAGCTTCGCCGTGAAGTCCGCGCAACCTGTGCAGCCGGGTTTGACGAATTCAGTTAGCATCGTCAGTGGAATCGTCTGAATGCTTTTGTCCCGAAGCGTTACGGTCATCTGTCCCTCGCTTGCGATTAATTTATCGATGCACCAGGACGGCTGCTCGATTGCGCTCGTGATCTTTGCGATTACGGAGTCACTGAATGCCTCGAAGCAGAACAGCCCCAGAAGGAACCTTACCTTTTGGGCGAGCTTTATGGCGTACTCATTAGAAGACCTTCTCAGAAGCCCCACTGCCTGAACCGAACAGGGCGTTCCCACAAGTGCTATGTTTTTGATGTTCTGGTCTTTGATCAGGTCTTTGACGGACTCCAAAACTCCAGTGCTGGTGTACTTGCTTCCTGCACATTTTTCCAGCTCACTTGAATCATAGACCACACGCGGATGCGGCTTTTGCGACCATCGGTCCAGACCCATAACCAGAGCACAGTCCACCAGCTCTTCATCGAGGGCAGCAGAGAGCAATGCGCTGGCCGCTCCACCATTCTGGAAGCGCACGCAGCTCTTCTTGGATCGCACATTCTTAATCTCAAGGTAGGGCCCGATAATGTTCGGAGAGACGATCTTCTCGACATTGTCAGGCAAGCGCGGACAGGCAACAAGGCATGCCTTGCAGTCAATACAGGGGTTGACCTGGAATGGACTGCCGCGATTGTGATCATAAGCCAGTGAATCGGCGAGACAGACTTCTATGCAGGCTCTGCAGCCTGAGCATAGGTTCTTTTTCCATATCTTCTCCTCCAGCACCAGGCAAGGCAAAAGAGTGGAATTTGTGGAATCAATCTCTTGCATATAATTTGCACCCTCATAATAAATCTTCTTTATCGAATTAAATCCAATTGAAACGGCTGCGGCGCTCCCGCATAGCAAGCTGCGGAGGCTCTGGCCACTTCCATCAGATCATCGATAGTGCCGTTGGCAAGAGTGGACCTGTTATAAAGACGAGCTGATAACGCTCGAAGATCTCCTTCGACTGCATTCCAGCTAGAACATTCACCTGGCAGCGAACCGATCCGGCCTCCGCCAGATTCGAGACCGTGACCCTTTCCGGTCCAAAGGGTCTCTGCCAGGGATTCCAGAAGCTTAGGCTACAAGCCCACCAGCTCCCCGTTTCTACGTCCTGCACTCTTATCCAACTCGTCATTGAACTGCACATCGCTAGGGGCGTCGTCATGCAGTAAACAGTTCCCTCGACCATTCCCCAACCAGCACTTCAAGGAGCCAGGGACCTTCAAACCTCTGGCTCCTTCAAAAAGCACCGAAGCTATGCAGTTGCTTTGGAGGCAGTAGCGTTTGCTGCGGTCATTGCTGGCACAGCCGCGCCATCGACCGGCTCAAAGCCGTATTTCTCCAGGATCGCCTTTCCTTTATCAGACTTCACAAGGTTTATGAACTCCTCTGCCTCAGCAGGATATTTGGACTGCGTCAGTATGCCTATAGGATACTCGGCAATAACATTGTACTTATCTGGTATCTCGATCTTTGTGATCTTCGATGCCAGGTTTTTTGTAATATCAGACTTGTAGGCAACGCCTGCATCTGCTTCTCCCAGTGCTACTTTCGATGTGACATAGTTGACGTTGGTCTCATTGGATACAACGTTTGCCATAACCTTCCTCGTGAACTCGGGGCCATAGGCTGTATCATTGGCAAGTTTGCTCAGGATTTGAAGAGTATAATCGCCAATGGGAACGTCCTTAGTTCCTATGACTATCTTGAGGCCGGGCTTGGCCAGGTCTGTGATGTTTTGGATCTTGGCCGGGTTGCCTTTGGGAACTATTATAACTGGCCTGGTTTTGGTAAAGATGGAGACGCTGGTGTTGTTCATGAACCCTTCTATCTTCAACAAATTGTTCCTGAACCCTTCTTTCTCCAACAAATTCATCTGTTTCTTGTTTGCAGATACGAAGATGTCAGCATAGGCACCATTTTCTATCTGGGTGCGTAGCACCTGGGATCCGTCAAAGTTGAAGGTAGCGCTGATATGGGTCTCATTCTTGTACATCTGTCCGATCTCTGTGAAGGCTCCTGTCAAAGACGCTGCTGTAAAGACGGTGAGCTCTTTTGGCTCCTGTGCATAACCTGCAGATGCCGCCAAAAGCAGAGCCGCAAGCATTACTCCAATTATTCTCTTTTCTATCAAAGACTATCACCTACTATTACGGGTAAATTCGTGCACCTTTCCTGTTTTATCTACACGTTATTGATGTAAGCATAAGTGCTTACTATTATGCACTTATGTTAATGAAAACGTTAAACTTGTTAATCCTTGCGCCCGGGCCTGTGGACGGTTGCTCTCGTTCATTTCTCCACAATCGTTCCTCAAATCGGAAGAGCTTCAATCCCGCTTCAATCCCTATAATTGACTTTCACTTCCTTGACCTCTCTTCCAGAAGGGCATTGGTCAGGGCATCCAGCAGCCTCCCTGCACCCTCGTATCCCAGAATCAATTGCCTGTTCGCACCAACTCGATCGTGATTAGGAAGGCCCACCCGAACCAGCGGCATCTTCTCCTTTTGCGAGATCTGCTTTCCATTGGAAGTGCCCAGCAACAAATCGATTCTCCCTTTGCCGACATGGGCATGGATATCGGTGAAGTCTGCGCCGCAGAGGATGATCGGGTCCGCCGAAGTCGCCCTGATCTCAGCCATAAACCCGGGGCTCCTGTGGCCCGTGGCGACGATCGCCGGCACAGCTCCAACCTCTGTGAGCAGACGGGTCAGGCCGACGACAATATCTGAATCTCCGAATACCGCCACCCGGACTCCGGCCAGATACTTATGTACATCCGCCAGGGTATCAAGCAGCCTGCCTCGCTCGGTTTCATATTTCCTGGGAAGGCGTCTTTCGGTCAGCTCTTCCATCCTGCACATGAAGAGGTCGGTATGCTCGAGACCTATTGGCAAGGGCAGAAGGCTGCTTTTTACGTCGTAGGTCTCCTCCAGAAAGGCTCCAGCAAAGTCCTTCTGAAACCTTCCGCCAATCGTCAGAGTCTCGCGGCTATTGGCAGTGTCTGCGACGTCCTGCAGGGGCGTGCCGCCTTCGGGTATAGCGGGCAAGTCCTCGACCAGCGGCGCGTCAAGGGTCTCTGATATATCTGGAAGGAGGATGAACTCGTCACCGCAGCCCCAGTCGTTTAACATGTCCTTGAGATAGCGCACGTCGGCTGGTGAAAGCACCGATCCTATCACCAGGTTCACCTTGTTATTGGGCTCGCCCCTTTTGGCCAGAGCCTTCGCCAGTGCCAGAAGGGCCCTGGCATAGCCTTCCTCATGCGAACCGGAGTAACTGGGAGTGGAGACGGGGATAATGGGCAAATGGGATGCCAGAGGCTCCTCTATCCGGAACTCCTTGATGATCTGCACTATATCGTCTCCGATGGTCTCGGCAAGACAGGTCGTTGCTATGCCGATAGCTTTTGGTCTGTAGCCGGAGATGAGGTTCTTGATGCCTTCCTTTAAGTTGGCAGCTCCACCGTAGACGGTCCCCTTCTCACTCAGGGCCGAGGATCCGATATCTACTGGCTCCCGAAAGTGATGCGCCAGGTACAGGCGCATATAGGTGGCGCACCCCTGCGAGCCGTGAAAGAGGGGCATACAGCCCTCGATGCCTTTGAAGGCCAGAACTGTGCCCATGGGCATGCACATGTTGCAGGGGTTTACTGTGGAATAGCTTTCAGACATTGGCGGCAGCTCCCGATTCACGCATAGCGATCAACTCTCTCATTTTGCCGTACTCTCCAGCCTCAAGCGTGCTTGCTCTAAGTTTGGGCAGCTTCCAGACAGGACTATTAAGGCTTACATCTATCTCTCTGGCAAAGTTGACCATTCCATCATAGCCCTCGAAGCTCGTCGTCCGGTCATGATTGAAGTCACAAAAAGCGATTCCGAGCTTGTAGGCCAGGAACCTCTCCTTGACGCCAGCCACCAGGACATCGGCTTTCTGCTTTTGCAGCAGTTCTCTGAGCTCCAGTGGATTGGCATCATCCACTATCACTGTCCCGTCCTTGACTATGCAGCTTATCTTTCTGTAGTCCTCGGAGTCGCCGGTTTGGGTGCCGATGATAACCACCTCCATTCCCAGCTCCTCGAAGCCTTTCACCAGCGAGACGGCCTTGGCGGCCCCGCCCATGTAGATGGCCGCCTTCTTTCCCTGCACGCGATCACGGTGGCAGGCGATTCTGGGCATGACCCGGGCAGTCTCGCGCTCGATTATCTCTTCTGCCCTGTCCATCAGAGACGGCTGGCCAAAGTGCTCAGCGGCGAGCCGAAGGGCATTACTCATATCTCCGAGGCCGAAGAAGCTGATGCGCCTGTAGGGAATGCCGAACTTCTCCTCCATCTTCTTGGCTAAGTAGGTCATGGAGCCGCTGCATTGGACCAGGTTCAGGCGTGCATGATTCGCCCGCTCTATCTCTTCGACCCGGCCGTCTCCAGTGAACGTTGCGACCACCTCCACGCCCATCTCCTCCAGGAGGGGCTTGATGGCCCACAGGTCTCCGGCGACGTTATACTCACCCAGCAGGTTTATGGTGTACGGGCTCCTGGACTCGTAGTCTCTTCTTCCGATCAGCTCGAAGAGGGCATTGCAGGCAGCCTTATAGCCCTCGTTCTTGTTTCCTTTGAAGCCCTCGGACTTGACAGGAATTACTGGTATTCCGAGCTCTGCGGCCGCCTGGCCGCAAACGGCCCTGATATCGTCTCCTATGATGCCTACAATGCATGTTGAATAGACAAAGATGGCAGGAGGATGGTATTTATGGGCTAGCTCTTTAATGGCTGTTGCCAGCTTCTTCTCTCCGCCGAAGACCACATCCAGCTCCTTCATATCCGTGGAGAAGCTCATCTTGTAAAGCGTCGGTCCGGAGGTAGAGCTGCCTCTGATATCCCAGGTGTAGCTGGCGCAGCCTATGGGGCCGTGCACCAGATGAAGAGCGTTCGTGAGTGGATTGAGGACAACCCTGGCTCCTGAGTAGACGCATGCTCTCTGGCTGACGGCACCAGCCAGGCTCTCGTTACTGCAGGAAAGGGACATGGGATCAGAGCCCGCTTTCCGGGCTATATGCCCCTCCCGGCCTTCAAAGGTCTTGATTACGCTCATAGTAGTTGTTTCCTACAGGATCATCTCGAAATGTGTGTCGTCCGAGTCTCTGTCCCTTCTTTCCAGGAAGGCATTGCCAATCATCTCCACCAGGCGAGCAGTTCCGGCATAGCCGATGATGGGGAAGTAATGCAAGTTGGCCCGATCAGTAATGGGGAAGCCTACCCTCACCAGAGGAATATCCTCGGCTCTTGCTATCAGTTTACCATAGGTATTGCCGATTAGCATATCCACAGGATTGTTCTTGATCTTCTGGTGCAGGTGGAAGGTGTCTCCCACTATCGCTTCGCAATCGGGTGCGACATTATGAATCTCTTCGTCAAACTTCTTGTCCGGAGTGCCGGTCAGAGCATAGACTGGATTCATGCCCATCTCCACGGCCAAACTCACCAGGCCTATGACTGTGTCCGGGTCCCCAAAGATGGCTAGGCTCTTGCCGTGAAAGTGTGGATGGGCATCGGTCATCATGTCCACCAGTCTGCCCCTCTCGTATTCTATCTCTTTCGGAATTGGCACATTCATGAGGCTCGAGACATTCATCACAAAGGCATCGGTATTGCGAATGCCTATGGGCATGGGGCCGATGACGGCAGTGATCTGGAACTTGCCTTTCAAGACCACAGCACCCGAGGCTCCGG
>Ga0302322_100001422_pt1 | contig 19585 bp, 21 predicted proteins | sample Fen_T0_2_FD_203757 | JGI IMG/M metagenome (GOLD analysis project Ga0302322, IMG submission 203757) | Peat permafrost microbial communities from Stordalen Mire near Abisko, Sweden - Fen_T0_2 | ecosystem: Environmental > Terrestrial > Soil > Wetlands > Permafrost | place: Sweden: Abisko...
CCGTCGGTGACCATCCCGTCGGTGGCCACGATGCTCGCCCGCTGGCTCCCCAGGCCGCCCCCGAAGATCCACACCCCTGCCTCCTGGGCCGCCCGGACCACCGCGTGCGCGGCCTCGGCTACGGCGGGCACCTCCTCCTCGGGGAAGGTCATCGCGCCATCGTCGAACGAGATCAGGTAACGCGTCATCCCATGACTCCTTTGTCCCCACGGCCAGGTTTGAACGCTGGCCCTAGCGCGATGAGGTTCTCGATGGCTCTGAACTCGTCGTCGTCAAGGTGGATGTCAGCAGCGTGACCGTTTGAGCGCGCACGTTGTGGGTTGCTGGAGCCGACGATCGCTGACGTGACGCCAGGCTGGCGAAGGACCCAGGCGATGGCGAGGTCGGCCACCGTCTCTCCCACCCGGTCGCCCACCGCCCGCAGCCCCTCGGTGACCTGCTGGATCGCATCGGCATTCTCTGGGGACAACAGCCCGGGGCAGACGGTCACGTCGTCCCAGGGACCACCCGCCCACCGGGCGCGGACCTGCTCGAACGGGGTGTCGGTGAGCGCACCACTGGCCAGCGGTTCGAAGATCGTGACGGCGATCCCTCGCTCCCCGCACCAGGCGATCATGTCTCGGTTGTCGAGGTGGTCGATGAGATTGAGCCCGTCCTGGATCACGTCGACAGGCCGTTGCTCGTGGCACCGAGCGACGTCGTCCCGGCTGTAGTTCGACAAGCCGATGGCGCGGGCATGGCCGGCGTCGACGAGCGCTGCCATCGCACCCCAGGTATCGGCGAGCGGCACGCCAGTGCGGTCTGGCCAGTGCAACAAGTACACGTCGAGATGGTCGCGGCGCAGACGCCGCAGGCTGTCCTCGCAGGCTTGCCGGACCTGCTCCGGCCGGAAACCACTGGCACCGCCACTGTGAACCGCCCCAGGAGCCACCTTCGAGCAAACCTGGAAGGACTCAGGCATCGACCGCAGTGCCGGGCCGATGACTGCCTCGTTGCCGGTGTCGAAGTAGTTCTCGGAGGTGTCGACCCAGTTGACCCCACACTCATTCGCCGCCTGCATCACCGCAGCAGCACGTTCCACCTCCGACGGGTCGTTCGGGTCATGACCGAGCCAGGCACCGCCCACTCCGATCACCGACAGTTCAAGGTCGGTGCTGCCAATCCGGCGACGTTCCATGATCATCCCCTCCCGGTCGAAGACATGGTTGCGGCGCACCACCTTTGCGTCAACGGCGCAACCGTGACCCTGGCGCGGACGACGAGCCGACATCGATGCTTCGCGTGCACCCTCACCGCGCGCAGCGGATGTCGGGTGCGGTAGGACTGCGTGATGTTGCCGGGAAACCGCTTGTTCGTGACGTTGGGGTCGTCCTCGAACGGACCCTTGGGCTCGACAACGTAGATGAGAAGTAGATGTTGTTGGACACGCGGCCCTGTTGAAAGTTGGAGCCGAATCCGGGGACGAGGTTCTCGCCAACCTCGAGCTGAGACTTCGTCCCGTGGTAGGGCAGGCCGAAAGCGAGCAGCACTCACGACTTCGGTCGGCCGTCAGGGGCGCGGTGTCGTCGACTCGACGGAGAGCACTCGGTAGCGCCCGGCATTGTCACCGATATCGGACACCCACAGGACGTCGCCCTGCAACGTGACGCCCACGAACTCGAAGGGGTTGTCCGTAGTCAGGACCGCTCCGACGGTACGCGTGTCCAGGTCGAGCCGGGTCAGTGGAGCTGTCCCTGAGGTTCCGACCCACGCGTGATCACCCGACGTCGTGAGGTCGCCGAAGTAGTCCGGCTTCAGGTCGTACGTGGCGCGCACGCCGAGGGTGTCGGGGTCGACCTCGGCGACGCCTTGGTCGCCTCCGATCAGCAGGTGTTGATCGACGGCGACGTAACGCCCGCCGGGCCACGGCACGGTTCCGGTCACGTCGCGCGAGACCGGGTCGACCCGCACCAGACCGAGGTCGTGGCAGGCCACCCACACGGCGTTCAGGCCAGCGGCGACGTTGTCGCAGGACGTCGCCGGCAGCGCGATCGGCGCTCCGATCTCCTTGCCGGATGTGGCATCCAGTGAGTGGAGCGTGGTCCGATCCTCGCCGATCAACCACAACTGATCGTCCATGACGGGGATGCGCAGCTGGTCAGGGTGACCGGCGAATGAGGCGGTGCGCGTACGGCCCTGCGGGGTCAACCGGACGTAGGTCCCCGGCCGCCGGCACACCCAGATCGCAGTGTCGGTCGAGCCGATGCCCTCGCAACCGGAAGCCGCAGGCACGTCGGTGGGGAAAGTCTGCTCCACCTTGCCGGTCGACGGGTCGAGCCTGACCAGGTCCCCGGGCGCAGTCTTGAACCAGACCGACCCGAACGCGACCTCGGGCACCCCGGGCTTGATGACCTTGGTCGCGGTGCGGACCTGGTTGGCCAGTGGTGTGGTGGGAGTCCCGCTCGCGCTGATGGGGGCACCGGTCTCAACCGACGCGGAGGGATCGGCCGGTGTGCTCGGGGAGCCACTCGGCGTCGTGGTGCCGGCGCTGCACCCTGCTCCCAGGATCGCGACGCACGCCGTCACGCCCAGCAGGGATGCCCGCAACCAAACTGCGGGTACACCCCGTCGGCTCCGCATGCCCTACACCAGAACGTCTGGTGGATACCAGCCGGAGGTCGCGAAGGACGACTGTCGTGTTCGCGTCATCCGGCGAGGCTAGCGCTTTGCCGGCCGCCAGGGGGTCACCGGGAAGCCTGACGACCACGCTCGGTCGGCGTAGTCTGGACGGATCCGACGCCCGAGTCGTCCGCTGCGGAGGTCGTCATGTCCATCACCGTCACCGGCTCCATCGGGGTGCTGCTCGTCGGTCTGGTCCTGATGGGTATCTCGTTCGTGCTGATCGCGCTCGCCGTTCGTTGGGGTCGGAACATGAGCGTGCGGGACCTGTGCGCCCACGAGTGGCACGAGGTCGTGAGCACCGAGTACTCCGAGACCTTCCGGTGCCGCCGGTGCCGCGCGAGGCGGATCGACCACAAGTCCGCACCACGCTCGTCTGGTCAACCGTCGGCGGATGAGGTCTCCCCGATCAGCGAGACGCGGAACACGAACCCGTAGGCGGTGCCCCGGTTGGCTGTCGACGCCGCACCGAGTGGTCACGCCAGCGCGAGCTCGAACCACACCCGGTCGAGCAGCGGGATCCCGTCGATCACGATCGGCTCCGGGTATCCGCTCGCGGCGTCGAACGCGTCCCGCTCGACGGAGAGCAGGCGGAACCCCACGCGCTGGTAGAAGCGCAGGTTCCCGACGTCAGCGGCGGCAGTCGCCACCACCATCCGTGACCACCCTTGCGTTGCGCACCGCTGAATCGCGTCCGAGACCAGGGCCAGTCCAACCCCGGTGCCTCGTCGGCCCGGCACGACCGCCATGTTCTTGACCTCGATCTCGTTGGGACGAGACGTCGGCACCAGTTGCAGGTGCCCGATCAGGTCGGCACCGGTTCGGGCCACCAGGACACGACCCAGGTCGAGGTACCCGTCGAGTTGAACCTGCGAGTCCTCGGCGAGCTCGAAGAGGTGACGCAAGTCCGCCCTCGGGCCGAGGTACCAATCGATCTCGACCGGCGCCTGGTCGTTCTGGTCGCGGGCGAGGGGTCCGACGTACCACTCCGATGCAACGGACAGGCCGGCGCCGACCAGCGCAGCTGCCTTGGCCCCCTCGTGATGGCCGCACACGACGACGATCTGGGACACTTGGCGGGGCGCCAGTCGCTGCCGCGCCTGTGTCAGCAACGCAACACCGTCGGTGGCCCAGAGCTCAGAGTCGGCGAGGTGGAAGTCGTCGATGAACCCGGTCGACCCACCGGGGTCGTAGACCGGCGGCGCAGGAACGACTGTGGCGAACAGGTAGCCCTTCAGTCCACCAGGTCCCGGTCGGTCGGTCACGACCAGGGACACCACGTCCGGGTCCTCGATGAGCTCGGCCAGCCAGGGTCGGTGAACCTCGGCGGCGGCGTCGGCCGGACGCCAGAACTGCGGTTGCGCCCGCTCGTGCTCGGTTCGCCGGTGCTCGGCGAGGGTTACGATCTCGTCCAGATCCGAAGGCGCCGCATCGCTGATCACGCGGCCATCCTTGCCGACCGAGCCCGCGAGGCAGCCGATCAGGGGGAGCTCAGATCTCGTCCAGGATGCGCGTGCGCTGGTGCGCGTACTCCTCCGGTGAGATCTGACCGTCGGCGCGAAGGCGCTCGAGGTGGGCCAGACGGGAGTCGACCGTGGATGCGGCCGCGTTGGATGCCGGGCCGGCGCTGCCGTCGGTCGGGGTCGGCGTCTCGGTCGGGCCACTCGCCGGGCTCAGCGCCTGGGACCGTTTCGCCGCCGCCATGAGCTGGATGTCGCCAGCCAGTGGGTCGAGCCCCTCCCGTCGGGCCGTGCGCCACCGGTGGATGCCCACGAAGACCATGGAGCAGAAGATCACGGCGATGAAGACCACGAAGACGATGAACAGCACCACCATGACCGTCGGGATGCCTTGGTCGATCGTCGTCCCGTTCGGGTCCACCCTGCCTCCCCACTGAGCGCGCGTCGCGGGCGCGACGCGCATCGGTACTGGTCCGACGACCGAGCGTGGCACCGATCGCGGGGACTTGCCAGCACCAGGTCAGGGTGTACGACGACTGGGGGATGACGGTCAGGGGCGCGGAGCGTCTGGTTCGATGGCCTGCCAGGTCTTGTCGAACCAACGACCGATGCGTTCGGACCCGAAAGTGGTCTTGTCGGCGACCAGGTCGGCCGAGGGGCCTTCGAGCATCCCGGCCGGGCTCTGCCCGCTGAGGAAGGTGACGTCGACCTTGGCGATCATGTCGCGCCCGAACTCCATGTAACAGATGCCGTGCCCGTCGTAGGTGGCCGGCGTACCGGCCCCGCGCAGCCGGGCACCGACCTGGGCTGCGACGACGGCTGCCTGGCCCTCGGCGAAGACACCGGCCTTGGGCGTGCCGACGCTCGTCACATCTCCCACCGCGTACACGCCCGGATACTGCGTCTCCAAGGTCAGGGGGTCCACCGGGATCCAGCCGTCGACGGTCATCCCCGACTCGACCACGACGGCGGGTGCGCGGTGCACGGGGACACCCAGGAACAGGTCGTAGGGCAGTTCCGCGCCGTCTCCGAGCACGGCCACCTTGCGGTCTGGGTCGAGCGCACGTACCACCTGGCCGCCGACCCATTGGATGCCACGTTCGGCGAAGGCGGCCAGCACTGCTTCTGACGCCTGCGGCGACGGGGGAATCGGCACGCCGAACGGCATCACCAGCCAGACCTGGGAGGCGTCGAGACCCCGTGCGAGGAGGAAGTCGTGCGTCATCAGTGCGGTCTCACTCGGTGCCGGGGGGCACTTGAACGGCGTCGACGTCACGCCGATGACCACCTGGCCCCCACCGAACTCGGCCAGCACGTCACGGACCGCGAACGCGCCGGCCACCGTGTAGAACTCGTGCCCGCCCTCCACCAGTCCCGGCGTGGCTTCCGGAACGAGGTCTGCCCCAAGAGCGACCACCAGGACGTCGGCGTCGATGGTCTCGTCGGCGGTGACCACCCGCTTGAGCACCGGATCGATCGAACGGATCGTCGAGCGGACGAAACGAACCCCGGGCTTGGCCATGTCGGCGTACCGGTGGGTGACATGGTCCGCGCTCGTCCGCCCGAACATCACGTCCAGCTTCGAGAACCCGAAGACGAACCCCTCCGCCTGGTCGATCAACGTCACGTCGGCCTCGGGACCGAACTCGTCCGATAACAGGGTCGCGAGTTCCAGCCCACCGAACCCGGCTCCGAGGATCACGATCCGCATCCCGGCAGCCTAGGGCTGCCCACTGCGGAGTCTCAGAAGCGGTAGACCGACCGGAAGCTCGGGGCCGTGGCGGCCGCGCCCAGGAACTTGTGGATGCCGAGCATCTGTTCGGTCGTCCGCAGCATGGCGAAGTGGCCGAGACCGGCCAAGGTGCTCGTCGTGCCGGTGGCAATCGTCGGGGCGATGAAGACGTTGGGGCACGGCGTGTCCTCGTCGTGGACCACCATGATCGCCGTGTCACCAGAGCGGTAGGCCGGCGAGTCCAGGATCTGCGGCAGCCACATGGCGAGCCAGGCGTCGCCGGTCGACACGCTGCAGTCGTGCGTGTCATGGCACAGGTCGGGAGTGACGAAGGAGAACGTCGGAAGACTCGAGTTGGTCGCGAGCGCGTCGTGGAACGCGCCGTTCGTCGTCGTGCCCATCGGCACGTCGTCGGTCAGGCAGGCGCTGCGGTCGTTGCCGCCGGTGTAGTAGGCCGCCGGGTTGTGCTTGGGGCCGTAGGTTCCGGCTGCGGTCAGCTGGCAGTTGCTCGTCATGGCCTCTTCGAAGCTCATGGCGGTACCACCCGCAGCCCGCACCTGCCGGAAGAGGTTGTCCACCGGAGCCTGGCAGGTCGTCGACGGGGCACAGTCGTCCCAGGTGGTCACCGTGCCGGTCGGGCAGCTCCCACCAGAGCAGGACTCGAGCCCGGACGTCGCCGCGACGTAGTTGGACAGCGAGTTGTACTGACTGCTGGCGTCGGCGTAGCCCGGAGCCGTGGCGCACTTGTGCGCCAGGTTCGTCTCGTACGGTGCGTCGGCGTTGCCGATCACCTCGGGGTACTCCTTGTTCTCCATCCAGATCCAGATCACGTGCCGGTAGGTCGCGGGAACCGCAGTGGTTGCACCACACGGGTTGGCGCTGCTGATGCCGGACGCAACCGACGTCTGACTCGGGCCGGCCGACGGTGTCGAGGATCCGGATGACGCGGTCGTGCCGGCACCTCCCGAGCAGCCGGCCAGACCAGCGAGTGCCACGCCGAGGAGGGCAGCGGTCGCCACGATGCGCCGAACCATGCTCACCTCCGGTACTCCACGGCGTTACTCCGCCGGTTCGTATGCTGACACACCGGGGATTTCGGGTCGGTCGGGTCGGTGGCGAGGAGCGGTGTGGCGATGAGTCCGATCGGCGTGATCGGCGGAAGCGGCCTGTACGAGTTCTTGACCGGCGCCGAGCCTCGCGCGGTCGACACTCCCTACGGCCCGCACTCGCCGGGGCTGACCCAGGGCGTGATCGCCGGACGAGACGTCGTGTTCGTTCCACGACATGGCCGCGGTCACACCCTTCCTCCGCACCGGGTGAACTACCGCGCCAATCTGTGGGCCCTGCGTCGGCTCGGGGTCGAGCAGGTCCTGGCTCCCTGTGCGGTCGGCTCGCTGCAGCCGTCGATCCCTCCCGGATCGTTCGTCGTCCCGGATCAGCTGGTCGACCGCACGACCGGACGGTTCCAATCGTTCGTCGAGCGTGGAGCGGTGCATGTGTCGTTCGCCGACCCCTACTGCGTCGACGGACGGGCGACGCTCTTGTCGGTTGGCCGCGCGGCCGGGATCGACCTCGTGGACGGAGCAACGATGGTCGTCGTGGAGGGGCCGCGGTTCTCCACGCGCGCTGAGTCGCAGTCGTACGCGGAGCAGGGGTGGAGCCTGATCAACATGACCGGGTTGCCGGAGGCGGCGCTCGCCCGTGAGCTGGCCATGTGTTACACCGCGGTGGGTCTGGTGACCGACCACGACGCGGGGATCGCGCCAGCCGAGGCCGTGACCCAAGCCGGTGCCTTCGCGGTCTTCAAGGCAAACGTCGACCGCCTGCGCGGGCTCCTCGAGCTGGCCATTCAAGCGCTGCCGGCCGAGCGGACCTGCTCCTGCCCGCAGGCTCTGGACGGGCTCGAGCCCAGCTACCTGCCCGGGGACCCGAACGTCACCACGTGACCGGGTGCCGGTCCAGTAGCGTCAGTCCGCGCAGTGCCGGATCCGAACCGCGACCGGCGATGCAAAGGAGCCTGGGTGAGCGAGCAGTATCCGGCGTTGCCCATCGAGCCGCTGAGCCCCGAAGCCATGGACCGCGTCCACGACCAGGCCATGCGGATCCTGGAGGAAGTGGGGACCGAGGTCCATTTCGATCCCGCTCTGCGGATGCTCGCCGCCGCGGGGCAACGCATCGACGGGACCCGCGTGCGGTGGGACGCCGGGTTCGTCATGGACCAGCTGGCCAAGGCGCCCAGCACCGTCGGCCTGACCGGTCGTGACCGCTCGCGCACGGTCGTGCTGGGTGGCGGGAGTCTGGCGCACTCGCCGGTAGGTGGGCCGCCGTTCGCCTCCGACCGCGAGCGGGGTCGTCGAGAGGGGACGATCGGCGACCACATCGAGCTGGTGAAGCTGGCCCACGCCAGCAACGTGCTGCCGCTCATGCAAAGCGGCACCACGGAGGCGCAGGATCTCGAGCACACGAGCCGGCACCTGGAGATGGACTACTCGATCCTTCGGTGGAGTGGCCGGCCGTACATCATCTACGGCACCAGCGGCCCCAAGGCCCGCGACGCAATCGCCCTTGCGGCAATCGCCGCCGGCGGTGCGGAGGCTCTGGCCGACAACCCAGGAATCATCGGCATCGTCAACCCCAACAGCCCACTCGTGTGGGATGAGTTGATGGTCGACATGCTCATGTCCTGCGCCGAGGCCGGACAGCCGGTCGCCATCACCCCCTTCCTGCTGGCCGGTGCCTCGGCACCGGTGACGTTGGCCGCCGGGTTGTCGCTGCTGGTGGCCGAGACGCTGGCCGGTGTCGCCATGGCACAGCTGGTGCGCCCGGGGGCTCCCTGCATCTTCGGCTGCTTCTTCAACGGCGTCGACATGCGGTCGGGTGGTCCGTCGCTCGGACTGCCCGAGTCGGTCCTGACGACGTTGGCCGGAAGCCAGTTGGCGCGTCGGTACGGGTTGCCGTTGCGTGGCGGCGGTGGCCTGTGTTCCGGGATCGCGCTCGACGCACAGGCTGCCACCGAGAGCACGATGTCGTTGTGGACCACGTACCTCGCCCGGTGCGACCTGGTGGTCCACTCGGCCGGCTGGCTGGAGGGAGGGCTCACCGCGTCCTACGAGAAGCTCGCCCTCGACGTCGAGACGATCCGCATGTTCGAGCGGGTCCGCGCGGGGCTCGTCGTCGACGAGGAACAACTGGCGTTCGACGCCATCGCCGAGGTCGGCCCGGGCGGTCTCTTCCTGGCCCACGAGCACACCCTCGAGCGGTTCCGCACCGACTCCTTCATGAGTCCGCTCTTCCGGTCGCAGGCGTATCCGACCTGGGTCAAGCAGGGCTCACGAACGGCGGAGGTGGTCGCCACCGACTACTGGAAGGCGCTGCTCGAGGCCTACGAGGACCCCGGGATCGACTCGGGCACGGACGCCCAGCTGCGTGACTACGTCGAGCGACGAACTCGCGAGCTGGACGCCTGACCGCGTCGGGGGACAGGAGATTGAGGGCCTCGAAGTGTCGTTTGATCTTGAAAGCTTGGGGTCGCAACGGCGCCAGGTAGTTGAATCCGAGCGCACAAGGTCCGGCATCCGGTGCGGGTGTCGGGGTCGAGCCGACGGTGAGGAAACGTCGCCCGGGGTCGGACAGAGCCGATTCGCCCAACACTCAATGCCCGGCAGTGGAGAGTCCGCGTTCGGAGGGTGAGGTGGAGGCGGGTCGGGTTCCTCGGCGGGTGAGTTCTCGTCTCAGCGAGGCGCGTTGAGGAGGAATCGCAGTGACCGAGACAGGGCAAGAGGTGGCGCTGTGTGGTGGTACTCGCGAGGCAGGATCTCGAAGTCGATGTCCAGGCCCGGGTAGTCGCGGCCGCGAAGTTGGTCGACCATGCGCTCTGTGTCGGCGATCAGGTCGAACGGCTCGGGGTCGTACAGGGCTTCGGCAGAAGGACGAAGTCGTGGGGAGTGTCCTTCTAGCCACCGCTTCTCGCCCTGGGTGTTCTCGTACTCCCCGACGGTGAAGAAGACTTTCGCTGCCAGATCTGTGTGCGTTCTGGCGTATTCGGTCTCGTGGTCGAACATGAGGCCGTTGTCGTAGTCGAGGCTTGGGCTGCCGATCCCGTAGCTGCCGAAGGTGCTCGGGTCATTGAGTAGCACGTAGGTGGCAAACAGCCCACCGAGCGAGAAACCGAAGAGGGTGGAGTCGTCGGGATCGATGCTGTACCGCTGACGTACCCACGGCTTGAGCTCGTCACGGAGAAACGAGAGGAAGCGAGATGCCCCGCCGAGCTCGTAGGGCACTGGTGCCGGCCGACGAGAGTCAACACTGGGTGTGAAGTCTCGGCTCCTCGGTGCTTCGTTTGCGCTAAGCGTGGCCGCACGGTAGCCCACCGAGACGATCAGGACCGGAGGGATGTCGGCGAAATGGGTCAGAAGCCGGACCGTTTCGACCGCGGTTCCGAAGTTGAAGGAAGGATCGCCAAGGTAGAGGACATGCGAGGCGGGTTCTGCGGTCTGGCAGTGCCCTACCAGGATCCTGAAGTCGTCGCCGACGTGGTCCGAGTGCAGATAGTGAACCTCAGTGTCGGGTAATGACGATTCGTCGTTGCCGGGCATGGCGATCCCCTTCCGTGCCGGGTATAGCGGGGCACTCCCCGCCGACTGTCCTCTCGCCGGGTTCGACGTACAAGGGGACCGCCGCGCTGACCACGAATGGGTCTACCTGAGACATCAGCGCGTTCGGGCGCACAGGCGGTCATGACCCGTTGCAGGTAGTTCGTGGCGCTGAGTCCGTCAGTCTGGCGTCTGCTGCGTCAGTGGGTTGAATCAGCAGGGCTGTGCGTTCGATGAGTTCCTCGGACTGGTGAGTGCCGCTTGACGTGGGAGCTAGATAGCGCGGGGATGGTGAGCGATCGTCGCCCCTATCGGCTGACGCCTTGCCGGCGTAGCGTGCCTGGCACGGGCGGCGTTCGGATCCCAGTCGGACACCCGGTCAGCTGGGCTATCACAGCGATACCGAGCACCCGCTGCCCGCGGAGCGGAGCAACGGCGATGAGTACTGGCAGCGCGACGTTCACCAAGTGGCTGGTTGGCGAGGGCCCCGAGATGGTCGGAGTAGCGGGCGGTGTCGTTGGTGATGGCACCTACGCCGGCAGGGTTCTCGAACTCGAACCGGGCGACACGACAGTGGTCCGGGCCGTCTATCGGCTCGCCGGCCCAGAGCACGACTTCACTGCCCTCATGTACGTCGAACAGACTGGGCTTGCCGCCACGCTTACCGGCGTGGTCACCGATGGGTGGTGCAAGGGACACCTCGTGCGGGGCGAGTACACCGAGATTCAGCACGAGCACGACGGGGTCACCTCCGACGCTTGGCAGGGAACTCTGGACATCGTGGACCCGAGCATCGACTCATAGGCAGCTGACCTGGCCGATTCGGGCTGAAGGACCACTCGCCTCCGCCCCACCGCAGTCCCGAGCGACTCATAGTGGGGTACACGCTCAGTGCCGCTCGGTGCGCGGTGGTTCGTGCGTTCGCGTTCGCCTGGTCGCTCGGATTCGAGTTCGCGGATCGGTGGACGCGGGTGCGTTCCTGCCGTTCCTCGTGGTGGCAGTCATCGGCCTACTCCTACAGGTCGGCTACGAGGAGGCGTACTACCGCGGCTACACCGAGCAGTTGATGGGCCGGATCACCCGCAACGCGACCCTGGTCATCCTGCTCCCAGCGCTGGGCTTCACGTTCGGGCACAAGGGCAACATCGACGGCTACCACGGCGGTTTCGCACCGCTGCTGCCCTACCTCGTGTTCGGTCTCACCATGGCCTACGTCGCCTGGCAGACCGGGTCGCTGCTGATGTCGATCGGGCTGCACTGGGCGAACAACCTGATGCTCGCCCTGGTCGTCTCGACGACTGGGGACGTCCTTCCGAGCGTGGCCCCGAACGCGACTGAGCCCGAAACGGCCAACGCGTAGGACTCGTATGGGACCGCCCGGAAGTGCCGATGGCGTCCGCCATCGGGGATGGACGCAATCGGCGGGCTTGGCGTCATTTGGCCGCGACGGCTCGCAGGATTCGGAGCATTGATGCGACGGACGGTTCGGTGCGACCGTCCGGCACGAGCGCGTTGATGCGCCGCCTGATTGCCGGCCGAGTTGTCTTCAGGGCCACGCCTTCGGTGTTGAGCCCTCGGGTCGCGAGCCGGGGGGTCAGTGCGACTCCACAGCCGGTTGCCACGAGCGCCAGGATGGAACGGTAGTCGCCACAGGTGGCTGCCACATTCGGTGCAAAGCCGGCTTCCGCGCAAACATGCATCGTGAGCTGCTGACATGGGGAAGCCGGGGTCTGCATGACCCAGGAGTCGTGAGTCAGCGTGGTGAGGTCGACGCGGCGGCCTGAGGCGAGACGGTGGTTCGCAGGCAGGGTTGCGTAGACAGGTTCGTCGACGATGTGGTGAACCCGGAACGGGCCGTGAGCGTCTGGTGCGAGCGATGCGTCGTGGTTGACCAGAGCGAGGTCTACCTGGGTGGCGCGCAGCGCCGCTCGGGCGTCATCGGGCTCGAGCTCGAAGATTTCGACCGACGTCTGCGCCAGTTCGTCGTGGAATCGACCCAGGACCGTGGGGAGCAGTCCGTACACGGCCGTGGGAAAGGCAGCTATCCGGATGCGGCCGGGGTGCGGGCCGGCCAGTTCGCGCTCGGCAGCTTCGAGCTGCGCGAGCATCGCTTCGGCCCGTAGGGCCAGTCGCTCGCCCGCAGCAGTCGGGGCCACCCCCCGTGCGCGGCGCACGAGCAGAGGAGTGCCTGCCTGCGCCTCGAGAGCGGAGATGGCCTGGCTCGCAGCGGACGGGGTGATGCCGAGGCTCTTGGCTGCAGCGGCGAGCGAGCGCTCGCGGACTGCGGCAGCGAGGACCTCCAACCGTCGCATGTCCAGCATGTAGCAACTCTAATGCCAATGCATACAGAACTGTAGTTGCACTGATTGCTCATTTGTGATGACTATGGGCGAGTGACGATGCGGCGGAGGCGAGAGGGGACCATCGCCGCAGGGGTCACTGTTGTCGCATGGGCTGCTGCGTTCCCCGCGATCAAGGCCGGTCTCGAGGGCTTCTCGCCCTGGGCTCTTGGGGCCGCCCGGCTCGCCGTCGCATCCGTTGCGCTCGCCGCTGCGGCTGTCGTGCTGCGCCCGGCGCGACCCCCTCGTCGTCTCTGGGGCCGGGTCGTGCTGGCCGGGCTCGTTGGTCAGGCTCTCTACCAGGGCCTACTCATGACGGGCGAGGTCACGGTGCCGGCAGGCACCGCCAGCATCCTCATCGCAACGGCGCCGCTGTTCTCGGTGGTCGCCGCCGGCGTGCTGCTCCGCGAACCTATTCGAGGCGCATTGCCGGGGATGCTTGTTGCCTTCGCGGGCGTCGCGCTCGTCGGGCTCTCGCTCGGACTCGGGGGCGGCCCCGCAGCCCTCGTCGTTCTGGCCGCGGCCGCATGCCAGGGCCTCTACCACGTCGTGGTCAAGCCGCTGGCCGTCGCGCTCGGCGCTTTCCCTGCTACGGCATGGTCGTTGTGGGCCGGCACTGTCCTCTGCCTGCCGCTCTTGCCGCTGGCCGGGCAACAGGCGCGGTCGGCGCCGCCATCCGCGCTCGTCGCACTTCTCGTCCTTGGAATCGTCTCGTCAGCACTGGGATACGCGACCTGGTCGGTTGCGTTGCAGCACGCACCCATCGCCCAGACCACCGTGGCCTTGTACCTCGTCCCAGTGGTGGCTCTAGCACTCGCCTGGGTGTGGCTCGGGGAGCGACCGTCCCTGCTCGCCCTCGCTGGCGGGCTGCTCGCCGTCATCGGTGTCGTCGTTGTGCGGCGCCCGCGCCAGGGCTCCTCGACTCGCGAATCGACGCGAGCCGTAGGGGCGATAGCCTCGCCGCTTTCGGACGCAGGTTCCCCCAAGTCGTAGCGCTTGCAAGGGACGCTTCCCCTGACGCCGAAGCGCCGATAGCGTGCCGCTTCGCGGCGCGCAGACGTGCGGCGATAGCGGGCTGCTCCGATCCGGTACTGGCGGACCGGTCTCCCTCCAGCCGTCTCAGACCCGTGGGAACCTGACTACGGGGTGGAGCGGTCGGGTGCCTGGTCGCGGCGGCGGTCGCATATTTGGCTGGCTGCGGACAGGCCAACACCATCAGTTCCTTCCGCGTGGTCAACGCACCCACGGTCCGGCATTCGGCATCGCCGTTGATCAGGTGGCGGACCAAGAGGGCTGCAACTACAGACTCGGACGCTGGTCCATTACCGTGAGCCCATGTTCCGCACATTGGTGATGTTGCCGAAGTCGGCTGGATTCTTGAGGCCGATTTCGCCAGCCTCGATGATGCGATGGCGGCTCTTCACGCCGAAGGCTTCCAAGATGTCAAGGCGACTGAGTCGCTCGGGACAACGATCTTCTTGTTTGAGTTCCAGGACGTCTGAGCTGGCCCGAGCCGAGTGCCGCTGGCTGCGCGGTGATCCGGCAGGATGAGACCCGTGGCGCGTCCGTCGACCTCGACATTCTGCTGCTCCCCGGGGACCTTCAAGATCGCATCACCGCTTGGTCCCGGCTGTATGGCGACGACGAGCTTCCGATGGACGGACCCGGTAGCCAGCAGTGGATTGACGACGGCCGCCGCTTGCTGGCAGAGGTCCGCGAAGCCCTCCACGGACGCTAAGCGGTGGTCGTCACCGAGCCCTGGTGGGGCGAAGACCCAGCCCTGCAAGTGTTGTTTGCGTGCACCGCTGAGGGCGAGGCTGACGTGCTGGGATCGGTTGGCTATAGGGAGTCGAGAAACGCCTCGGAAGCGGCTGCCTGCATGACCATTTCCTCGCCCTTGCGGCGCAGCTCGTCGGCGATGCCCTCGCCGACGGGGATCCGGAACGGCGCATCGGGACGCGACGCCGCTCCGACGATGGCGTCGATGCAGCGGTCCGCGGTAGGACTCGACGATGCGTGCCAGGCCAGCCAGTCGTCGGTTTCGCGCCAGAAGGTCTCGTACAACCCGGTCGACCCCTTGGCGGCCACCTGGGTTCCCTTCGGTCCAATCTCCGTTCGGAACGGACCTGGCTCGACCAGGACGACGCGCACACCTTGCTGGGCGACCTCGATGGCGAGTGCCTCGCTTGCTCCTTCGAGACCGAACTTCGACGCGTTGTAGGCGGAGAACAACTCGCTGCCTGAGTAGGCGGCAACGCTCGTTACCTGGACGACAACGCCACGCGCTGCGCGCAACGCAGGAAGGCACGCCCGAACCAGGGCCAAGGGTGCCACCAGGTTCACGTCGAGGTGCCGCCGGAGTTCCGCCGGTGCGAGTTCTTCCACCGGGCCGGTCAGCGAGACTCCGGCGTTGTTGACCAGGGCGTCGAGGCGGCCCCACCGCTCCAGGACTTGGCGGCCGAGCCTGCCCACAGCATCGTCATCAGTCACGTCGCAACGCACGGTCTCGAAGGGGAGCCCGGTCCCGTCCCCGCGCACGGTACCGAGCACGTCCCAACCCAGAAGCTCGAGATGCTCGGCGACGCCTCTGCCCAGGCCGGAGGAGGTGCCCGTGACGAGCGCAGTGCGCCTGGTCGGTTGCGTCATCCCGGCAGGCTACGCAGCCGGAACGGCCCTGCGGGCCAAAACTCAGGTGCCTGGCACCTCGCCCTTGAACGCAAACCCGTTGCTGGGCTGTTGCTTCTCGTAGGACTCATGCTCTTGCTCCGGCTGCTTTCCCAGAGACCCGATTCCTACATGCTCATGACGGGGTCAGCTGTCGTCGATCGCCCAGAGTGCCGATCCTGGGCGTGTGGTGAGGCAAGATCTACGTCATCGAAAGAGCTGCGGGCCGGGCTCGACTGGGGAGGGTCGCCTTGAGTGACGGTGGGTCGAAGTGGCGAGCGCCAAAGAACTACTGGAAGTTCATGATCCCCTTCGTTGCCGTCGCCACCGTCATGTGGGTGTTGCTTTTCTGGTACCTCTGGAGCGGGCCGCGCGGGAGCTAACCCCGCGGGACTCAGCGGGCTTGCCCCGTTCGAGTTGGGCGGAGTTGCCCGTACGTGCCGGCATGTGCTCCTCTTGGGCTCCAGCTGGCCAGGGTCTAGGCGTCGCCGTGGGTGAGTGTCTTGGTCATCATCAGCACCGCCGCGTCGTCGATCGTGATCGATGTGCCGGCGTCGACTTGCTGCCCGTCGTAGACGACGCCGCGACCGTCCGGGACGTAGCCCCGGGCGATGTAGAGCCGCCAGGCCGGGCCGTAGTCCGCATACAGACCGACCCCGAGGCCGGCGACGTTTGACCTCTTCGCGATCGCGTTCTCGGCAGCGTCCAGCAGTGCAGAGCCAATCCCGTGCTTGCGCCAATCCGGGAGCACGTTCAGGTCAGCGATCTCTGGGACGCCTGCGTCTCGGAACGCCGGGTAGGAGCTTCGCCAGTTGACGCACACGTACCCGGCGACGGTCGTTGCATCTGCGGCGACGAAACAGTCCGTCTCGCCTCGCTATTGGGCGTGGAGATAGCCCTGGAACAGTCGAAGATCCTTCCCGGGCCAGCCCAGTGGGGCGAATGCCGCGGTCAACGCCTCGGGGTCGGTGGGAAGCATGGACCGAATCGCGATGCGCGGCGTCACGCCAAGGATCATGCCGGACCTGATCGGTCCCCGCACGGACGTGCCGTTCCAGGGCTGGTCGGGCATCGTCGTCGGCCCGTGGCTCATGTTCTGTTTGGCCCTGTCACCTGAGCGCACTTAGCCGAGCGTGACGCAATGTCGGTCGTGATACGTGATGTCGTAGTTGGAGCTGTCAGTGCGACTGATCTCCACGACTGCGTCAGCGTCCGACCCGGCGGGACATCTCGGTCCAAGTTCCCGACGAAGGGTCGCTGGACGAAGTGCAGGAACGGCATCGCACCGTGCTTGTGGCATCGCCAGACGCGCCATCCTTGCCCCGCGATTTCCCGACCGACTGACATCAGAGTCGCGCTGCCGGTGAATCGGAGCGACGCGGTGTATGCGCCGTATGCCGGCTCGCAGCACGGGCTCCCAGGAAAGCTGCTCGCGGTCAGGATCTCGACACCGGACAACTGGGGCCAAGCCGACGTCGGGACCGGGTCGTAGAGCGGGTCATGTGAGGTGCAGCCGGCTACCCGAGGAAGACGAAAGTGACCCCGATCAGCATCGAGCGCGATCCCGACAGTCGCACGGCCGCCCCTCCCAAGTCCTTGACGCAGGCTAGGCGGGCGACCGCCAGACCGTGAGCCCGCCGCACCGCTGGAGATAGCACCCCGCCCGTACGTGCCGATACTGGGCTGAGGCAAGAGGCCGCGTCACAGCGAGCCGTCGGACTACGATGCCAATCGGTGACTCGGTACCGATGCACTTGACGGCGGTGTCCAGATGAGATTGCGAAGGTACGTGATCGCGGTTGGGCTTGCCGCCGGTCTCCTCACTCCCTCAACAGCTCAGGCTGGCATCTGGCAAGACTTCATGATCCACACCGGCAACGGTCACGGAACTATGTCGGGGTCCGTCGGTTTCGATGGCGCTTCGAAGTTCGAAGTGAAGGTCGACGTGGTCGACCTGTCGTGTGACGGAAAGGGAGTCAAAGGCGATTTCGTGATCGACTTCGCCGATGGCTCCCATGCGTCTACGGGGTGGCTCAACAACGGCGAGGGCTGCGCGGGTGGCGACCACGGCGACGTCTCCTACGACAACACCTACCTCCGTCATCGCAAGATCTTGGATGTCCGCCCTCGCGTCTGTCTCGACTACGGCGGAGTGTCCTCCGACTGCTCGCTCGGGCCACGCATCGTGAACAACAGTTGATCCTCACTCACCTCTGTTGACCGACGCCCAACAGACCTACGGGCAGCCCGAACCAACCGATTCCACCGCACGGACGTGCCGTTCTGTATCGCTTGTTGAGCGGCGGAATCGGCAATCGACATCGGTCCTCTGGCACGCTCATCGTGTGGGCCGAACACGTGGCCCCTCTGCGGTCAGCAGTCTCGGAGGCTCGGAGAGTGTCCTCATTTCACCCGATGAGCCAAGAGTTGCTCACTCCCCGCCTTCGCCTACGTCGCCAGCGGCCGGCCGACAGTGCGGCAATCCGCGGTCTGTGGCTCGAGCGCGATCGTCGGTCAAGGCGACTCATTGATGCGGAGGGGCATCCGGCTGTCGACGAGATGCGTGAACGCCTCGCCGCTCAACTGGACGAGTCCGACCAGAATGGCTTGTCGCTGCTGGCAATCGAACGGCGAGACTCACCGGGCTTCATCGGAGACGCGACGCTGTCGGAGCCGGAGATCGCATTCGAGTTGTACCGAGGGGTCCATGGGCAGGGCTACGCGACGGAGGCGGCAGGTGCGGTGCTTGACGATGCTCGCGCGACCGGTCGCTCCCGCGTCTGGGCCTCCGTACGCGAGTGGAACGCACCTTCACTGAAGGTGCTGAAGCGACTTGGATTCTCGGACAGCGGTCCCCGGTTGGTCGACACCGATCGTGGCGACATGGTGTGGATCACACTCGAACTCTGAGCCACCAGCGCCAGACCAACCCCCGCCGCACCGATGTGCCGATCTCGGGCTGTTCGGTCGGGCATCCTGTCGCCATGAGTGACTGGAAGTCCGATCGGATCGGGTCGGCCCTGCGCGGGGACAATCCGACAGTGTTGGCGCGGATGCCAGCTGGCTTCGCCGTCATCGGTGATGTTCAGTGGCTGCCGGGCTACAGCCTGCTGCTCACCGACAACCCGTCGGTGACGCGGCTGTCAGACCTGAGGGCAGGTGAGTGCTCGGCGTTCTTGGCGAGCATGGCCCGCTTGGCCGAGGCCGTCGAGGGAGCCTGCGCCGAGGCGGATCCGGCCTTCTTGCGGGTGAACATCGAGATCCTGGGGAACACCGACCCGTTCCTCCATGCCCACGTCTGGCCCCGCTACGCCTGGGAGCCCTCCGACATGGTCCCCGGACCAGTGTGGCTATATCCGAGGGAGCGGTGGCACGACCCAGAACACGCCCTCGGGCCCAAGCACGACGCGCTCCGCGAGCAGATCGCTGACCGGCTCACCGCGAGCGCGTAGGTGTCGTTCACTTGCGTGGAATCCGGCATTCACACTTGCTCTATGGACTCCAGGACGTGTCATCTGCCCACTTCTCAGCGAGCGTCATCAACAGTGGGTACACTGTCGACTTGATCTGCCCGTAGGAGTAGATGTCGGTCGCGGTCTCGGCCAGGCGGACCTTGAACTGTCCCCACGCGGCACGGCTGATGGGGTCGGCCCGCAAGTAGTCCCTGAAGAGCAGCGCGTAGCGGGCCGTTGGGGACCCCCGTTCACGGATGTGAATGTTGACAGACCGTCCGCCCAATGGCGGTGCGAAGACCCGCTTTGGGTGAGTGGCGGCCCCGAGCGTCTCCTCTAGGTTCCACTCCTCGGGCCGCTCACGAAACCCTTCTGCAAGCAGAGCGTCGCAGTTGAAGTCTTGGAGGGAGGGAACACGCACCATCGCGTCGATGCAGTCCTTCGCGGGCATGCCGGGGATGGAGGTGGACCCGATGTGGTCCACGGCTGCCGCGCTGGGGAGCAGGCGTTGAAGGCGCTCGACCAAGGTAGCCCCTTCCTCAGCCCACCGGTCCTGATGCGGAATCACCTGGACCTGCGATGCAAACGGTTCGTCGGGAAAGGGCACGACACGAGTGTGGCAGTCTCCGCCCGCAGGAGATCGGACCGCCGACTGTCCGGAGCAAGACCTGCTTCCGTTCAGATGTCT
>Ga0302322_100001423_pt1 | contig 19580 bp, 17 predicted proteins | sample Fen_T0_2_FD_203757 | JGI IMG/M metagenome (GOLD analysis project Ga0302322, IMG submission 203757) | Peat permafrost microbial communities from Stordalen Mire near Abisko, Sweden - Fen_T0_2 | ecosystem: Environmental > Terrestrial > Soil > Wetlands > Permafrost | place: Sweden: Abisko...
CGTTGTACGCGTTTTGGAAATTGCGGATCGGGCCGGTGGCGGTGCCGAGGTTGTCGTCGATTGTACCGGGGTCGCAGTCTACTTGTGAAACACTCCGAACCCGATTGCGAACGCGAAGAAGGCCAGGTACGCCAACCAGAACAGGGCCCACAGGATGCCGAAGATCCCGCCGACGATCATGCCGGCCAAGGCCAGCTGTTGGCCGCCAACTCGTTCGGGGTTCTCACGCGCGGCTCGGCGAGCTCGTGCTCCGAGCCAGATCGCCACGAAACCGAGGGGGAAACAGCTCCACGCCAGGACACCGCAGACGATCGCCGCGATCGCTTCCGACGAGGCGGGCGGGGCGGAGTAGCTCGGGACCGGCATGCCGTAGCTGCCCGCTGGCGGCGGTTGGAACGGGTTCGGTTGCCCCGGGCCAGGGCCGGGCGGCAGTTGATTCACTCGGGCAGCTCCTGGCGCTGGTCGGCGCCGCTGCCGCTGCCGTTGCGAGCGTGGAAGCTGGCGAGGCAAACCCGTGCCTCCCGCGTCAAGAGCACACAGCTGAGCAGCTCGCGATCATAGGGCCGCGTCAAACACTCCTGCGTTTGGGCTTCGATCTGGGCGGCGATCACTGGCGTGACATAGCGGCCAGCGCCGACCACGGCCTCCGCGAAGCGAGCGCACTCTTCCGGGCCAGGGGCTTTGCGCTGACAGCTCGTCAGCGAGACAGTGAGGAGCGTGAAGCCGGCGACGGCTCGACTCAGCTTACGCAGCGCGGGCATCTTTGAGCCTCCTCAGGCGCGCAGGGTTGCCCCGAACTCCGCCTGAGCCGCTTTCAGCATCCGCGCCTGCACTTCGTCGACCTCTTTGTCAGTCAGAGTGCGCGCTTCTTCGGCCAGGGTGCGTGCTTTCGGGTCTCGGCAAATGACGCGGAAGGTGAGCGATTTTTGACCATCTGGCAGCGAGCCGCCGCGAAACAACCCGAGCAATTCGATCGATTCGCAGAGCGTGCCGCCTGCTTGTTCCAAGATCTCACCGACCTTGCCTGCGCCCACCGCGTCGCCTACGACCAGCGATAAGTCGCGCGTTACGGCCGGCAGCCGCGGAATGGCTCTAAACTGCGGGACCTCTCTGCCCACGCGCCGAAGCGCCTCTAAGTCGAGCTCGACGATCTGCGCGGTCTGCCCGAGGTCGAGCGCGTCCACCACGTCCGGGTGAAGCGGGCCAAGCTGACCGAGGAGCACATCGCCGACCCAGATATCGCTCGCGCCACGTGGGTGCAAGTGACCGGGCTTGCTCGCAGACAGGCGCACCGAGGCCTGCTTGCCAGACACGCGCTCGATCAGTTCGATCGCCAAGCCCTTGGCGTCGTACACGTCCACTTCTTCCGGTTTGAGGCTCAAATACTGATGACGAGTGCCGGCGAGCACCGCCGCGAAGCGCAACTCTTCGCGCGGCAAGTAGCCGATGTCCGCCTCGAGGCGCGGCCTCGTGCCACCCACGGTCTCGCTGACCAGCGCGCCGAAGCAGCTACCGAGCGTGAACAGGCGAGCGCGGGTCTCGCCGCGACGGCGCGCGCGGCGCAGGGCCTCCAGCAAGCCCGGCAGCAAGCTCGTGCGCATCACGTTGCGTTCCTCACTCAACGGATTACTGAGCCGAACGCTGGGCTTCGGCGCGTGCACCTTCGCCAAATCGGATTCGGACACGAACGCGTAGGTCACGGCTTCGGACAAGCCGAGGGCCACCGCCGCCGCGCCGACGTCGCGTTCGAGCTTGCCAGTGGCCCGCGGCGGTTGCGGGATGACGGCAGGCAAGCGCGTCGGGATCGCATCGAGCCCGCGCACGCGGCACACTTCCTCGATCAAATCGACTTCACGGGTCACGTCCGGGCGGAACGATACGGCGCGCGTGCGCAAGACCGCGCCTGCACCGCTGCCGCTCAGCTCCAGCACCGGGAAGCCCAGGCGCTCGATGATCGCGCAAGCATCCGAAAACGGCACTGGTGTGCCGAGCAACGCGTCCAGACGCGACGAGCGAAGGATGATTTCGGCCAGCGCCGGCTGCGCCCCGCGCGCGTGAATGGCGCCTGGCACGGCGGACCCTGACGCAAGTTCAGTGAGCAACGTCTTGGCCCGCTCCAGCACGTGCGCCACTTGGCCGTAGTCGACGCCGCGCTCGAAGCGGTGGCTGGCCTCGGTGTGCAGCCCATAGCGGCGCGCGGTGCGCCGCACGCCGCGCGGCACGAAGTAGGCGCTTTCCACGAGCACACGCCGCGTGGTCTCGCGAATCTCACTGACTTGGCCGCCCATCACGCCGGCCAGGGCGCTCGCTCCCTGGGCATCCGCGATCACTAGATCATCGGCGTCCAGCGTGCGCGCGATGCCATCGAGCGTCGCGAACGGCTCGCCCGCGGTTGCACGCCGGACGATGATTCGGCCCCCGCGCACCTGGTCGAGATCGAAGGCGTGCAGCGGCTGCCCGAACTCCAGAAGCAGCCAATTCGTGATGTCGACGACGTTGGAGATGGGCCGAACACCCAGGCTATGCAGGCGCCACTTGAGCCACAGCGGCGAGGGCGCGATGGACACGTCCAAAACCGCGCCCGCGGCGTAGTGCGGACAGCGTTCGGTATCGCGGTTGTCGACTTCGATCAGCGCCGCTAGCGATTCGCTGGAGCTGCGCACAGGCGTACCGGCGCCAGGCGGCGTGAAGGGCAAGCCGAACAACACAGCGAGCTCACGCGCCAAACCGACGTGGCCGAGCGCGTCCGGTCGGTTCGGGGTGACGTCCAGCTCGTAGATGGTGTCTTGTGCTGCGGGGAACGCCTCCACGAAGCGCGCGCCGGGCGTGGCGGAGCCCTCCGGCAAAATCAGAATGCCCTCCGCGCTTTCGGCCAAACCGAGCTCGGTTTCGCTGCACAGCATGCCTTCACTCAACACACCGCCGATCTCCCGTGGAGTGAGCGGCCCGTCCATTCCGGGCAGGGTGGCGCCCAGCGGAGCCAGCACGACCAGGCCGCCCGGAGCAGGCACGTTGCCCGCGCCACACACCACGCGCTGCTCGACGCCACCGCGATCGACGGTCACCAGACTCAAAGACGTGCGCTTGGGGTGCGGCTCCACGGCCTGCACCTTGACCACTAAAATCGCCTCTAAGCCCGCGCCGAAGGCTCGCACGCCGTCGACCGCCAAGCCCGCTGCTCCGAAGCGCAACGCCACCTCTTCTGGCGACGCAGTCAAACCCGGAAGTAGCTCTTTCAGCCAACGATAGGAAGCGCGCATGGGGGCCGGGGTTTAGCACGGCAAAGCCGTGGTTGCTCGGGGTTTACGGCGCATGGCTCGGAGTTCGGCTGAGCTCGCAGGGTATATCGAGATGATGAGCAGTGCGGAGCGGTCGGGCGCGCAGGCTTCGGGCCCGCCGCCCGGAACCTGGCGTCGACTGGTCTCAATCTCGGAGCGACTGCCGACCAGCAAGAAAGGTTCTTGCGTTCGAAGCGACTAGCCGCCCGGCTGCTGATCGCGCCGCGCCCGCGACGGTGGCAGTACTGTTGGCCAATTCGAACGTATCCTAGAGCTAGCCAGGCTACGCATCGGCTTCCGGGTAGACGAAACTTGCCATCGCAGGAAGCCGCGGCGCTATCGTCCTAGTTCTGGCGAAAGCATGGTTCGGCGACTTCCGCGGCTGATTCATGGCGAAGGTCCTAGAAGCCAGATTTCCCGAGCGGCGCCTGCGCGACCCGACGCGGTAGCGCCGCGAGTGACCGTGAGGCTGGACGCGAGTAGAGCAAGGCGACCTTCGCTGACTCGCACGATAACCCTACTGGGTTGTTCCGGCCGGCATCGGCCAGTGTGACAAGGATGTCATTCGGCGATTCCGAGCGCGACCGAGACGGTGAAACTCGGCTCGGCGCGGGCGCATTTTGGACTCAGACCGCGATCCGCAGACGCTCAACGTAGCTGAGCGCGTCACGCGCGCGACATCTGCGCGAAGCTTTCATCGAGCTCGCATTGCGTCGTCAAAGTAAACATACACGACACGGGTACGACATCTGCGGCCCGGTAGGTGTAGTGCACGATCACTTCATCGAAAGGAACCAGCGAGCGGCGTCGAAGTCCACTCATGGTTCCAACACGCGTTCGCTTTGAACCTCGATTCGCAGCCACGCCAGGCGAGTGATCCACTCTGCCAAACATTGCTGCAATTAGCGGTTCGTTACTCCTGCGGTATTCGTGAGACAACCGGCTCGATCGCGCGGACACCGCGTTCGAGACTCCCTTTGATAATGGAGACACCCATGCAGTCAGTCTTTTCCAATCATAGTCGCGGATATCGCGGCGCTTTGTCGCTGGTTTTACCCGGCGCCTTCTTGTGCGTCGCGCTGGTCAGCAGCGCGTGCAACAAATCCTCGAGCGCCTCGACGTCGACCGACTCGTCCGCGAAGGTCGAAAAGGCCGCCACTCCCGCAGCCACCGAACGCTCGACAGAAGCGACCGGGGCCACGGTCTTGTTGCCTCCTGGCCTGGAGAAGTCGACCACGAAAGCCTCGGACTTCCCGACTGCCAAGATCATGACTACGGGTCTCAAGGTCGACGACGACAGCGTCACCGTCGGCATTCTGCATTCCACGACTGGCACGATGGCCATCAGCGAGACGGGCTCGGTGCAGGCAGAGAAGCTCGCAATCGCCCAGATCAACGCGCTCGGCGGCATCCTCGGACGCCAAATCAAGGTGATCCAGGAGGACGGCGCGAGTGACTGGCCGACCTTCGCCGAGAAGGCCCGCAAGCTCTTGGTGAACGACAAAGTCGCCGCCGTCATGGGCTGCTGGACGTCTGCCTCACGCAAAGCCGTGTTGCCGGTATTCGAGAAAGAGAACGGACTGCTCTATTACCCGACCTTCTACGAGGGCCTCGAGCAGTCGAAGAACGTATTTTACACCGGCCAGGAAGCGACTCAGCAGATTTTGGCCAGCCTCGACTGGGTCAACAAGGAGAAGGGCGCAAAGAGCTTCTACCTGATCGGTTCGGACTACATCTGGCCCCGCACGTCGATGAAGATTGCGCGGAAGCACATCGAAAACGTGCTCAAGGGCACGGTCGTGGGTGAAGAGTTCGCGCCGCTCGGCAACACGCAGTTCGGCTCGATCATCAACAAGATCAAGCTCAAGAAGCCGGATGTGATCTTCGCCGCCGTAGTCGGTGGTAGCAACGTGGCTTGGTTCAAGCAATTGAACGCTGCGGGCGTGACCGCAGCCAACCAGACGCTGCTCACTATCTCCGTGACCGAGGACGAAGTGCTCGGTATCGGCGGCGAGAATTTGACCGGCTTCTTCTCCTCGATGAAGTACTTTCAGAGCCTCGACAACCCGAACAACAAGTCGTTCGTGGAAGCCTTCAAGAAGATGTGGGGCGAAAAGAGCGTGATCGGCGACGTGACCCAAGCCGGCTACCTCGGCCCCTGGATCTGGAAAGCCGCCGTCGAAAAGGCCGGCAGCTTCGATGTCGACAAGGTCGTGGCGGCTTCGCCGGACATCGAGATCAAAATCGCTCCCGAAGGCTACGTCAAAGTGCACTCCAATCACCACCTGTGGAGCAAGGCTCGCATCGGCAAAGCCAAGGCCGACGGCCAATTCGAGGTCGTCCACGAATCGGACTTGATCGAGCCAAACCCGTTCCCCAAGGGCTATCAGTGAGCGCCTCGGGGCCCCTATCTGTGATCTGAGCGGGTGACTGCGGACTTTCCAACTACCTGAAGAAAGATTGCGATGAGCCTGAACGAAATTGGTTCGATGGTCGCGATGCAGGGCTTCTCCGGCCTGAGTCTCTTTACCGTGCTGCTTCTGATGGCGCTCGGGCTGGCAATCATCTTCGGTCAAATGGGTGTCATCAACATGGCCCACGGCGAGTTCATGGCCATCGGCGCCTACGTCGTGTACCTGTTCTCGCAACTCACCCAGAACTACGCGCCAGGTTTGCGCGAGGTTTACTTCGTCCCGGCGGTCGTTGCGGCGTTCTTCGTCGCAGCGGCTGTCGGCTACGTCGTCGAGGTCTTGTTGATCCGCCGCTTGTACAAGAGGCCGCTCGATACGTTGCTGGCAACCTGGGGCCTCAGCCTGGCAATGCAGCAATTTTTCCGCTCCTTCATCAATCCGAAGGAAGTGAGCGCCGAGCTACCCGAATGGCTGCTCGGCGCCTTCAATCCGACGCCTTCCATCCAAGTGCCGAGAAACGGCATCTTCGTGATGGGCCTGACGATCCTGGTGACCATCGGCGTGTACACGCTGATGCTCAAGTCGCGCTGGGGTGTCCGCATTCGAGCTACGACGCAGAACCGCGTCATGAGCTCGGCCGTGGGCATCAACACCGACCGCGTCGACCGCTTCACGTTCGCTCTGGGCTGCGGCATCGCAGGCCTCGCGGGCGCGGCGTTCACCACCATCGGCTCCACCGGCCCCACCAGCGGTTCGCTCTACATCGTCGACACCTTCTTGGTCGTCGTCTTCGGCGGCGCGGCGAACCTGATCGGCACGATCGCGTCGGCGTTCTCGATCGCTCAGGCGCAATCGCTGCTGGAATTCTTCCTCACCAGTGCGATGGCCAAGGTGCTCACGCTGCTCACGATTATCATCATTCTGATGATCCGCCCCCAAGGGCTGTTCACTACCAAGGTCCGTACCTGACTTTCGGCAGGAATCATGAACCTTCTAACCAAGAAACTGAGCAAGACCGACCTCATCGGGGTGGTCGTGCTGTCCGCCATCATCCTGGTACTTTTCCCGACGGTTTTCAGCATTTTCCGTCTGAACCTGATCGGGAAATACCTCACGTATGCGTTCGTGGGTGTCAGCCTCGTCCTACTCTGGGGCAACGGTGGCATCCTGAGCTTGGGCCAAGGCGTGTTCTTTGGCCTCGGCGGCTATTGCATGGCCATGTTCCTGAAGCTCGAGGCCTCTGATCCGATCGCCACCAAGATCCAAACGACGCCCGGCATTCCGGACTTCATGGACTGGAATCAGATCACGAAACTGCCGCTGTTCTGGCTGCCGTTCAAGAGTCTGACCTTCACGATCCTGGCAATTCTGCTCGTCCCGGCTTTCTTCGCGTTCATCATCGGCGTCGCGATGTTCAAACGCCGAGTGGGCGGTGTGTACTTCGCAATCATCACCCAAGCCGTGGCGTTGATTCTGTCGGTGCTGATCGTCGGCCAGCAGGGGCTCACCGGCGGCATCAACGGCATCACCGACTTGAAGACCATGCACGGCTGGGACATCCGTTCCGACTCTGCCAAGTACATCTTGTACTACGCCAACGGCGTGCTGCTGATCGGCTGCGTGGTCTTCACGCGCTGGGTGCTATCGACCAAGTTCGGGATGCTGCTCCTCGCGCTTCGAGAGAAGGAAGATCGAGTGCGTTTCTCCGGCTACGACGTAGCCAATTTCAAGACGCTCGCCTTCTGCATGTCCGCTGTGATGTGCGCCATCGGCGGAGCGATGTTCACACTGCAGGTCGGCTTCATGTCGCCCTCGTTCGTGGGCATCACACCCTCGATCGAGATGGTGATCTACACTGCCGTCGGCGGCCGCATGTCGGTGGTCGGTGCAGTATTCGGCACGCTGCTGGTGAACTTCGCCAAGACGTTCTTTTCCGAACAGTATCCGGATCTGTGGTTGTTCCTGATGGGGGGCACGTTCATCGGCGTGGTGATGCTGTTTCCGGATGGACTGGCTGGCTTGTTCGAGCGCTTCGGCAAGCCGTTCTTGGCACGCATGACGAGCGGCAAGGCCTCCCCGAAAAAGAATGACGAACCGACGGTAGCAGTCGCTGCCGCACTCGAAAGCGGAGGCAAGCATGGCTAGCCACGAGATGCTCACGATTCAGGGCCTTGGCGTATCATTCGACGGCTTCAAGGCCGTCGACGACCTGAACTTCATCGTCGACCGCAACGAGCTGCGCGTCGTGATTGGACCAAACGGTGCGGGCAAGACCACGCTCTTGGATTTGATCTGCGGCAAAACCAAGTCGACTTCCGGCACGATCATGTTCAAGACCATGGATCTGACCCAGATGAAGGAGCACGCAATCGTGCGAGCCGGCGTCGGGCGCAAGTTCCAAACGCCTTCGATTTACGAAAACCTGACCGTGTCCGAAAACTTGGAAGTGTCGTTCCCACGCGGCCGCAGCGCGTTCGGCGCTTTGTTCTTCAAGCGCACGGCGGACGTCGCGGAGCGCGTGAAGAACGTCGCCGAGGAAGTGCTGCTCAGTGAAAAACTCGACCAACAGGCGGCGCTGCTCAGCCATGGTCAGAAGCAGTGGCTCGAAATCGGCATGCTCTTGATGCAAGACCCAGAGCTCTTGATGCTGGATGAACCGGTGGCCGGCATGACGGTCAACGAACGCGAGCAAACAGCCGAGCTGTTGAACCGCATCAGCAAGAACCGCTCGGTGATCGTGATCGAGCACGACATGGAGTTCGTGCGCAAAATCGCGCACAAAGTCACGGTGCTGCATCAGGGAAAAGTGATCGCCGAAGGCTCCATGGACAAAGTGACCGCCGATCCGCGCGTGATCGAAGTCTATCTCGGTCACTGAACGCGATGCGAACGCGATGCAAGGAAACCCGAAAGCCATGATCGAAATCAAGGATCTTCACGTCAGCTACGGACAGAGTGAAGTGATCCACGGCGTCAATCTGGAGGCCAAAGCTGGCCAGATTGTCGCCGTGATGGGCAGGAACGGCATGGGTAAAACCACGCTGTTCAAATCGTTGATGGGCGTGATTCGCAGCACCTCTGGCACAATCAAGATCAACGGCGTCGATGTCACCCGTATGCCTAGTTACCAGCGAGTGAAGCAGGGCATCGCCTACGTCCCGCAAGGGCGCATGATCTTTCCGAGCCTCACGGTTTGGGAGAACTTGCTCACGGGTCTGGAGGGGTCGCCGACGGGCAAGTTGCCGCCAGACATCTTCACGCTCTTTCCCGTGCTGGCCGAGATGAAGACACGCCGTGGCGGCAACCTTTCGGGCGGGCAACAGCAGCAGCTCGCCATCGCGCGGGCGCTGGCCGCCGAGCCCAAGGTGCTCTTGCTCGACGAACCAACGGAGGGAATTCAGCCCTCGGTGATCAAGGACATCGCCCAGGTGTTGCTCAAAGTACGGGATTCTCGCAATTTGACGATCATCGTCTCCGAACAGGTCCTGAGCTTCACGATGGAAATCTTGGACCGCCTGCTCGTAATCGAGGGCGGCCGCTTCACCGCCGACGAACCACGCGAGAAGGTCGACGTCGGCGAAGTGCGGCGCTTGCTGGCCGTCTAACGAAAATCTCAGCCAGGAGTCCGTTGGGCATGATTCACGGTGACATCTCGAGCAGCAAAGACACAGTGGGGGTCGCGGTCGTCAACTACAAGATGCCGCGCTTGCACAGCAAGGCGGAGGTTCTGGCCAACGCCAAGAAGATCGCCGATATGCTGCAGGGCATGAAGATCGGGCTGCCGGGGATGGATCTGGTGATCTTCCCCGAGTACAGCACGCACGGCATCATGTACGACAAGCAGGAGATGTACGAGACCGCCTCGGCCATCCCCGGTGAAGAGACCGCGATCTTCTCGGCTGCGTGCAAGGCGGCCAAAGTTTGGGGCGTGTTCTCGCTCACCGGGGAACGACACGAGGACCACCCCAACAAGGCCCCTTACAACACCCTGATCCTGATCGACGACCAGGGCGAGATCGTGCAAAAATACCGCAAAATCATGCCCTGGGTGCCGATCGAAGGCTGGTACCCGGGTAACTGCACGTACGTATCCACCGGGCCCAAGGGACTGAAGATCTCGCTCATCATTTGCGACGACGGGAACTACCCGGAAATCTGGCGCGATTGCGCGATGAAAGGCGCCGAGCTGATCGTGCGCTGCCAAGGCTATATGTACCCCGCCAAGGATCAGCAGGTGTTGATGGCGAAAGCCATGGCCTGGGCCAATAACGTGTACGTCGCGGTGGCCAACGCTTCGGGCTTCGACGGGGTCTATTCCTACTTTGGTCACTCTGCGATCATCGGTTTCGACGGGCGAACCTTGGGTGAGTGTGGCGAAGAAGATTACGGCGTGCAATACGCGCAGCTCTCGACGTCACTCATCCGCGACGCGAGGAAGAACATGCAGTCGGAGAATCATCTCTTCAAGTTGGTTCACCGCGGCTACACCGGCATGATCAACTCGCGCGAAGGAGATCGCGGTGTAGCGGCATGCCCGTACGATTTCTACAAGAAGTGGGTGGAAGATCCGGAGGGCACTCGGGACATGGTAGAATCTTTCACCAGGCCCGCCGTGGGCACTGAAGAGTGTCCAATCCCCGGCATCCCGACGACGCGTGAGCCTGCTCATCGGTAATGTCCGCGGGACCGCTGGACAGCTTTCGGCTCCGCGAAGAGCCGTATTACCTGGCTCTAGCCGACGAGGTCGGTCTTTTCGAGGCCGCCTACGCGGCGCGCTTGCCGGTAATGCTCAAGGGGCCAACGGGCTGCGGCAAGACGCGCTTCGTGCAGCACATGGCCTGGCGCCTACGAAGGCCCCTGATTACCGTAGCTTGCAACGAAGAGATGAGCGCCTCTGATCTTCTGGGGCGTTACCTATTGGAGGATGGTGCCACGCGCTGGCAAGACGGGCCGCTGACGATGGCCGCGCGCCTAGGAGCCATCTGTTACTTGGACGAAGTGGTAGAGGCGCGCCAGGACACACTGGTCGTGATTCATCCACTGACCGATGACCGCCGCTTGCTCTCGCTACCGGCCAGGAGTGAGGTGCTTCGAGCGCATCCGGAGTTTCACTTGGTCGTGTCGCACAACCCAGGCTACCAGAGCGCGCTCAAGGATTTGAAGCCGTCGACCAAGCAACGTTTCGGGGCGATCGAGTTCGACTACCCGGCCCGGGCGCATGAGATCGAAATCCTGGTACACGAAACGGAGCTGGCCAACGATCTGGCCGAACGTTTAGTGTCGGTGGCCGAAGCCGCGCGTCGATTGAAGGGCCATGGCCTCGACGAGGGGATCTCGACGCGAATGCTCGTGCATGCCGGTTCATTGATTCGTCAGGGTATCGGCGCCGAAGCAGCCTGCCAGATGGCGCTCGTGCGCCCGCTAACCGACGATCCGGACCTAATTTTGGCGCTCAATGCCAGTGTGCGAGCATGCCTATGACAGGACGTGCCATCTCCCCCGTGGCCGTGCCCGCGCCCGATTTCCCCTCTCGCTCCTTCTTCTGGGTGCCTCGCTGCAGCCCGCGTGCACCAGTGCGTTGCGGCAGGCGGTCTCGCGGTGCGATTTTTTCTGGCACGGCCACGGGCACGGGCACGTCTCATGACTGGTCACGTCTTTTCGCGTGGCGACCGGCGTTGAGAGGCGCTCGTAGTCCTTTTCCGGCCAAAAATGTTGCTGCGTGCACGAAGTACCATTTCGGTGAGGAGGGGGCGCACACGAAGCGAAATGGTACTTCGTGCACGAAGCAACATTTCGGCGGCGAAGAGCGCCCCCTAGGCGCTGGATGCCCGCAGGCCTTCGCAAGTCAGAGATGTTGACGAGTCCTGAGACGGGCACGGGCACGGGGGGAAGAGAGAGAGACAATTAAGTGCGCAGTGAAAGCATCGAGCAAGAGTTCCCCGGAGGGGCGAGCAGCTTCGTGCGCGCACTGTGGGGTTTCGACGTGCGCGTGCGTGCGTTGCCAGTAGCTACGAACGAGTTCGTCGCACGAAGGCCGCGCTACGTGGCGTCGAACATCTGGCTGCCCGCGTCGCCGCTCTTGGGCGTACAGGGCAGCTTCGGTGACTATCTTCTTGCGGCGTGCGCCCACATCTCGGCTCATCTTCGGTTCGGGGCGCCGCGCTTTCTGATCAAGGCGCTCAAACCCGCTCAAATCGCGATCATCTCGCTGTTGGAAGACGCGCGCGTCGAGCGCCTGGCGGCCGCGCACTACCCGGGACTCAATCGGCTTTGGGCGCCGTACTACGAGGCGCGCGCGGACGGCGCGAAGACCAGCCTCTCGCTATTGGCGCGACTCGCACGCGCTCTGCACGATGATACGTATGTCGATCACGACTCTTGGGTGAGCAAGGGCCGTCAGCTGTTCCTGGAGGGTCGCGCCGAGTGGCACGGCTTCGATTTGTGCCGCCGGATCGGCAGCGTGCTCGGCAACGATCTGGGCCAAATGCGCGTGCAGTTCAACGCCAAGGACTACGCGGTACAACCCGCCTACCGCGACGACAACGTCGGCCTGTGGCAGTTCGAAGCGGAGCAAACCGAAGACGGCACTCAGTTCGAATCCGAAGGCTTCCGTCGTATCGAAAGTGACCTGCCTGCTCCGGAGCCGCGGGAGCGCGAAGAGCCGGAGGCCGCGAGCCTGCTCGAGGGTTCGAGCGAGCGCGCTTCGGGCATGCGTTCGAAGGCGACCACAGAGGTCGAGTCGACGACGCGCTATGCCGAGTGGGACTACGTGATTCGCCGTGAAAGGCCCGAGTTTTGCAGTGTGAAGGAGCGCCCGGTCGCAGCTGGTGATAGCGCGCGTTTGGCTGCCGCGTTGGCGCGCTACGCGCCGGCGCGAAAACGACTCGAACGCTGCGCGTTGAGGCTCGCCAATCGGCGTCCGACTCAGGTGCGCCGGCTCTTGGACGGCGATCGCCTCGATCTGCCGGCCGCGATCGCGACGATCGTCGCGCATGCCACCGCGGCTTCCCCGGATCAACGCGTCTACCGTCGGGTTCGCTTTCAGCGCGAGCCCCCAGCACTACTTCTGCTGCTCGACCTGTCGGAGTCACTCAACGCGGTTCCGCCAGGCGCGCGCACGACGCTACTGGAGCTCGCGCAAAGCGCCAGCGCGCTCTCGGCAACTTCCCTCGCGAGCGTGGCGGGTGAACTAGCGATTCACGGCTTCTCGTCGAACGGGCGACACGACGTCGGTTACTACCGCTTCAAAGACTTCGACGAGCCTTACGACGAAGCGGCCCGCGCGCGGCTCGCTGGAATGCGCGCCAGTCTGTCGACCCGGCTCGGCACCGCACTCCGCCACGCGGGCCAAGCCCTCGCCGCGCGCAACGCCCCACGTAAACTGCTCTTGGTCGTGACCGACGGCGAACCTTCGGACATCGACGTGCACGACCCGAATTACCTAGTCTTCGACGCCAAACAGGCGACAATCGGCAATCGTCGCTTGGGCGTGACTAGCTACTGCGTCGGACTCGAAGCGAGCGCCGAAGATAGCGTGAAACGCATCTTCGGCGCCGGAAACTATTTTTTACTCGATCAATTGCAGAGCTTGCCGCACAGGCTCACCGAGTTGTACCTACGCCTATCGGCATGAGCGCCGCGAGGGCTCAGTGCCCGATGGCCCAGGGATAGCCCCCGTGCGCGGAATGCACGGTCCGCTTGGCGGGTTCGCCGTTCGAACGCGGAGCCTCGCGCTTGACGATGCGCGGCTCGTGCTGACTGCGCTCGTTGACCGCGGCCACTCGGCGTCCGATGGCCGAACCAGTCGCCAAGTTCGGTGCGCTGAGCAAGCGCTTTCCCAGCTCCCCACAATCAGGACAGGGTGCTGGCTCTCGCATCTGCGCCATCGGTCGCGTCAGCTCAAAGCAGCCGTGATCGGTGCACTCGAATTCGTAGATTGGCATTGCTCAGTGACCCATTCATGTCCGTGTTCGTAACCGCTGGCAGTGAGAATAGAGCCGGCGCAAACGAGACTCCCGTTTGCGCCGGCTAAGCCGGTGACGCCCAGCCGCTCAGGTAACGACGGCCAAGTCCGAGCCCGCAGGCACGGACGTAGCCGAAGGACCGTCTGCGTTGGGCGTAATGTCGAAGTTGAAGATCTCGGTCGGAATCGCCAAAGTAGCGCAAGCATTAGGGATATCGACGATGCCACTGATTCGACCTTCGACCGGGGCAGTGCCCAGAATCGCGTAGGCCTGAGCGCCGGTGTAGCCGAACTTTTTGAGATACTCGATGGCGTTCAAGCAGGCGCGCCGGTATGCAACGTGCACGTCCAGGTAGTGCTGCGTGCCGGCCTCGTCGACCGAGATGCCTTCGAAGATCATGTACGAGGAGTAGTTGGGTTCGAGCGGACTAGACTTGAACACCGGATTGGTGATCCCATATTTGGCGATGCCGCCCTTGATGATCTTCACCCTCAGATCGAGGTAGCCAGCCATCTCGATCGCACCGCAGAAGGTGATCTCACCATCGCCCTGGGAGAAGTGGATATCGCCCATGGAAAGGCCGCCGCCTTTGACGTACACGGGGAAGTAACAGGTCGAACCCTTAGTCAGGTTCTTGATGTCACAATTGCCACCGTGCTCACGCGGGGGGACAGTGCGCGCCGCTTCAGCAGCAGCCGCAGCGACACTACCCTTGGGCATGCGGCCGAGGTGCGCGGTGGCCGCGAACGGCAACGTCGCCAGCGCGGGCACGCGCTCCGGATCCGTGTCGAACAGTGCTTTCTCGCGCTTGTTCCAGGTGGCGAGCAGATCGTGGGAGGGTAGGCAGCCGATCAAACCGGGATGCATGATGCCGGCGAACTCGACGCCCGGGATGTGGCGCGAGTTGGCGTAAATGCCGCTGAAATCCCAGCAGGCCTTGCGCGCCTCCGGATAGGCATTGGTGAGGAAGCCGCCTCCGTTTTCCTTGGCGAAAATGCCGGTAAAACCCCATTGATAGTCGGGCAGGACGCCCACATCCAAGATGTCGACCACGAGCAAATCGCCCGGCTCGGCGCCGGTGACGCCGATCGGCCCGCTCAGGTAATGCACCTTGCTCAGGTCGACGATTTTGACGTCGGTCGCCGAGTCGTTATTTTTGATCTGACCACCGGTCCAGTCGATGCACTCGACGCGGAACTGCGCGCCGGGCTCGACCCAACTCACGATCGGGATATCGGGATGCCAGCGGTTGTGGATTACGTCGTGATCCGTTGCGGGCGCCGCGAGGTCAACCTTGATAAGCGTATCCATTCAATTCTCCTTAGCCGTGTATCCGCGCCAAAGGGGCACGCGAGTCTCGAGAGCGATCGACATAAAGCGCGCCCTGGCTGTGGTCGTCCGGGTAGACTAGGAGTGACCTGTTTCTGGTCGAGGACGCGGCCGTTTCCCCTCATGGAAAAGTGCTCCATTCCCCCCACAGGGTTCAGCCGATCCCCCCACAGGGTTCAGCCGAGCTCCTCACAAACCAGTTCGCACGAGATCCCACGGCCGTGGGGTCGGGTCGCTCGGGTCAGTGCGCTGCGGCTCGTTCGCTGCGTGCTTCGCCTCCTCCATCCCCCCACGCTTAGCGTCGCGTCTGCTCGCGCCCAGCGCGCGCAGAGCGGGTCAGCCGCTCGCCCGGAAGCACGTCGAGGTCAGCCGACTTTGGCACGATCAGCTCGCGATCGCTGATGCTCAGCGCAGATGCGACGCCGAAGGCTTTGACGATGCGCACCGTAGCGCGTGACCATCAACCTCATCCCGAACCTTACGGCGCCGCGGCCGCGAGACCGAGCCGCCGCTTCGAGCTCTGCCGAGAGCAGCCCCGCGCGGGCCAGATCGCACTGCGACCCGCGGAGGCCAGACCGCCGCCCGGGCCACCGTAGTTCGAGAATGCGACATTCATGGGGTGCTGCCCCGCGGAGCCCTGGAGCTGGACGCCGTGCGAGGCGAAATTAGGGCCATGACGAACATGCTGACGAAGAAACAGTTGGCACCGCGGTTCACGGAACGGAACGGCTTCCACAGCCGCACTGGGACCGGAATCGAGGTTTCCTCGAAGATTGGACCAAGCCAGCGCTACCTGGGGGCGCGTCCCGACGAATCGCGTTCGACCGAATCGCGCTCGATGATGGCGAGCACGGCGCGCGGGTCGATGCGCGTCTTGTAGCGAATGGCTTTGGCTTCCGGTGGCAGGTCATCCTCCGCGCAGTGCCGCTTCTGATCGATGCACAGTACGAGATTCTCGATGCTTGCCAATCGCAGATTGGCGAGCTTCTCGCGCAAATATTTGCCTGTCCAGAAGCCGACGATTTCGAGCAACCAGCGGCGGTTCCCGTCCTGGCGATGAACGAGTTCGAAGTCTGGGTAGATCAGCCTCTTTCCGGAGGCCACCGGGCGAGGTTCGCGAATCAGCTGCCAATCGGGTGCGGCCCGGCGAAAGTCTCGAACGAATCTTTCTTCGAGCCGACTATCGTAACGCACGAGTTCCCGGCCGGCTCCGATCGGATCTCCAGAACGGAGGACAAGGGTCGACAACTGGCTCCCGCGGCCGAGCGCACAGGCTGCGGTAAGTTCGAATTCGTTGCACCAGGCCATGCGTGGCACGAGCGAAGCCAACGCGCGCCCGTACACCTCGGTGTGGCGAAACAGCGCGAATGGCCCAGATATGTCTAGAGTTGCCCCTTCTGGCGGTACCTGGCGAGCGGCTACGAGCGGCTCTCCAAGCGCAACCCGCGCATTTTTTTCGCGACGCTCCGCGCATGAGAGCGAACAGATCAACCCGACGAGGCGTGCGTGGCGGACCAGCGCCCGTGAATTGCCCGAGACGACGATGCGCACGTGCGATGCCCGCCGAATGAGTGAGGTGACGATCGCTAGGTTGGAGTCGGTCGCAATCCGCGACGGACAGAGATCTTTCGGGAGTTCGGCTACCCGCTGTTCGGCTCGCAGATCGGCGAAGAGAGCAGTCTCGAGTTCGACCGCGCTCACACCCAGCGACGCGGCCACGGAGTGCAGCACCGCATCACGCTCAGCGTAACTGTGGGCGGCAGCACGAAACAAGGCGGCCCTGGCTTCTTTGGGTGCCACGGCCGCGGTTGGTCGAGCCCGAGCCCGAGCCCGAGACAGGGCGTCCAAGACCTGAATTGCGATCTGGAGCTTGAACTTTGGGGTGCGCGTAGCCAACGGCTCGCGCAAGCGCTCGTGCAGCTCGGTCTGCTTTCGTCCGACGAATCCGGCATACTCGTCCATCAACGCGCGCAGCCAGGGCTCATCCCGCGCCGTGAAATAGTGCGGCACGATGCGGTCGCCCTCGATTCGCGAACTAACCTGCAGCAAGGCTCGTGGGAGCAAGAGCACGCCTCCTTTCGGTGGCGCGTCGAGCCTCACTCGTTGCCCGTGTGACGAGCTCGTAGATCAGCGCGCGCTTTCCGGGTACGGGTCTCAGCAGACGCCCAACACGTTGAATGTGTTCGCGTTCGCCCTGAGTGCTGCCGACGATGATTGCGACGTCCGCGTCGGGGACGTCGATGCCTTCGTTCAAGACACGCGCGCTAACCAGTGAACGGAGTGTACCGGCGCGAAAGGCGCTCAACGTGGCTTCTCGCTCGGCGCGCGAAATATCGCAGGTGATGGGCATCACCAGGTGTTCGCGTGCGATGCCGTACGCAGCTCCGTTGTCGGCAGTGAAAATGATCGTCCGCGAGTCACGATGACGCCTGAGCAACACACCGACGGCCTGCGCTTTTGCTTCGGTGAAGTGGAGTAATTTTCGGTTTCGCTGCCACGCGCGCAGGGCTGCGCGCCCTTCTGGCGATTGCGAAGCGGCCGACACGAAGTCTTGCCAACTGGCGTGCGGATCCAGGCGTCGGAATCGACGATTCAGCTCGGAAAAGAGGCGACGGTCCGCCTCGTAGCGGATGCGCTCCGCTGGGCTCAAGCCAAGCTGCACGGTGACCAGATCGAAGTCAGAAAGCCACGTCCCCGCCAAATCGGTGATTGCCAATTGGTACACGATCGGACCGATCAGTTCCGCCAAGCGCGACGAAGCGGGCTCGCTCGGCGGGGTCGCCGTCAACCCGAGGCGCTGCGGCGCGATCGACATTTCTAAGGCCTCGTCACGAACACCCAAACCGAAGTGGTGCGCTTCGTCCACGACCAGTAAGTCGAACTGAGCCCCGATGCGCGGCATCAACCGGTACGCGCTCTCGAAGGTGGAGACCGTGATTGGCTGCAGATCACGTCGCCCGTCGCCGAGGCAACCGACTGGCCCTCGATAGACGGCGGCCAGCGCCAACGTCCATTGCTCGAGTAACGCTCGCGTGGGAACGAGGCACAGCGCGCGCGCTGCGCTGGAGCCCAGCGCAGCGATGGCGACCTGGGTCTTGCCACTGCCGGTGGGGAGGACGATGGTTCCGCGGCGACCCGAAATTTCCCAAGAAAGAAGCGCGGCGCGTTGGTACGGGCGAAGCTCCGGCTGGTCCCACCGGGCCGGCTGCGGGAGAGCAATCGGCCTCACTTCATCGCGCAAAGGCGACGGACCGTGGAGCAGAGCCGCGCGCAGCTCGGGATAGCGCCAAGCCGGAGCCCTAAACAGAGCGATACGAGGGTCCCAGAGCAGCCCCGGGACTCGACTTGGATTTAGCTCCGGCGCTTCCGCCAAGACGAGCGTGCCGTGTTCGAACGAAAGGCGCATGGGTCACGCAACCTTTCGGCCGTCGCGCGCTCTAGTTGCGTGTCATCTGGCTTGAGCGAGCGAGCGGCGCCGTGTCAATCTGTATGGGTGTTCCTTGCGCTGCCAGCCATTGTCCATGCGCTTGCCGCGCTTGCCCCCGATACCATCCCCATTCGCATCAATTACGATGCACCTCCGAGCTGCCCGAATCAAGACGCCTTTTTCGACTCGCTGCGGGCCCGCACCGAGCGCGTGCGCAATGCGCAGGGGAACGAGCCTCGAGTAGACGTCAATGTTCGCGTGACTCACGGTGATCACCGCTTTCACGGTGAGATGCGCGAGGTAGTGAACCAGAGCGAGACCTCGGCGCGCGGCGTGGACGGCGAAACGTGCAAGGAGGTCATCGAAGCTCTTTCCTTTACGGTGGCGCTGTCGCTCGATCCGGAGGCGCACGCACCCGCCCCCCCGCCGGTAATGCATCCTCAACCGAAACCTGACGGGCCGTCCGTGGTCGTGCCGCCAGTGGTCGCGACGCCGGTAAGCGCGCCAGCTCCTCCGCCCGCCGCGGCGGCGCGATTCGAACTCGAGGTTGGCCTGAGCGTGCTTGGCACCGTGGTGGAGACCGCGGGCTTCGCCACCGGCGGCGCGTTGTCCGTCATGTTGCTGCGCCGAGCCAAGGCGAGTAGCAGCGGCGCTGTCCAGTTGTCGCTGCTGTTCGCGGGCACGGGCCTGCCGAGCGCGCCGGACGATCATCAGACTCGCTTCGGCGCGCTCACCCTGGACGGTTGCCCTTTTCGGCACCAGAGTGGAAACTGGGAGTTTGCACCGTGCGCGCTCGGCGCCCTCGGCTTCACGGAACTGACCGGTAGGGGCCTTGTTACCCCTGCGACCGTCAACCGGACCTGGTTCAGCGCTGGCATCGACCTGCAAGTGTTTTGGCTACTTGGCCGCGGGATGGTCTTCGAGAGCGCGTTCGGCGCTAGCGTGCCGCTCGTGCGACGCCGCTACTACACGAACTCGCCCGATCAAGTGGTCGCCTCGACGCCTGCGCTCTCGCCTCTGGTGCGGCTTGGCCTCGGCTATCGATTCTGAGGCAGCTGCCCGTCTGAGGCAGCTGCCCGTTGTTGCTGCAAAATGTCGAGCGGATCAGATCTCGTGATCGGATGCCGGGTTTGCGGGAATAGAGGTGACCCGCGTTTCTTGACTCGATGCC
>Ga0302322_100001424_pt1 | contig 19579 bp, 17 predicted proteins | sample Fen_T0_2_FD_203757 | JGI IMG/M metagenome (GOLD analysis project Ga0302322, IMG submission 203757) | Peat permafrost microbial communities from Stordalen Mire near Abisko, Sweden - Fen_T0_2 | ecosystem: Environmental > Terrestrial > Soil > Wetlands > Permafrost | place: Sweden: Abisko...
AATTCGCCCGGTCTTTGACTGGTAACCGACCAAGGTCACGGCATGCCGGGCATTCTCCATTGGCTTTTGCCCGCTGAGATAGCCGGTCCGCAACGAGCGGTAATTTGGCCAGGCCAAACCCACCGCCACGGGCATTCCGGCGTTGAGTGCATGGACCAGATTGTTCACACGGGTGGCCGCGTCCCGCCCTGGAATCTGGTGAACAAAGACCCGCTGGTGTTCACTGGCCTCCTTGATGACGTTGGGCGGCGGGGTGGGAATGCCGCGCATGCCCACAGTGTGATCATTGGGAAGCTCGGATTGGAGCGGGATGCCGTAGGTGCGGAGGGCATTCACCACCTCGGTCAGCGTGAAGCCCGCGTCCGCGTCCTCGTCCGGCGTGGCGGATTCGGACGACGCTTTCTCGGCCGTTCGTTGCACGGTCTTTTCGGTAGCCCAGATCAGGTAGTCCTCGGAAAAATTCTGCGCGACCCCGCCAAGCCGGGCGTTCTGGTATTCCAGGGCCGAGACGATGGCGTAGATCGAACAACTGGGGCGTCGGCCCTGATTTCGAACCCCCAGACCGAGTTCGATGAACTTGGGCCGAAGGTTCACTTCCGCTTGAATGGTCGCGGGCTGTCCAAACTGCTTGAGCACGCGTTCGATTTCGCTGAGACCCTGGTTCGAGGCTTTTGGTTTAAGCTTTACCGGGGTCACCGCCGGTACCGGGGGTTCAACGAAGGATTCGGCCGCCGGGTCGTAATGCAGGCGCGTCTGCCACTCGGGCGTTAGGTCGCGGAGGTGAATCGAGACCATGCCCCCCGCGTGGGTGATCGTGAGCGTTCGCGCGCTTAGCGAGCGAACCACGACATCGCGGTAAACCTTGGGACCGACCGGCAATTCCTCCAGCCGGGTTCCCGGCTTGATCGCCTCCTCACCCGTCGCCCATACCTGGGCTGCCAGCACGAGGCTGGCGACCAAAGCAGCGAGCAAAAGGCGGGGTTTCATCATGGACTGTCCGCAACAGCCTACGGTTTCGGCCCGGGCGAATGCAACCCGCCAAAAGCAAAAGTGCGGCCTCGAGAGGCCGCACCGGGGGGAAAGGAGCTAGATTAAAACTTTCCTTACTTTCCGAGGCTCTTGCGGAGGTCGTCGAGCTGGTTGGCCGAACCGAGAAGGACATTGCGGCTCGCGATGAACTTGGCGTATTCCTCGATGAAGATCTTGCCGGGCGGACGGAAATCAAACTCCTTCGGGTTGTCGCGGAAGAACTCGCGATGAACGCGGGTCCAAACGAGACGGCCATCGGTGTCGATGTTGATCTTCGTCACGCCGAGTTTGGCGGCCGGGAGGTACTCATTGACGTCGACACCCATCGAGCCGGCGATCGTGCCACCGGCGGCGTTGATGCGGGCGACTTCGTCCTGCGGAACCGAGGACGAGCCGTGCATGACCAGCGGATAGCCGGGCAGGCGGGCCTTGATCTTCGTGAGCACCTCGAAATGCAGCGATTGTTTGCCCTTGAATTTGAAGGCTCCGTGCGAGGTGCCGATGGCGCAGGCCAAGGAATCGCAGCCGGTCTTTTTGACAAAATCCTCGGCCTCGGCCGGGTCGGTGAGGCAGGCATTGCCTTCCTCGACCTTGATGTCTTCTTCCACGCCGCCGAGCATGCCGAGTTCGGCCTCGACGGAGATGCCCTTCGCGTGGGCCTTGTCGACGACCCGTTTGGTGATGGCCACGTTCTTTTCGAAGGGATCGTGCGAGGCGTCGATCATCACGGAGCTGAAGAACCCGGAATTGATACAATCGTAGCAGGTCTCTTCGTCGCCATGGTCAAGGTGCACTGCGAAAATGGCTTCCGGAAAGATTTCCGCCGCTGAGCGAATGATGGCTTCCAGCATGCGCTTGTCGGTGTACTTGCGCGCGCCCTTGGAGATCTGGATGATAAACGGTGCCTTGGACGCGATGGCACCCTTGAACAGGCCCATCGCCTGCTCGGCGTTGTTGATGTTGTAGGCGCCCACGGCATACTTGCCATAGGCGTGTTTGAATAACTGGGCGGTGGTTACGATCATGGTAAAAGGGACTTCGTTGAGATAGCCGGGCGTGGAAAGCTCCTACAAGCCTATTTCTGGCCAACCAAGTGTCGAGTATGTGTCATAGGAGCGCATTCGTGGTGGCGATGAGTTGACCGGATGAACTGACGATTAACCACGTGGGTCCCTCGTTCAAAACTAAAGGTTACGCATTATTTGTCGAAGAAAGCGCAGGAAAGTGTCCCGCCAAAGTCAAGCGGCGCAATGGAAGGCGTGCTCCCCCACATGGGCGCGCAGGTTGCAGGCTGCGAAGCGATAGTTCTGATTCTCCGGCGCGCGGGCGCAACGAAGGCTGGGCCCACGGAAGTGAGGTGCTCGCAAAAGAGGTTAGCGCGGCGGGAATTCAAACTCCGCCTTGTCCTGCTTTTGCGAGAGGACAAGGTAGGCGCTGAACTTGTTGCCACGCTTCGAGACGAAGTTTTCGATGAGATTCGACCGTCCTTCCTCCAGCAGTCGCCGAACTTCTTCGACCGGGATCTCCACGTCGCACAATTTTTTGGCGAGCTTGAAAACCTGGCGATTGTCCTGGTCGGTCTTCCGCACGTAAAAGGCGTCGCCGAGTTCGACCAATTCCCCGCTCGGGGTCTTGCTTTCGCCGATTACCCTGGCCTTTGAGAGATCTGCCTTGGCCCGCGCCTTGCGCTCGATCGGCTTGCCGTCCTTGCCGATCTTGGGTGCGCGAGGCGGAAATTCCCATGACATCTTTCCTGCCTCGCGTTTGAGAAAGGCATCGAAGGGGCGGCCTTTCTTGGAGATGAATCCCGTGATGAGGTCCGTCTTTCCGTCGGTGACCATCTTGATGGCCTGCTCGGGTGGAATCGCCTTCTGACACATGATCCGGCCCACGCGAAAGGTCTGCTTCCAGCCCTCGCCGTCCTTCTCGCGCAGGATATAGCTACTTCCGTTCTCGCAAAGTTGGACCCCGGTCGCGGGATCGGTCCAGAACGGCGTAAGTGTCGCAATGTCGGCCTTGTCGCCGAAATCGAACTCGGTCTTCCACTTCTTGGTCGTCACTTCCTTCTTCGTCTCCTCGACCAGGCTGAGCTTGAGCAGCGCGGAGAAACGATTGCGGGTCTTGTTCGAGATGAATCCGTCGAGTGGGCCGACCTGGCGCTTTTCCACGAGTTCCTGCACCTCGGACTCCTCCATCCGGCGTCCGCCGATGATCTTGTAGACCATCAATTCGCCGTCCTTCGATTTGTAACCGCGAAGCGTCTCGCGGAGCGGCTGGCCATCGGTAGGGGAAATGATCGCCGTGACGCGAGCGACGGAGTCGTCCTCTTCAAAGCCTTTGACCCGCTCGACCATGCCTTTCGTCTCCTTGACGATTTCGGCCATGAAATCCTCGCGGGAAAACTTCCCGTGCTCCATCTGGCGCAGGTTGAATTCCCATTCGCCGGTCATGGCCGGGCTCGTGATTTCCTCGGCTTTGACGGCCGCCAGGAATTGAAGCAACTGTTCCGCCTTGGTGGATGGCATCAGCTCGCGCTGGTTGCGATCGAGGTATTTTTGGTTGACCAGTCCCTCGATGGTGTCGGCGCGGGTGGCCGGAGTGCCCAAACCGCGCTCTTTCATGGCCTCGGCGAGTTCCTCGTCGTCCACCAATTTGCCGGCGCCTTCCATGGCGGATAACAGCGTGGCCTCGGTGTAGCGGGGTGGCGGCCGCGTCGTTTCGCTGTGGAGCACCGGGTCAAGGGTCTTGGCCTTTTGCTTGTCCTCAGCTGCCAGCGCCGGCAGCGCTTTCGAGTCGACGGAATCGTCGTCCACCGTGGTCTTGCCGTAAACCGCAAGCCAGCCGGGGGAGGTGAGGACCTTGCCCTCGGTCTTGAAGGTATGGCCCGCCACGACGCTCAGGCGCGTGGTGATATCAAATTCGGCCGCCGGATGAAACGTCGCAACGAACCGTCGCGCGATCATGTCGAACAGTTTCGCCTCGGATTCGTCGAGGTTCTTGGCCTCGTGCTGGGTGGGGATGATGGCAAAGTGATCCGAGACCTGGGCGTTATTGAAGATGCGCTTGTTTGGGTGCACCCAGCCCGAATCCAGCACGCGCTGGGCATGGACCTTCAGGTCGCCGCTCATATTCCCCAGCGTCTCGCGGACCAGGGGCATGTAGTCCTCGGGCAGCGCGCGTGAGTCCGTACGGGGATACGTGATCATCTTGTGGCGCTCGTAAAGGGCCTGCGCGATCTGCAGCGTCCGCTTCGCCGGGAAGCCAAAGCGCCCGTTCGCCTCGCGTTGCAGGGTGGTCAAATCATAGAGGCGGGGGGCGGTCTGCGTGCTCGCCTTCTTTTCTTCGGAAACCGCGGCCAAAGGTTGACCCTGGCAAGCGGCGACAATCGCCTCGGCGGTTTTCTTGACCCACAACCGGTCCACGCGGTCATGCTCGTCGTCGTTCTTCTTGAAATCAGGGCGCTGATAGGTGCCTTCGTACCGTCCTTTGGAAATCTCAAAGGTCGCCGTAACCTGCCAGTAATCGCGGGGCTTGAAATTGCGGATTTCCAGCTCGCGGTTGAATACAATGGCGAGGGTGGGGGTCTGCACCCGTCCGACCGAGGCGACATTGCCCGCGCGGGAGCCGAACATGCGCTTCGTCAGGGCGCGCGTGCCGTTGATGCCGATCAACCAGTCGCTCTCACTGCGGCAGCGGGCGGCGTCGGCCAGACCCTGCATCTGCTCGGCGGTGCGCAGGTGTTTGAACGCCTCCTTGATCCCTTCGTTCGTCATCGACGACATCCACAGCCGCTGGAACGGCTTTTTGCACTTCGTCAGCTGGTAGATGTAGGTGAAGATCAACTCGCCCTCGCGGCCGGCGTCGCAGGCATTGATGACGTGGGTGACATCCTTGCGGGCCAGCAGCTTCTTCAGCTGGTCGAAGCGCGATTTGGAATCTGGGATGGGCATCAGCTCGAACTTCTCGGGGATGATGGGGAGCGTCTCCAGCCGCCAGAAGCCGTATTTCTTCTTGTCGATATCCTCCGGCATTTGGAGTCCGACCAGATGGCCGACGGCCGACGAGATCACGTATTCGTCGTTTTCAAAATGGTCGCCCTGCTTCGGCACTTTGCCCAACGCTCGCGCCAAATCGGCGGCAACAGAGGGCTTCTCGGCAATGATGAGACACTTCATGTAGGGGCGAGCCGTTAGGGCGCGCCGCCGACAATTTCAAGCAATACTTTTAAAATCGCTCGCAATCGGGAAATCAATTTGTCGCAAACGGGCGCGGAATTTTCCTATCGGCCTCTGGTTGGGACCGACGGTTTCTGCGCGCATTCCCTCCGCCGCGAGGGCGCCGCGGCTCCAAGAACGAGACTGGAGCGCGGGCGCTCTCGCCCGCCACCAATTATTTTACGCCCAGCTCCGCCAGCACCGAATCCAGCGCCTTGAGCAGCGCGGCCATCGTCTCGTCCGTCTCGTCGCCCATGTTCGAGATGCGGAACGCCAGGCCCTTCAGCTTGCCGTAGCCGCCGTCGATCACGAAGCCGTGCTTCGACTTCAGCAACTTGTTCAGGGCGGCGAGATCGACCTTGAGGGTATTGGAAAAACAATTGAGCGAGACGGAACCGTAGCCTTCCTTTGGAAACAGCTTGAAGCCCTTCGCGAAAGCCCAGTCGCGCACCTTCTGATTGAGCTGGGCGTGGCGGGCGTAACGCACCTCGGCGCCCTCGGCCTTGATATCCTCCAGCTTCGACTTGAGCGCGTAGATCAGCGGGATCACCGGCGTGCTCGGCGTCATGCCGGCTTCGTGGTTCTTTTGGAATTCCAGGAAGTCAAAATAGTAACCGCGTCCGGTCACAGTCGCGGCGCGTTCAAGCGCCCGCTTTGAAACCGAGAAAATCGCCAAGCCCGGGGGCAGGGCGAGGGCTTTTTGCGAACCGGTGATCATGACATCGATCCCGAGTTCGTCCTTCTTGATCGCCAGGGCGCTGAAGGAACTGATCGTGTCGACAATGCTGATCACTTCCGGGAAGTCGCGGAGGACCGCCATCAACGCCGGCAGGTCGCTCATGACCCCGCAGGAGGTTTCGTTGTGAATCAGAGTGACGGCATCGTATTGGCCCGTGGCCAGTTCTTTGCGAAGGGCAACCGGATCGACGGGCTGGCCCCATTCCACTTTCAGGCCGCTGGCAGCCAGCCCGCAGCGCTGGGCCACGTCGAGCCACTTGTCCGAAAACGCTCCGTTCATACAGCAGAGGACCTTTTTCTTCACCACGTTCCGGAGCGATCCTTCCATCACGCCCCAGGCGCTGCTGGTGCTGAGGTAAACCGGGTCCTGGGTGTAGAAAAGGGCTTGGAGCTGGGGGGTGAGCGACTGGTACAGCGCCACGAAGTCCGTGCTGCGATGGCCGATCATCGGTTGCGCCATGGCGCGCAGCGTTTTTTCGGAGACGGCGATGGGGCCGGGAATGAAAAGTTTATAGCTCATGTGGTGGAGGAAGTGAGGCCGGTGTTGCATGTCGCAAAACCAATAGCTAACAAAGACTCACAACCGTCCATTGTTTAGCGTCAAAGCCAAATTCGTACATGCCCAATCGCTGGCTCCGTCATAAGATCGATGAATTCGAGCAATTCGCCATTGATGTAATCAGAGGGCGGCGGGAAGGAACCTCGGCGGCCCTGTTCGGCGCATTCCTGCAGGTGTGCTCCTACCTCTTCAGCGGCATTGTACAGCTTCGCCTTTGGCTTTATCGCAACCGCATTTTGCGCGACCAGCCGCTGGGGTGCCTCGTGGTGGTGGTGGGCAACCTGACTGTCGGCGGCACTGGCAAGACGCCGGTCGTGGAAATGCTGGCGAAGGCCCTGCGCGACCGCGGGCGGAAGGTTGCGATTCTATCCCGCGGCTACAAGAGCAAGGCCCCGCCGCTTTGGCAGAAATGGTGGTTCTGGATCAACCATACCGAGGAGGAACCGCCGCGCGTCGTGAGCGATGGCAAGCAGGTCCTGCTGGATTCGGAGGTCGCCGGCGACGAACCGTTCATGCTGGCGCGCAACTTGCCGGGAGTCGTGGTGCTGGTGGACAAGAACCGCGTCAAGGCCGGCGCCTATGCGATCAAGCATTTCGGCTGCGACACCCTCGTGCTCGACGACGGCTTCCAGTACCTGCCGCTCAAGGGCCGCCTCAACCTGCTGCTGGTCGACAAGAGCAATCCATTTGGCAACGGCTTCCTGCTGCCGCGCGGCGTGCTGCGGGAGCCGATCAAGCACGTCCAGCGGGCCTCCTATGTTTTCCTCACGAAATCCAAGGGGGTTCGCGACCAGGAATTGGAAACGATGATCCACAAGTTCAATCCAGAGGCGGAAATCATCGAGTGCGCCCACAAGCCCCAGTACCTGCAGCGGATCGACGGCCCTGAGAGGCTGAACCTCGCGTCGCTGGCCGGACGCAAGGTGGGGGGATTCAGCGGCATCGCCGCGCCCGAGAGTTTCGAGGCCTTTTTGCGCGAGACGGGTGCCAAGCTCAACTATACCCGCCGGTTTCTCGACCACTACCGCTTCAGCCAGGAGGACCTCGAAGGGGTCTTTGACGAGGCGCGCCAAGCCGGGGTTGAAATGCTGATTACAACCGAAAAAGACGCGGTGCGCATCGAATCTGTCAGTAAGTCGACCGTGCCGTGTTACTACCTTCGCCTGGAAATCGAGATTCTGCGCGGCGCGGACGATTTCCAGGATCTGGTCGGCAAGATCTGTTTTCCCAATGGCGAGCCAGTGAACGGTAAGGTGACGCGCGAAGTCACGGCGCGGCGCTGACGGGTCGCGGGCATCGCCCCGGGGTTTGGGATTGATCGCGGCCGCACCGGCCTAGATGGTGAAGCCCTCATGAGTGATCCCCGATTTGCCCGGCTGGCTGAGGTCCTGACCGGTTTTTCCACCGACCTGAAGAAAGGCGAGCGCGTGTACATTGATGCGTTCGATGTGCCGGATGCCTTCACGATCGCTTTGGTGCGCGCCGCGCAGGACAGGGGCGCCTTGCCCTACGTCAACCTCCAACGCGCCCGCGTGACGCGCGAACTGCTCCGGGGCGCGTCCGCCGAGCAATACACCACGACCGCCGAGGTGGAATTGATGCGCATGCAAAAAATGCAGGCCTACATCGCCGTGCGTGGTTCCGACAATATCTTCGAGACCTCGGACGTTCCAGCCGAACGCGTGCAGACCGTGGCCAAGGCCCTTCAACCCGTGCTCGATCACCGGGTCAATAAAACCAAATGGGTCGTCCTGCGTTGGCCTTCGTCGGCCATGGCCCAGCAGGCGGGCATGAGCACGCAGGCCTTTGAGGATTTCTACTTCCGCGTCTGCACCTTCGATTACCGCCGGTATGGTCCGGGAATGAAAGCGCTGGCCGATTTGATGGACCAGACGGACCGCGTCCACCTCAAGGGGCCGGGCACCGACCTCAAATTTTCAATCAAGGGCATCGGCGCCGTGGCGTGCGGCGGGCTGCGCAACATACCGGACGGGGAGGTGTTCTCCTGCCCGGTGAAGGACAGCGTCGAGGGCGTCATCCAGTACAACGCCCCGACCGTCTATCTTGGCACTTCGTTCGACAATATCCGGCTCGTCTTTAAGAAGGGAAAAATCGTCGAGGCCACGAGCAACAACACGAAGCGCCTGAACGAGATTCTCAACAGCGACGAAGGGGCGCGCTATATCGGCGAATTCGCCATCGGCTTCAACCCGCACATCAAGGAGCCCATGCGCGACATTCTTTTCGACGAGAAGATCGCCGGCTCCTTCCACTTCACGCCGGGGCAGGCGTATGAGAAGGGCGGCAACGGCAACAAGTCGCAGGTGCACTGGGACATGGTCAACATCCAGCGCCCGGAGTACGGCGGCGGCGAAATCTGGTTCGACGACAAACTCATTCGCAAGGACGGGCTGTTTACCACCGCCGGCCTCAAGAAGCTGAATCCGGCCGAACTGCTCAAGAAAGGTTGAGCGGAGCGTTTCTTGGACGGTGTGGCCCATGAACACTGACACTTCCCTGTTGGCGTTTATTCAGTCCCTGCCGAAGACCGAGACGCATCTGCATCTCGAAGGGGCGCTGCCGTATGATCTGCTGCGAAACTGGCAACCCGACCGATACCCGGCGCAGCCCGCCTTCCGCGAGCGCCGTCACCGGTTTGCGAGTTTTGCCGAATTCAATCAGTGCCTGCTGGACCATGCGCTCCCTTGGTTTACCTCGGCCGAGCGCTACCACGAGGCGGCCCGCGTGATTTTCGCGCAGCATGTGGCGGCCAACGTCAAGTATGTGGAGACGAGCTTTCATTTGCCCGTAGCCGAGTTTATCCGGGTTCCCGCCCGGGAAATCATCGCGGCCATCCGGTCGGCCGTTCCGAGTGGACTCGAAGTCCGGATTTTTGCCGGGATGCTGCGCAGTGACTTGTCCGGCCCGCTGCGCGGCACGATCGAAGAATTGCACCAGTGGGATGAGTTGGCGGGCGCGGACCTGCATGGCTACGAATTGGTGCCCACCGAGCCGGATACTGCAGCGGTCTGGTCGAAACTTCGGGCGGCGGGGAAAGTGACCAAATGCCACGCCGGCGAGTTCGACGGCGCTGCGCGCGTCCGCGAGGCGATCGAAGAGCTGGGCGTGAAACGGATTCAACATGGTGTCCGTGCGAGCGAGGACACGGAGGTCATGAAACTCGCCGCCGACTGCGGCGTGACCTTCGATGTTTGTCCCTTGAGCAATGTCGGACTGCAAGTCGTGCCGAGTCTGGAGCAGCATCCGCTCCGCCGCCTGAGCGCGGCCGGGATTCGCTGCACCATCAGCACGGACGATCCATTGACTTTTGCCAACTCGGTGAACGAAGAATACCTCGCCCTGGCGCACGCCTTGGATTTCACCCGCGCCGAATTGGTGCAGCTGGCCCGCAACGGTTTCGAAGTAGCCGACTTGCCCCTGACGGAAAAAAGACACTGGCTCGACCAACTGACCACACCGGTGACGGGTTAAGTCGGTGACTCTGCTTGCAGGCGATGACGAGTCCTGCACGATGGGTTCCAATTGGAACTGACCACCTACACCATTCCGGAAGGATCCCGACGCGACCGGGCGGACAAGGTTCTGGCGCACGCATTTCCCGAGCACAGCCGCTCGGCCTTTCAACGGGCGCTCGAGGCCGGCCTGGTCCAGGCTGACGGCAAGGTGATCGCGCAGGATGTAGAGGTGAAGGCCGGCCAGGTGCTGAAGTTTCGTTTTCCCGAGGTGGTGCAGGCCGAGATCAGGGCCGTCGACATACCCCTCAAGGTTATTTTCGAGGACAAGCATCTCGTCGTCCTCAACAAGGCGGCCGGAATGGTGGTTCATCCGGGTGTCGGCACCGGCGAAGACACGCTGGTTCATGCCCTGCTGGCGCATTGTGAGGGTGAGCTGAGCGGCATCGGCGGCGTCGAGCGACCGGGGATTGTGCACCGCCTCGACAAGGAAACGACGGGGTTGATTGTGGTCGCCAAAAACGACGCTGCTCATCGCGCCCTGGCCGACCAGTTTGCATCCCGGGCTCTAAAGAAGGAATATGTCGCGCTGGTTTCGGGCGTCCCGAAGAAGGATCAAGGCACGGTCGACAGCGCCATTAGCCGGCACCCGGTCCATCGGCACCGGATGACCACCGGCGAAGGCGGACGACCTTCGCGGACGGACTGGGTGGTCGAAAAGAAGTTTGGGACCCACGCCGCCCTGGTGCGCTGTCAGATTCACACCGGACGAACCCACCAAATCCGCGTTCATCTGAAATCACTGGGGCATCCCTTGCTCGGAGATGCCACCTACGGTTGGAAACCGAATCCGGCTCTGCCGAAGCCTCCACGCGTCATGCTGCACGCGGAGCATCTGGTATTCACGCATCCCGTGAGCGGAAAGGTGCTGGATCTCCAGGCCCCGCTGCCGGCCGATTTCAGGGCATTGGTGGCTGCGCTCAGAAAATTATAGATCGCAGATACGGGCCGACCCGCGAGCGGACCGCCAGAAATGTCTGCGGGTAGGGGCCGTTGCCCCCAACGGCCTTTATCGCGCAGAGGACGGTTGAGGGCAACCGTCCCAACCTAATTCGCCGTGATTCTCAGACTGCGGTTAATCCGAAAGCGCTTCCGCTGCCAGCCCCCAGCGCAAATTGTAGAGCGAATGGTGGAAAAGATCGATGTGCGCGTAGTCGGCGAGCGCCAGCATCGTGACCAGGGCCGCCGGGAAGACATCGGCGCGGGCCGCGGGCATGCCCGGCACCGCTTTGCGTTCTTCCAGCGTGAGCGGCAGAAGCTCGTTCACGAGACTGGAAAGGGTGGCCGTCGGAATTGTGGCTGGCGTGTCCTCCATTTTCTGCCCGTGGAGCGCCGCCCGCAGGACGCGCACTGTGGTCATGCTGCCCCCGGTGAAAACGGCGGCCGGAGCCGTCAGGGGAAATCGAAATCCGCTTCGTTTCAATTCGTCCCGCACATAAACCGCCAGGGCAGTGGACTCCGCCACCTGCATCGGCCCGGCCGGGTTCTTGACGAATCGTTCGGTCAGTCGAACGCATCCCAGCTGCAAGCTCGCCGCTTGGACGATGGCGCGCTCGCGAAAGAGCAGGCATTCCAAACTGCCGCCGCCGAGGTCAAAGACGTAGAAATCCTGCAGGTTCGCGAGAGCGGGATCACACGTCAGGCCGCGTCCGATGAGGTTGGCTTCCTCATTGCCGCTGAGTACGCGGATGTCATGACCGGTGGCGGTCCGCACTTCCGCCCGAAAGTCAGCGCCGTTGGCCGCGTCGCGCACGGCGGAGGTCGCCACCAGAATGAATTTCTGCGGCGAGAACGGCACCGCGTCCGCGAGCAACTCCGTGATGGCGGCCAGCCCCCGCGCCCGACCTTCGTCACCGAGGCGCGGATCGCGCTGATTGATCCCGGCGCCGATGCGAGCCTCGATGGTCCTCGTTTTTCGGGCCAGCAAGCTTCCGGACGAGTCCCGGGTCGCGACGAGCACCTTGATGGAGTTGCTGCCGATATCGATGATCGCGACGGTGGGTGAACTCATGGGCGGTGGGTCACTAGAAGGCACACAAAATCCAAAGAAGAAATCGCGCTTGGCATCAATCGATCTTCGTCCGGAAGCATTCGATCATAGGACGAATTCCCCCTTGAGGCTGCCTTTGTTCAGCCGCGCGTTCACGTCCGCCGCCGGGCCGACCAGAAAAGTCTCGTGCAGCTTGGTCACTTCCTTGGCGATGCACACGACCCGGTCCGGACCAAGGACGCTCACGATCTCAGCCGCAAATTTATCAATGCGATGGCAACTCTCGTAGATCGCCAACGTGTAGTCGAAGTCCCGGTACTTTTCGAGAAACGCCACGCGGGCTGCGGTCTTCGGTGGAAGAAAGCCAGTGAAGAGAAACCCATTGGTCGGCAGACCGGACGAGGACAAAACGGCCACCAGCGCACACGCGCCGGGCACGGGGACAACCGGCAAGCCGCGCCGCCGGCAAGCCCGGACGATCCGGAAACCGGGGTCGCTCAAGCCGGGGGTTCCCGCATCACTGACCACCGCCACCGACTTTCCCTGGGCGATCGCTTCGCTGAGCTTTTCGGCGACTTCCGTTTCGTTATGCTCGTGGTAGGCAACCAACTCACGGCGCAGGCCGAAGCGGGTGAGCAGGGCACCCGTGGTTCGCGTGTCTTCGCAGGCGACCAAATCCACTTGCCCAAGGATGCTCCGCGCCCGGTCACTCAGGTCGGCAAGGTTCCCGATCGGAGTCGCGACCACGTACAGGTGGCCGGCCTGAGGCGTCAGCGATGGATTCACGGCGGGCGTGATCATGACGTCGCCGGGTGCGAAACCATGACGCGCCACTCAACTACCCATGCCAGGGATGCGACCTTCCCATTCAGCCGGGCGGCTCCACGGAATCGACGAGTCCTGCTGCGGGACGCTGCAACCGGAGAATCCAAGCAGCGCCAAAGCTGCCATGATTAACACAAAAAGCGTTTTGCGGAGGTGAGGCATGTTTATAGGTTGAATATGACTAAATGGGCGCTCTGCAACTGTCGTTTGCAACCAACCAATCAGGACGAAAATGCTGGCGCACAGAGATCGGAAAGCGAACCCGGTTGAAAGTTCCGTGCGGGCAGCCTCTTAGGCCGTCCGGGTGTAAGTCGAGGCGTGCCAGGGCTTGTTCGCCGCCTTGACCACGCGGCTGCCCGGATTGGCCGCCAGGTGTTCCAGGACTTTGAAGATCGTTTCGGTCTTTTCCGGTTGGTAAAGCTTGGCGGCGAGAGAATCCGCCGTAAACGCCAAGCCAGGGGCGGCGCGTAAGGTCGCGTCAATGGCGAGTTTCAGGGCAATCACCCCGCTCGCGGCTTTTTTGCCAGCCTCAACGCCGGGCTGGTGGTAGGCGTTGATGCCAATCAATGACGCGTAGAGACCAACCGCGCGTTCATAGAGCGCGATCAGCAGACCGATGGTCTTGGGCGAAATTTCCGGGACCGTGATGGTGATCGAATACCGGTTGCTGTCGCTAAGGGCATCGCGGGTGCCCAGCAGAAACCCCTGCAGAAAATCACCGCTGGTGACTCCCGGCTCGACTTCGAGTGATTGGTCAGCCGTGCGGTCCTTGAGCACCTCGATGAAGGTCACGAAGAAATTGTTCACGCCATCGCGCAACTGCTGGACGTAGGCGTGCTGGTCGGTGGAACCCTTGTTGCCGTAAACGGCGATCCCTTGGTTGACCACATGGCCGGCGAGGTCGCGCTCCTTGCCGAGGGATTCCATCACCAACTGCTGCAGGTAGCGGGAAAAAAGCAGGAGCCGGTCTTTGTAGGGCAGGACCACCATGTCCTTGGCGCCGCGCCCGTCGGTCGCCCAGTACCACATCAACGCCACCAGAGCCGCCGGGTTTTCGCGGAGGACTTTCCGCCGATTGACCACATCCATCGCGGCGGCACCTGCCAGCATCTGGTCGATCTTGATCCCTTGCAGGGCGGCCGGCAGCAATCCCACCGCGCATAGTTCGGAGGTGCGGCCGCCGACCCAATCCCACATCGGGAAGCGGGCGATCCAGCCTTCCTTTTGGGCGACCTGATCCAACTTGGACCCCTCGCCGGTAACCGCGACGAAATGTTTCGGATAGTCGAGTCCGGCTGCCTTGAACGCGACTTGTGCCTCCAACATGCCGTTCCGGGTTTCAGCGGTGCCACCGGATTTCGAAATGACAATTACCAGCGTCTGTTTCAGCCGACTACCCAAACCTTTGAGCACATAATCCATGCCGTCCGGATCGGTGTTGTCGAAGAAAGAGATTCCCATCTTGTCGCGTCCGCCCTTCAGGCGTCCCAGCGCATGACTGACAAACTGGGGTCCGAGGGCGGAGCCGCCAATGCCGATCACCAAAATCTCTTTGAACTTGCCCACCGCGGGCGCGACTTCTCCGCGGTGGACCTTGGCCGCAAAAGCCTTGATCGCCTCGAGCGTAGAGGTGATGGCGGTGCGGATCTCCGCGGTGGGAGCGAGGTCCGGATTGCGCAGCCAATAGTGGCCGACCATCCGGTTCTCGTCGGGATTGGCGATTGCCCCCGCCTCCAGGGCGACCAAATCGGCGAAGGCCTGGTTGAGCTTGGGCTCCATTGATGCCAGAAAATCGTCCGGAAACGGCATGCGGCTGATGTCCACCGACAGGCCGAGCTTTGGGTTGGTGTAGTAAAGCGATTTGAAACGGTCCCAAGTCATAGTGGGCAAGGAGTAGCCGACCGGACCGGTGGGTGCTAGCTGAAAACGGGTTTGGTTTTCGGATTGCTTGCGGTGCGGCGGCCCGCATTCACTGGATGACTCCAAGCATGGCCTTCGATCTCAAGCGTGTACTTAAAGTGATGCTGTTCGCCTCGAACGGTCCGCTCTCCGTGAAAGACATCCAGACGGCGGTCAGCCGTTTCCATGAGCAGGCGACCGCGCTGCCCCTCACGGGGGCGCCCGAGGCAGCCGACGAGCCCGAAGCCTCCGCGCCGATCGAGGGCGCGCCAGAGGTGAACCCGGTTGACGGTGCGCCGGCCCTGCCCGAAACGGCAGTACCCGCACCCATCGAGGACGATGAATTCTATCGCGAAGTCCCGACCCTCGTCACCACCACGCAAATCCGCGAGGCGATCGACGCGATTTCCCTGGAATTGCAGGCCGTCGACAGCGAGATCGTCCTGACCGAGGGACACCATGGCTGGCGGCTCGTGACCCATCCTCGGTTCGCCCGGTGGGTGCGGTTGCTTCGCAATGAGCCGCCGCCGGTCCGCCTGACCGGCTCGGCGCTCGAAACGATGGCGGTAATTGCCTATCGCCAGCCGGTGACGCGCGCCGAGATTGAACAGATTCGCGGGGTCTCGGCGGACGCCGGATTGACCAAACTTTTGGAGCGCGACCTGATCTACGTGGTGGGTAGGGCCGACCAGCCGGGACGCCCGATCCAATACGGCACAACTGATGCCTTCTTGGAGTTCGTCGGGATCAAATCGCTCGATGAACTTCCCTCGTCGGATGTTCTTTCCCCGCGGCAGATCGATGCCTGGCTGCAAACCGCAAATGTTCCGCACCCGTCCGGTGATGCGGAAATGGGACTCGACGAAACCGAAGAAAAACAGATGGCGCTTGAGGAGCCGGCCGCGGATGTGGCGGTTCCGGAAAACTGAGATCGTTAACGCATGAAACGCGCGATTCGCATCGGGGTGATTGGGGCTGGAGCCAACACCCGGGCGAAACACATTCCCGGATTTCAGGCGATTCCGGGAGTATCCGTCACGGCCGTGTGCAACCGTTCCCGAGCTTCCGGCGAAGCCGTGGCGCAACTATTTGGGATCCCAAACGTGGTCGAAAACTGGCGGGATATTATCGATTCCCCGGACATCGATGCGGTCTGCATCGGCACCTGGCCGAATCTGCACGGCAAACTTGCGACGGCGGCGCTGCGCGCGGGGAAACACGTGCTGACCGAGGCGCGAATGGCTCGAAACTTGGCCGAAGCTGAAATGATGCACGGTGAATCACTTTTGCGTCCGAAACTGGTGGCGCAAATCGTGCCGGCGCCAATGTCGTTGGGATTCGACGCCACCATCGGGGATTTCCTCCGCAGCGGGACGCTCGGGTCGTTGCGTGAAGTTCTGGTGACCGCGACCGCCGCCGTGCTCGCCGACGAATCACTCCCGCTTTCGTGGCGCCAGGATTTTGGTCTCAATGGAAAAAACACCCTGCAACTCGGCATCTATTACGAAATGGTACTGCGCTGGCTGCAGCGCGGAGTCTCCTGGGTGGTGGCCGACGCGGCCATCTTTACCAAGGAACGCCGGAGTGTAGACGGCACGATCCAGGCCACCACGATTCCCGAAAGCGTCACTGTTCTTGGCGCCTTTGCCGCGACTGCCGCGAGTCCGGCGTTGGGTGATGGTGCCCGTTTCCTCGCGCATTGCAGCGGGGTCGAAAACACCAGCCCGAGGAGCGAGATCCGCCTGCATGGCAGCAAGGCGGGCTTGCGGCTCGATCTGGGACGAAATCAGCTCTGGATGACGCGGCCAGGCGAAGGCGAGCAATTGGTCGAGATTGCACCCGAAAAGCGCGGGGAATGGCGGGTGGAAGCCGACTTTATCGAAAGCATCCGCGAGGGAAAACCGGTTGTGCTCACAGACTTTTCGACCGGAGTCGAATACATGCGTTTTACCGAGGCAGTGTGGCAGTCGTGGAATGCCGATGGCGAACGCGTGATTCTTTAAGCCGTTAGGCCCGGTGGCGGAAGAAATAGAGTGCCGCCACGCCGAGTGCGACCAGGCCGAGCGCGAGAAAGAAATAGATCAGGCATCCCCGCTTGACGCTGCCGTGCAGCGAATCCGCCTCCTGTTGGTATTGGGCCATGATTGCTTCCGCGGAGATGGCCGCCGGATCTTTTGCCGCCAGGGCGGGTGCGGGACGCGGCGGGGCCACCGGAGCGGCGATCGTAGCCGCGGGCGATACCGGAGCGCCGCCGCCGGACGCCACCAGCGTAGAGGCGATTTCCCGATCGAGCCAGGCGAGGTGCTCCTGCAAAAGGGCGCGCTGTCGCTGTAATTCTTTTAGACGTTCTGACACCGGGCAAGGGAAGGGAAATTACCTTGGTCAGGCAATCCCACTTCTCGGGTGATGCACGCAAAAATGGCGCACAAAAAAACGCACCCCGATGGATGCGTTTGAGAAGAGGAGAAAAAGCAAGGGTCTGCTCAGACCACGTTCACCTTGCGGTGCGCCTTGTCGAATTCGACCGTGCCATCACGGAGCGCGAACAGAGTCCAATCGCGGCCCACGCCCACACCCTTGCCAGGGTGGTGCTTGGACCCGCGCTGGCGAACAATAATGCCGCCGGCGAGGACCTTCTGGCCGCCAAAAAGTTTAATGCCGAGCCGCTTTGAGGTGCTGTCGCGGCCGTTGCTGGACGATTTCTGACCTGTTTTATGTGCCATGGTGGTGGATCCTTAGACGGTGATGGATTCGATCTTGATCACGGACAATTCCTGGCGATGGCCGCGTTTGCGCTCCATGCCCTTGCGCTTCTTCTTCTTGAAGACGATGATCTTCTTGGCGCGCTTGTTTTCGAGCACTTTGGCCGTCACGGAAGCGCCGACGAGGAAGGGGGTACCAACCTTGAAGCTCTCGCCCTCGCCCGCGGCGAGGACTTCGTTAATCTCGATCGTGGATCCGGTTTCGGTCTTGGGATAGCGGTCGACAATGAGGATGTCGCCCTCGCTGACCGAGAACTGCTTCCCCTGAGTTTTGATGGTAGCTTTCATAGGTTCAAAGGGTCGAAATAAGGTGACTCCGTGGGGGGTAATCAAGGATTTATTTACGGATTCCCACAATTCGTTCCCAGATTGTTACGCTGCGCGGTTCCGCGAGGGCTTGCGAGCTGAGTTTTGATGCCTCAAACGGATTTCGATGTCTCGTTTGATTCTTCCGCATGAATTGCAAGGGAGCGACACCATAGCTCTGGCAAGGTGGCTGCTGGGCAAGACTTTAGTTCGCACCTTGCCACGCGGATCAATGCGATGCCTGATTTCTGAAGTCGAGGCTTACGAAGGGGAAAACGATCTGGCGTCTCACGCTCGCCGGGGCCGCACGCCCCGCACGGGGGTCATGTATTGTCCCGGCGGGGTGTGGTACGTGTATCTCTGCTACGGGATTCATGAGATGCTGAATTTGGTCGTGGGACCCGAGAATCATCCGGCGGCAATATTGATTCGTGGGATCGACAACCTTGCCGGGCCGGGAAAACTAACGCGTCACCTGGCAATCGACCGTCGGCTCAACGGCCAACCCGCGGATCCGACCAGCGGTTTGCATCTGGAGGATTCAGGCCTCGTCATTGCCCGCCGTCAGATCGAAGCGGGCCCACGAATCGGCGTGGCTTATGCCGGGCCCGTCTGGTCGCAAAAACCATGGCGGTTCCGACTCGTCGAGCGCCAAAAACCTGCCCGCACCGCGAGACGTTGACGGCTCACTTGGCCACAATGGTTGCGGGCGCCCGGTACTCACTCAGGAGCAAGGTGGCCGAGCCGAAATTCAACTTGAGCTGCATCTTCACCGGTAGATTGCTGAGGTCCTGAGATATCCAGACTTTGATCTCGCCGCCTTTTTTGAAGAGCCCTTTGGGATCGGTTTCCATCCGGGGTACCAGCACCAGCGTCTGGTAGGTGCCAAGCGGGGTGCGAACTTCCTCGTAGCCTTCTGCGGTGATGGTCAGCGGATAGAAATCACGGCCAAACTGCACCAGGAGGTCGCGCTTCTGGCCTGGCTTCAAGTTCCAGTCGCGCGTCTGAACCAAGGCGCTGATGAGGTCGACCGGGTTGCCGTCCGGTATTGGAATTTCGGCCGACCGCTCGGTGCGCACGCGGTCGATGTATTTGGCTGTGCGCGAAGCGTAATCGAAGGAGATCTCCGTGTCCGTGGCACGCTTCGGGTCGGCCCCACTTTCGCTCACGTGAAGCATGCGTCCGTTGGCCTTGTCAATGATCACCTCGGCCTTGTTGTCGAAAGCGTAGACTCCGCGCACAAAACCGCGCGAACGAGTGTCGGTGGTCACACTCATCACCGGCACTCCATCCTGCTGAAGATCGTGCGCCGCGATGGTGATGTCGCCCGCCCGGCTAAAGATGGCAAAGCCCACGCGATACGTGAATGACTCGCCGTCGCGAAAGGCGGTGAAGGGTGCGGCAGCCGCGAGGACGGGCAGCAGGAAGAGCAAATATTTCATCGGTGGGTACAAAGGACACCAGAATTGGGCAAAAGTGCTGGCCGCGTCGAGATTTTGCCGGCGACACCCGCCGTGAATTATCGCGGAGGCCCGGGATCAACCCCCAGACCCAAGTCCAGCTGGTTTTGTTGCCCGATGGCCCAGGCTTCGACGCCCCGTCCGCGCAGGGTGGACGCAAATTCTTTGGCGAATCCATGGAGGGTATAAACCAGCTTGGGCTGAACCAACTCCACCATGCGAAGCAGGTCGGGGAAATCCGCGTGGTCGGACAGGGGAAAGGCC
>Ga0302322_100001425_pt1 | contig 19576 bp, 13 predicted proteins | sample Fen_T0_2_FD_203757 | JGI IMG/M metagenome (GOLD analysis project Ga0302322, IMG submission 203757) | Peat permafrost microbial communities from Stordalen Mire near Abisko, Sweden - Fen_T0_2 | ecosystem: Environmental > Terrestrial > Soil > Wetlands > Permafrost | place: Sweden: Abisko...
CGTGAAGGTGGCTTGAGCGCTTACTTTTTGGGGGCGCTGGGCACGGCCCCAACGGGGGCGCCGGCCGGAATCCCGGGCACGGGGGCGATGCCATATTTGGCGAGCACGGGCTTGAAGTCAGGATGGGTCTGGCCGTAGCTGACCAGGGCGTTGACAAAGTCGATCATCAGCTTCTGGTTTTGGTTGTACGCGGTGATGACCTGCTGGGCCTGCGTTTTGATGGCATCGATATCCTTGCCGGTGCTGGTCGCCTGGCGGTAGAGGTAAACGGTGAGCGTGCCACTGACGACGATCAGGGCAATGAGCAGGATAAAAACCTGGTTGCGCAGGGAGGACACTTCGGCAGCGGTGGCGTTGGTGGCGGTGGATTCAGTGCTCATAAAAATCAGCGGGCGGGGGTTTTGGGTTGTACGGCCTGAAGGATGCGGGTCAGTTCCGGGCTTTTGGCGGTCGCATTAAAGGCGGCGGTGTCGTTGGCCAGCCCCTGGGCGCGCATGAGGGCGTTGTTGGCCAGCGTCGCGTTCATGGTCAGGTTGCGGAGTTCGTGGGTGCGGTACATGGCCAGCAGCGCGAACACCACGCCCAGCATCACCAGCGCGGCGAGCACAAAGTTTAAAACAGTTGTGGTTGTGTCGGATTTCATAAGCGGGCAAAATCTAACCAATCAACCGCCAAACTCCAAGGGGTTTTTCGCCGTCCGGCCGATTCAGGGTGCTACGCGGCCGGCCGCGAATTTTCTTTTAACCACGGCTGGGCTCGGCCTTTAAACCAGTGGTTGACGCTCTGGTGAAAGGCTCAAGGCTAAATTTCCCCGGAGGAACGCCAGCCGGTTTGGCTTGCACCGCGCGCAGTTTTTCGAAAATCGGTGTTTCCACGGCGCGGGTCTCTGGCTAACTTCGCCAGATGAAAATCCACTTCTTTGGCGCCGCACGCACCACGACTGGCTCCATGTATTTGCTGGAAATCAACGGCAAGAAGCTCTTGCTCGAGTGCGGGTTATATCAAGGACACCGCGAGGAATCCATCACCCGCAACTGCTGCTTTCCATTCGACCCGCGCCAGGTGGATGCCGTGGTGCTCAGTCACGCGCACATTGACCACGCTGGCAATCTGCCCAATCTGGTGAAGCAGGGTTACACGGGCAACATCCATTGCACGTTCGCCACGCGCGACCTGTGCAGCATCATGCTGACGGACTCGGCGCACATCCAGATGGATGACGCGGCGTTCGTTTCCAAGCAGCGCGCGAAAAAGCATCTGCCGCCGGTTGAACCGCTCTACACGATGTTGGACGCGGAGAAGACGCTGCTCCAGTTTGTCGCCGTGGGCTATGACCGCCCGTTTCTCGTGCTCGAGGGCGTGACCGTGACGTTCCGCGATGCCGGCCACATTCTGGGATCCGCCCAGGTGGTGCTGGATGTGACGGAGCAGGGCCGGAAATTCCGCTATCTCTTCAGTGGTGACGTCGGCCGCGGCGGCGACGAAATTTTGCGCGACCCGGTGCCGGTGGAAAATGTGGACTACCTCCAGATCGAATCCACCTACGGCGACCGCGAGCACGCCATCCGCATCGATGCCGATGAGAAGGTGGGCGAGGCCGTGGCTGCCGCGCTGGCGCAGCAGGGCAAGGTGATCATTCCGGCGTTCTCCGTCGGGCGCACGCAGCAGATTGTGTATGTGCTAAACCAGCTCACGCTGGCCGACCGCCTGCCGCGCGTGCCGATCTATGTGGACAGTCCGTTGAGCACGAATGCCACGGAGATTTACCGCCTGCACAGCGAATGTTTCAACGAAACGATCAACCAGTTTCTGCATGACAAGGCAAACCCCTTCGGCATGGAGAATCTGACCTACATCCGGGAGTCGGCGCAGTCCAAGAAACTCAACGATCTGGCCGGCCCGGCGATCATCATCAGCGCCTCGGGCATGGCGGAGGCGGGGCGCATCCGGCATCATTTGCAAAATCACATTGGCGATCCGCGGAGCCTGATCCTGTTCATCGGCTATTGCGCGGAACACACGCTGGGGGCGCAGATTGTCGCGGGCAAATCACCGGTGAACATCTTCGGCGAACCGGTGGCGGTGCGGGCCCGGGTGGTTTCGCTCGACACCTACTCCGGCCACGCCGACAAACACGAATTGAAGCGGTATGTGGAAAAGCTCACCGGGAACATCAAAAAGATCATGTGCATTCACGGCGAAGAAACGCAATGTCTGGCCCATGCGGAAACCTTGCGCGGGATGAAGCCGCACGCCCAAGTGATCGTGCCGGAGTACAAGCAGATCGTGGAGGTTTGAAAAGCCGCGGGTTGCGGTCGGCCATCGGAATGCGATTTAACCACCGCTGGCCCCGGCTGAGTCCGGCTCAAACCCTGAGCGCGCCGCGGAAACCGCGGCCGGCATAATACGACTGCGCCCCGTTGTGATACACGAACACCCGGCCGAAGCGGCGATCCCCAAAGAGGGCGCCGCCGAGTTTTCTCATCTCCGCCGGCGCTTGCAACCAGCTCGATGTCTTCGTATCGAACTCCCCCAGTTTCTGCAGTTCCCGATATTGTTCTTCCGTTAACAGCTCAATGCCCATGGCCGCCGCCAGATCAACCGCGTTACCCTTGGGTTTGTGTTCCTTCCTGGAATCGAGCCCTTCCCGGTCGTAACACAAACTCGTGCGGCCTGTGGGACTTTCCGCGGCACAATCTGTGAAAATGTATTTTCCCGTCGTTTTATTCTGGCCCGTCACATCCGGTTCACCGCCGGTTTTTTCCATTTCATTGAGCGACCACAATTTTCCCCGGTCGGCTTCCAGCCGGGCTTGGACTTTCGCCCAATCCAGACCCGCATGGCGACGGCTGTTTTTCTCAAACCGCGCTTTCAATGCGCCGAGCAGTTCCGCGCCTTGTTCCGGTGACAGTTCCTTTTTATTGCCAGTGATTTTGCTCATGTTTTGACACCAAAGTTGGCGGCTAATTTAATTTGTTTCTCTTGGTCTGATGGTTTTATTTTAACCACCCGGGGGGGAAACCCGGATAACGCCGGATTCCAAGCCGAAAGTTGACACGAATTCTAAAGATTTCCACAAATTATTTCCCTGCTGGCTGCTGGTGGCAGGGACTGAAAGCAGCCCTGCGCTCTTCCCCATCGCCAATCGACAATCATTGCGTCATTTGTCGTCGCCCGCCGCCTGGTAACCCGAGCGGTCAGGCTCACCGCAGTGTCGAGCCCGGTGCAGCACTTCTTGCGGCCAGAAACGATCAAACCGAGTCCGCCCGCGCTGGATGTCGTGGTTGTTGTTATGTAATAATGTTTGACGAAAATTCATCTCTCCGCTTTCATAACCCCATGATATTGGCCGCAGTAGGAAAACCCTCCTTGCATCAGCGTCCGCATGCACTATAGGATATTCACACGGATTAGGCGGCATCACGCGCTATGGAATTTACCCCCCAAGAAATGAAGCTGATCGAGCGCCTTCGGAAGCAAGACCAGCAATGGAAATGGGCACGCTGGCTTGTGCTTGCGATGGGCTTGTTGTCGGCGACAGCTTGCGTCATATTTGGTTGCCTGCTCAATCGCCTGATTTCGGAGTCGGCGCAAGGTCAGTTTGAGTCGCATGCCGTGTTTTTCATTATTCTTTTTTGGACGAAGTGTTGCCTTTATTTTTTATTCAGCGCCTGGTGCTTCACCACCGTTTTTCTGAAGTGGCACGGTAATGTTTCAAGGATGTTGTTATTGAGGTTGCTCGACACAAAGACAGTAAAAAGACAGTAAAATAACCATGCCGCCTACTAACACTGAAGTGTTAGGTTGGTTTGTGGGCAGAGTCAGAGAGTAAGCTGGTCAAGAAATGCTGATTTAGGCCATGACACCAGAACCCCATCAAGATTTAACGGAAGCAAACGAACAACAGTTGTGCGTGAGTTGCCTGACCCCCAATGACCCGGCCGCGCACTTTTGTCTCAAATGTGGCGCGCCATTGAGTTCGTACGCATCCACCGGCCCCTTCGAGAGTCTGTTTGCGGAAGGCAGCGTCTATCGTTCGGCCGCAGAGCGGCCCCAGAAGCTGATTGTCGTTTTAGGCATTTGGCTGATATTTGGCATGATGACGCTGGCGGGGGTTCTTTTGATCGTGACGGGGCGCGCCACGGGCTTGGTTTATTCCATTGGCGGGGGAATTATGCTGGCGATTGCGCCGGTGATGATTTGGAAGACCACGCGAAACTATTTGGCGAGAAAGCAGAAGGATGAGCGCCATGATGACGGGAGTGTTTGAATAAATACCGTAGCTCCTTTGCGAATGGGGGCGGTTCTTTACTTTGTACACTTTTTTGTCTCGTGTCGCGGCGGGTGAAATAACGGGTGTCTTCTCGCGCGGGACGGGAGCAATGGTTTCAGATTTACAGGGAAACGGACGGCGTGGTTGCCAATCAGGCCGGCTTGGGCGCATAGTGTTGCATCACATTACCCATGAACTGGAAAACAGCTTGGTTCATTTGCCTGGTGCTGGGCGCGAGTCTGGCAGCGTCGGCGGCCCCGGTTTCGGGCCTGCTGGACACCATCATCTTTGGCGATGCCGGTTCAGAAACAAACCATGCCCTGACCGCCGATCACAGCCAGTTGATCACCGGTGGCCTGGGCGATCCCGCGCGGATTTTATTACCGAAAACCGACCCGGCCTGGGCGGGCGGGCAGCTGGCCTTCACGCTCAGGGTTGATCCGACGAATGCCAACTACGCCACGATCCGGCTCTGGGGTTCGGATGCGACGCAAAACCAGCTCGTGCTCTTTTGCGATGGCCGGCAGATTGGCTACCGGCATCTGGGCGATGTCGATATTTTGGATATTGGCGGCGAGGAAGCGGCGTTTCCCGGACGCTTCATTTACACCACCACGCCGCTGCCGCCGGCCCTGACGCGCGGCCGGACGAATTTGAATTTTGAAATCCGCAGCTATGGTCCGATTTGGGGCTACGCCAGCGAATTTGAAAAATACCAGAAACCGCTGGCCGGCCCGACGCGGGGCCTCTACCGGTTCTACACGCATACGGATGGCTGCTTTGTGCCGCCGGCCGATGAAAAACAAGGCCTTGCTCCAGTCAATCCACCCATCAGGCAGGCACCGGGAGAAGAAGTCATGACCAGCCTCAAGGCGCGCGTGAATGGCGAAATCACTCATCTCCTCGCCGCCACCCAGCCGCTCAATGAAATGCAAATGCAGTTTCTGGCGCGCGCCCATGGCGTGAAGTGGACCGCCGCCTATCAAAATGAAAAAGTGGTCTCGCTGGTGGGCCGGGGGCTCGATGCGCTGTTTCTCGCCTACCGGGAAAACCCGGAGCTGGCGCATCGTGACCCGGCCACGCCGAACCCGGAGTGGTTCGAGTTCGGCCCGGCTGGCGAAGCGATTTCGTTGCTGGCGGTTCCGTTGCGCGCTTTTCTCGATGGGCAGCTGGCGGTCGGCGCCCAAAAGATTTCCCGCCGGTCGGCGTATGCCGAAATGCTCGTGGCCGCGCGGGACTGGCACCGGCGGCACCGCCGGCTTTACACCAACCAGACGATGATCCAGGACCTGAATATTTATTTGTCCAATCGCGGGCTGGAAGTGGTGGACCCGGCGCAGGCACTCGCCGAAAGCGAGGTCCGTCGCTATCTCTACGAAGCCATTGGCCTTGAACCCTGGCGCGACAGTGATCCCGGGCCGGAGAGCCACACCTGGGGAGTGGGCACGAATTACTGGCAGCTCACCGCCAAAGGCCTGACGAAGGAACTGGGCTTTGTCGGGTATTATGGCGAAGTGCTGGACTGGGTGGCGGCGATTTACGAGGCCACGCGGCCGGCACCCGGTTTGCCCGGGGATGAAAAAATCAAGCGGCAACTGGTAAAAATCGCCAATGCCCGCGCCGCGTTCCGCTCTCCGGCCACGGATGCGGACGGCTTCCAGGCGATGCGCATCGAAGCCGTGGTCGGCTGGCGTGATGCCGGGCATTATCCCGGCAACGTGGCCTATGCCCAGCGTGCCACATGGGATGCTTCAACGCTGTACGCCGTGGCGGCCACGCTCGATCCGGCCGCCGTGGGCTATGCGCAACAGATGTTTGCGGACGGCCAGTTTTTCAGCTCGCTAGAACGTCAAATGGCGCAGAACCACAGCCTGCGTGTCACCGCCGGGCTGCTGGGCGTGCCGGAGCAATATGAACTGGTCCGCGCGCAGGCTCCCAGCGCCTGGCGGTTGCCGATGACGCCCGGTCAGCCGGACTTCGTTTTCAGCGATGAGGAAGACGGTGTGGTGGCGGTCAAACACGGCGACGAAGTTTTCTATGCCTCGCTCTACTGGCGGGCGCGCCAGGCGGTGAATTTTCTGGCGCGGGTACACTTTACCACGCCGCGCACCGACCAGATTGCGGTTGTCCGCGAGGCGGTTGAGTTCACTCCCGGCGGCCAGTTTTACACCCGGCCGGATCACATCAATTTCGGTTTTGCCAATGGCGGGCCGAAGTATCCGGGGGAACTGCACTCGGCGCTGGCCGGGGAGAAACTGCCCATTGCCAAAATTCCCGACGGCGTGAAATTCCAGCCCGGCGATGAAAGCGTGTTTGCCGGCAAAGGCGATTTCTACACGCTGGCCTACGGCCATTATCTGATTGGCATGAACCTGACGACGGACAAAACCTTTGCGCTGAAACCGCCCGTCGGTGTGGCCACGGCCCGGGAACTGGTATCCGGCAAAAACCTGGACCTCACTGCGCCGCTTTCGGTGGCGCCGCGTGCCACCGTGGTGCTGTATTGGGGCCAGTGAGCCGGTGCCGGCACCACGAATTCAGCGCCGTTTTTCAGGCAGTTCATGGGGCAGGATTGGTTTTCAGGAAAACCCGGCGAAACATTTTATTGCGTAGCTGCTCCGGTCATGTTCAATTCAGTCATCCCCAATCATCATGCTGCGCTGTCACCATCTGATTACGCTCTTGGTCTGCATCGGCTCCGGATGCGCTCAGGCCGCTGGTGACACGCTGGCGAGCGTTGGTTTTGACGGCTTCGCTTACCGATTCCTGCCGGCATGATCACCACCTACGATTACGTCATCATCGGCTTTTACCTCGTGTTCATGGTCGCCACCGGGGTCGTGTTCCGGCGGATGAGCAAGGACACGTCGGATTATTTCCGCGCGGGCGGTGCGATGCCGTGGTGGCTCACGGGGGCGTCGGCGTGGATTTTCAGCTTCAGCGCCTGGACCTTCACCGGCGCGGCGGGCAAGGTTTACGAATCCGGCCTGCTCGTGCTCTGTGTGTTCTACGCCACCCTCTTTGCGCTGCTGTTTGCCATGGCGTTCACCTGCCGGCGCTTTCGCCGGATGCGGGTGATCACCTGGATGGAGGCGGTGCGGCTGCGCTACGGACCGTTCACCGAACAGTTTTACATCTGGATCAAGCTGCCGCTGCTCCTGCTCTTTTCCGGGGTCAGTTTGAATGCCATCGGGGTTTTCCTGTCGGCCGTGTTCAAGATCGAGATGAGTTACATGCTCGTCCTGCTCGGCGTGGTGGTGACGCTGGTGGCGTTTGCGGGCGGTTCCTGGGCGGTGCTGGCGAGTGATTTTGTCCAGGCCTTCCTGATCGTCACCATTACGATTTGCACGGCGGTCATGACGCTGGCGCGGCCGGAGATCGGCGGGTTGGGCGGCCTGCTGGACCAGGTGCCCAAGTCGCACCTGAACTGGTCGGAACTGGCGCGGCCGGAACTCCTCTTCATCTGGATCGTGGGCACCTTGTGGCTGAAGTTTTCCGATGAGAACAACATGGAGCGCTCCACGATGTATCTGATGACGCGCAGCGACCAGGATGCGCGGCGCATGGTGCTGATTCCGCTGGTCGGCACGCTGCTCGGGCCGCTGATCTGGTTCATTCCCGCCCTGGCGGCGACGATCATGCACCCGCACCTCGCGGCCGAATTCCCCGCCCTCAAGCATCCGCACGAAGCCGCCTTCCTCGCGGTGGCGATGGATGTGATGCCGCAGGGCCTGCTCGGCCTGCTGCTCTCCGCCATGCTCGGCGCCACGGTGACCAGCATGGACGCCGGCCTGAACAAAAATGTCGGCATCGCCGTTCGCAGCTTCTACAAGCCGGTGTTCCAGCCGCACGCTTCCGAGCGGCATCTGCTGGTGGCCGGCAAAATCTGCACGCTGCTCTTCGGCGCGATCATCATCGTGCTCGGCCTGTTCATCAACAGCATCCGGCAGACGAACCTGTTTGATTTTGTGAACCAACTCGCCTCGTATCTTCTCATGCCGCTGGCGCTGCCTTTGATTTACGGGTTGTTCTACAAACGCACGCCCGGCTGGTCGGCGTGGAGCACGGCGCTGGTTGCGGGCGCGGCGGCGTGGCTGCTGGGCCGGTATCTGACGGCGGCGGTGGTGCAGCACTGGCTGGGCTGGGAAAAGCCCTTGAACGCCGATGAAACCACCTATCTCCGGCTCGCAGTCACCACGTTGGGCGGCACGGTCATCGTGGGCTCGGCCTGGTATTTCTTTACCAGCCTGTTCTACCGGTCCACGCCCGTCGCCGAGCAGGCGCGCATCGATCAATTCTTTACCAATTTGCACACCCCCGTGAACAAACCCGGAGTGGCGGGCGTGCAAACTTCGGTTTACCGGCTGCTCGGCGCGCTGTGCCTGGTCTATGGCACGTTCATCCTGCTGCTCATGGTGATACCGAACCGGTTCAACGGCCGGCTGGCGTTTTTATTCTGCGGCGGCGTGATGTTCGGTGCTGGCGCGGTGTTATGGCGCGCGGCCAAACGCAAGGCCCGGGAGGAGCGCGCCGCGGTGGTCCCGGCCGCCACCAGCACGGTGGCTGACTGACGCGATGCCCCAACGGCGGGGGGGAGGCATCTCCGTTGGCCCGGCCTACGCCGTGGCCAGATTGTCTTCCAAGACCTTCGAGTGCGCGGCATTTCCCTCCGCTTCGCCGGCGGGCGGCACGGTTGCCGCCAGCACCTTGAGCGGTTCGTAAAACGTGTTTCGCTGCACCGGGATGCGCCCGGCTTCGCGGATGGCTTTGATCATGTCCGTCTCCGTCTGCAATTGTGGCGAGGTGGCCCCGGCCATGTGAAAAATATGTTCCTCGATGATCGTGCCATGCAGATCGTCCGCGCCGTAGCTCAACGCCACTTGCGCCAGCTTCATGCCCAGTCCCACCCAATAGGCGGTGATATGATCGAAGTTGTCCAGGTAGATGCGGCCGATGGCAATGGTCCGCAGCGAATCAAAGCCCGTGGGCGGATGTTTAACCGGAATGTCGTTATCTTCCGGGTGATAAGCCAGCGGCACGAAGCCGACGAACCCGTGCGTCTCATCCTGCAACGCGCGCAATTGGCGCAGATGATCCACCCGGTCGGCCAGGCTCTCCACATGGCCGTAGAGCATCGTACAGGTGCTGCGCCCGCCCAATTGGTGCCACTGGCGGTGTACGTCCAGGTATTCGGCGGCGGATTCCTTGCCTTTGGCAATTTGCGACCGGACTTCCGGCTGGAAAATTTCCGCGCCGCCGCCGGTGAGCGAGACCAGTCCGGCGGCCTTCAATTCCACCAGCGTCTGCACCACGGTTTTCTTGGCCAGCCAGGCGAGGTGCAGGATTTCAATCGCGGTGAAGCATTTTAATTCCAGCCGCTGCGCCCGGCCCTCGTTCAAGGCGTTCAGCGCCATCAGCATGTCCGTATAATAGCTGAACGGCAGCGACGGGTGCAGCCCGCCGACGATGTGCAGCTCCGTAATGCCGAGTTTGAGCGCCTCGCGGGCCTTTTCCACCAACTGGGGAATGCTCAGCTCAAAGCCGTCCGCATCGCGCTTCTTTTTCGCAAACGAGCAAAACTGGCAGCTCAGGATGCAATAATTGGAGTAGTTGAGGTAGCGGTTGATGATGTAGCTGGCGCGGTTGCCCACTTTCTTCTGCCGGGCGAGATCGGCGATGGCCCCAAGCGCATTCAGGTCGGTCGATTCAAACAGCCGCAGCGCATCCACTTCGGAAATGCGTTCGCCCGCCGCGACCTTCTCATAGAGGTCGCGCAACTCGCTGCGTTGAATGAAAAAATTCACGGAATACAATTAGCAGAACTGGCGCGGGCACGCAAATTGGCAGTTTGCCTTTCCCGCCGCGCCCCTTGTCGGCATGTCTCTTCATGCGGCCGCCGCCAGCCATGGAAACAGGCATTTTTACTCTCCGTGAAAACCACCGGCAAAATTAAAGTTGTCTGATAAATTATCTTTACAATCATATCATATCATTATACAAATATGAGGCCACTAATCAGATTGTAATTAAAAGCCGGGACGTTCACCTTTACCTAACTGTGCCATGTTTTGCACAACAAGTATGCTATGACCTTAAAGCATTTATGTTCATCCAACCTTGGAGTTTTCCGCAAAAAGCAAAATTTCGAAACAAACCCAAGTTAGTTTTTAGGCAAGTCGCTACATTTAAATAAATTGTCATGATTTTACGACCAGTACAGGGTCGAAAACAAACCCAAAAAAACCGAATTTCAACTTGGCTAGGCCGCCGCTTGGCGCTGGCGGGTTCCCGCCGGACGTTTGCTTGGAGCACATTTTTGTTCCAAAATTGATTACTCGTTGCGCCCTCCGGACGGCCTATTTTGAACGGCGCTTGGGCGCATGAAAATATCCAAATTTTTTATTAAAGTGTTTCCTAAGGACTGCCGATACCAAGGAGTTGTTGTGGCTTTAGGTCGCAATTTGCGGGTGAACCCAAAACACGGAATGGCTTATGCAAAATCAAATACTTGTCCGCTGGGTGTATTGTTTCGGTAAAACTGGCCGGTTCTTGGCGGCTTTAACCTGCTTGGCCTGCTTTGCTGGCGGCGCCGGGCTCACCGTGGCTCAGGCGGCTACACTGACTGTGACGGGGTTGGCTGTCTACGATAAAACCTATGATAACCTTACCACCGCCGCTTTAAATACCAACGGGGTTGTTTTGGTGGGGGTTACCAACGGCGACGTCGTCTATTTGGATGTTGCCGGTTCCACTGCCAATTTTTCCAGCAGCCAGGTCGGAACTTCGTTGCCGGTAACCGTCAATTCTTTAGCCTTGGCCGGGGCCCAGTCGGCCAATTATTCAATTGCCTCGCTTCCGACCGGGTTGCAGGCAAGCATCACGAATCGTCCGCTTGGCATCACGGTCACCGCCTCAGGCAAGACTTACGATCGTACTACAAATGCCTCTGTGACATTACATTTCGAAAATATTGAAGCCAGCGATGCTGGTTCCGTGATTGCCGGTTACGACACCGCTGGTTTTGGGAGTAAAAACGTAGGCTTGCAAACCGTTACGGTGAGCGGCCTTTTCATCGTTGGGGCGGCGGCAAATAATTATGTTTTAACCAATGCGGGCGAGTCGGCCAGCACCACCGCCACGATTTCCCCCAAAACCCTCCGGGTGGCGGCGACCGGGGGCACCACGAATTACAATGGCACGGTCACTGCTCCCGTGACATTGTTTGACAATCATTATTCGGGTGACAGTGTCACCGTCACGAACGACGCGGCGGTTTTTGCGGACCCCAATGTCGGCAATGGCAAGCCGGTTAGCGTTACCGGCATCGGCATCAGTGCCGGCGGGGATGGCGGCAATTACACTTTGAATGGCATCACCACCGCTTCCGCCCAGGGAAATATCCTGCCTGCGGCGCTGACCGTCACCGTAAGTGGCGGCGATAAAACCTACGATGGCACCACCAATGCCACGGTCACTTTGACGCCGAATCCGCTCGGTTCGGACAGTGTTTCCGCAAGTTATAGCAGCGCCGGTTACACCAGCAAGGCGGTCGGAACCGGCAAAACGGTGACCGCTTACGGGATCGCTCTTACCGGTCCGGATGCCGGCAATTATACGGTCGCTGCCACGGCGAGTGCGGCTCCGACCAATACCATTTCCCCGCGGAATTTGACCGTGGTGGCCAATACCGGCGCCGACAAGACCTACGACGGCACACCCAGTGCCATTGTTGGCACCACCGTGACGCTGGCCGACAACCGCGTTACGGGTGACAGCCTGACCATCGTCACCACCGGTGCCAGTTTCGCTGATAAGAATGTCGGCAATGGCAAGACCGTGACGGTATCGGGCATTTCGATCACCGGCGGCGCGGATGCTGCCAACTACAGTGCCCCCAATGCCACTGCGACCGCGTCGGCAAACATCGTCAAGGCTTCCCTGAGCATCACCGCCACTGGCGGCAGCAAGGCTTATGATGGCGACGTAAATACCACCGTGACCTTGGCGGATAATCACAAGCTCAGCGACGTATTAACTGAAAGCTTTGGCAGCGCCTATTTTGATACTCCTGCGGTTGGCACCGGGAAGACGGTTCATGTGACGGGCCTGCAGGTCACTGGCACCGATGCCGGCAACTACACGCTGAGCAGCACGACCACCACCAGCACCGCCAACATCACCGGACAGTTGCTGGTCGTGACGGCGACCGGCGTGAATAAAACCTACGATGGCGGAACCAACGCCACGGTGACGCTCGCGGATAACCGGGTCTCGGGGGACAGCTTCACCGTGACCTACAGCGCTTATTTCGATGACAAAAATGCTGCCACGGGCAAAAACGTCACCGTGACCAATATCGCGCTCAGTGGTGCCAGTGCCGCAAACTACGAACTGGCCAATATCGGCACCAACACCACCGCCAATATCACGACGCGGGCGCTCACGGTGACTGCCACCGGCACGAACAAGCCCTACGACGGCTTCACGTTGGCGACGGTCGGCTTGAGCTATACACCCCTCGCAGGCGACTTTGTCACCGTGACCAACGCGGCGGCGAATTTTTCCGATCCCTTCGTCGGCACCGGCAAACCCGTTACCGTCATCGGTCTCGGCATCTCTGGCGGGGCTGACGCCGCAAACTACCATGTGGCCGGCGCCACGGTCACGACCCATGCCGACATCATAGCGCGGACCCTCTCGGTGACCGCCACCGGCCAGAACAAGGCGTATGACGGCACCACCAATGCCACCGTGACTTTGGGCGATGACCGCATCGGCGGCGACGATCTCTCCGTGAGTTACAGCAGCGCCAGTTTCAGTGATAAGAGTGCCGGCACCAACAAGACGGTGACGGCCTATGGTCTGGTGCTCACCGGCCCGCAGGCTGACAGCTACGTGCTGGCCGGCACCTCGGTGGCGACGACGGCGAATATTTCCAGCCGCAGCCTGACGGTGGTTGCGACCGGCGTGAACAAGGCCTATGACGGCACCACCAACGCCACCGTGACGCTGGCCGATACCCGGCTCGCTGGTGACAACTTTACGAATGTTTATGTCAGCGCCAGTTTCAATAACAAGAATGTCGGCAGTGGCAAGACCGTAACGGTCACGGGCATCTCGGCCACCGGGCCGGACGCGGTCAACTATTCGCTCGCCAATACCAACGCCACCACCCAGGCCAGCATCACCAATCGGGCTCTCGCGGTGACCGCAACGGGTGTGAACAAGGTTTATGACGGCACCACCAATGCCACCGTGGTTCTGCATGACGACCGCGTGGCTGGTGATAATTTGACGGACAGTTATACCAGCGCCAGTTTTGCCGACAAAGACGTGGGCGTGGCCAAGCCGGTCAGCGTGGCGGGCATTCAAGTCACCGGCGATGATGCTGGCAATTACACCTTGAGCAGCACCACGACCAGCACCAATGCGGACATAACCGGTCGTACGCTGACCGTGGCCGCGACCGGTGTGGACAAGCTTTATGATGGCACCACCAATGCCACGGTCACCCTGTCCGATAATCATTTGGCGGGGGATGTGGTCAGCGCCACCAACACCGCGGCCGCCTTTGCCGACAAGCGGGTGGGCAGTGGCAAAACGGTCACGGTTACCGGCCTCGGCCTGACTGGTGCCAATGCGGGCAATTACACCCTGGCCGGCACCACGGCCAGCACCACGGCCGCCATTACCGCGCTGCACCTCACCGTTACGGCGACCGGGGTCGACAAGGTTTACGATGGTAACGTGAATGCCACGGTGAGTCTGTCCGTCAGCCCGGCGCCGGTGCCGGGCGATGTCCTCACCACCAATTACGGCAGCGCCCAGTTTGCAGGCAGTTCGGTCGGTGCCCACTCCGTGGCCGTCGCGGGCATCTTCATTGCCGGCACCGATGCCGCCAATTACCTCTTGGATAACACCACGGCCAGCACCACGGCCAACATTACCGCCGGTGCCGCCACCATTGCCGTGACCTCGTCCGCCAACCCCGCCGGCTTCCATGATGCCGTCACCTTTACCGCCACCCTGCCGGCGGATGCCACGGGCACCGTGGCGTTTTCCACCAACGGCGTTAATTTTAGTTCGGGTTCGTTAAATGGTGGTGTTTTCACCAGCAGCAGCCTGACCAACTTCCTGCGCGGGACCACTATCGTTACCGCCACCTACGGCGGCGATGGGAATTATTCCGCAACCAACAAGACTTTGGCCCAGGTCACCACGAATCACCCGCCCGTAACCGGTGTTTTCACCTTGAGTGTCACCAACGGTGCCGCTTTGAAAATGACCCTTGCCGGCCTGCTCGCTGCCGTTTCGGATGCCGATGGCGACCCGGTTTCACTGGCTGGCATCGAGGTTAGCACCAACGGCATCACGCTGGCTACCAATGCCACCTTGCTCGTTTATCACAACACCAATTATCTCAACGACCGGTTCAGTTACTCCGTATATGATGGCTATGGCTACTCCACCGGGTTCGTGTCCGTGGCGTCCGTGGTGGTGCCTTTCCTCAGCGCGAACACCGGCACCATTGTTCCCAGCGCTGGCGTCAACCACGTTTCCTTCCATGGCGTGCCCGGTTTCACCTATATTACTCAGCGCTCGCTGTTTCTCAGTGATTGGAAGGACATCTCCACCAACGCCGCGGCGGCGGATGGCTCGGTTCAGATCACCGATAGCTTCTCGGATTTGGGCTCGGCACCGGGCTCGGCCTACTACCGCCTCAAGTGGCAGCCGGGCGTGTCCGCCAATTAACTTAACTATTTATCACCAAGGCCAAGCTATGAAAAAATCCTTACTGTTCGCAATCCTCGCCCTCGGGGCCGTGCTTCCCTCCCGGGCCGGACTCACTTTTTCGACCGGCGATGTCAATGGCAGCGGCACCTCGCTGGGATTGGCCGTGCCCGACGGCCAGTCGCCCTTGGGTGTCTCCTCGGACATCAGTGTTAGCGGCGCCGGAATCGAGCTCACTTCTGTGAAGGTGACCTTGAACATCTCCGGTGGTTGGAATGGAGATTTGTATGGTTATTTAAGCTACAACGGCACCTTGGTGACCTTGCTGAACCATGTTGGGACGGGATCCGGGGATCAGGTTCAAACCGTTTCCGGCTTTTCCACCTCCGGGTTTGGTAACGTCACCCTGGCTGATGGCGGGGCGGGCGGCAACATTCATAACGTAGCGACGCCGGGTTCAGCTATTTCCTACGGTGCCGACGGCGGCAGCCTCGCTTCGCTCGCCGGTGGCAATCCCAATGGCACCTGGACGCTGTTTTTGTCGGACAATTCCCAGAACTACCAAAGCACGCTGATGGGCTGGAGTCTGGACATTACCGCCGTGCCGGAGCCGGTGGATTATGCCCTGGCCATTTTTGGCCTTGTTTTTGTCGGCGTCGGTGGTGTCCGCTGGTATCGGCATGCCGCGCTCGCCAGGCAATCCATTTAACCGCCTCCGGCTGCGGTCAGACCGCAGTGGCCTGTGACCGTCTTTTTATCGCCCGCTGGAATTCAAAAATCTGGCGGGCGTCTTAATTTGTGCGTGCGCAGTTTCGCCGCCGCACTTATCTTGCTTCCGAATTTTATGGCCATCTTAAAACCGTTTGCCGCCCTGCGTCCGAAACCCGAACTTGCCGCCCAGGTATGCGAGCTGCCCTACGACGTGATGTCCTCCGCCGAGGCCCGCGAAATGGCCGCCGGCAATCCGTTGAGCTTCCTGCATGTCAGCAAGCCGGAAATTGACCTCCCCGTCGGCACCGACCTGTATTCGCCGGACGTTTACGCCAAGGGTAAGGAGAATTTCGCCGGGCTGATCGCCCAAGGCGCCCTCCAGCAGGATGAGCAGCCCAATTTTTATCTCTACCGCCAGGTCATGGGCGGGCATGCACAGGTCGGCCTCGTCGCCGCCGCCAGTTGCGAGGAATATCTGGCCAACCTCATCAAGAAACACGAGTTCACCCGGCCCGACAAGGAGGACGACCGCGTGCGCCACATCGAGGCGTTGAATTCCCAGACCGGTCCCGTCTTCCTCACGTATCGTGCCGTGGCCGCGTTTGACGCCTTTGTCGCCCGGAAAATTGCCGGGACGCCCGCCGTGGATCTCACCGCCAAGGACGGCGTGCGGCACACCTCGTGGACAATTTCCAGCGCGGACGAAATCAAGTTTGTGGCCGCGCAGTTCGCGCAGATACCGTGTCTCTACATTGCCGACGGCCATCATCGCAGTGCGGCGGCCGGCCGCGTCTTCAAAGCCCGCCACGGAGCGGGGCAGAGCGGACAGTTTCTGGCCGTGATTTTCCCGCATAACCAGATGCAGATTTTGCCCTACAACCGGGTGCTGAAAGATTTGCACGGCCTCACGCCGGAACAATTGCTGGCCCGGCTCGCGGCGGTTTTTGACATTCATCCCGGCGGCGCGCCCCAGCCCGCGCATAAACATGAGTTCGGCTTTTATTTCCAGGGCCAGTGGCGCACGCTGACCGTGAAAACGCAATTCACCGCCGTGAACGATCCGATTGCCCGGCTGGATGTGACGATTTTGCAGCAGCAGGTGCTGGCCCCGCTGTTCGGTATTGACGATCCGCGCACGAGCAAGCGCATCAATTTTGTCGGCGGCATCCGCGGCACCGCAGAGCTGGAAAAACTCGTGAACAGCGGCGAATACGCCTGCGCGTTCAGCTTGTTCCCGACGAGCATCGAGGATTTGATGAGCATTGCCGACGCCGGCGGGATCATGCCGCCCAAGAGCACCTGGTTCGAGCCAAAGCTCCGCGACGCGATGTTTTGCCATTTGATTTGAGGGCGTAATCCGTGCGGCGGGATAAACAAACGGGCCGGCGCGCGGCTATCCACGTACAGAGCCATGTTCGCTGCTCAGAAACCACTGGCATGGCCGGCATGGCCGGGCGTTCGCTTGCTTGCCACCTCGCTGCGCTTGAGGTGTAATCCAGGCCACGCACTTGCCAGCAAACCGAGGCGGTTGGGAGCGGCCAATTAGATCTGTCCGCCGTAAACTCGGGGTACAACAAGCCCGCTTTATCTTGCCCGGCGACGTGGGTTGAAGCTCCCATTTCGTGGATCTGCTCACCCCCGTTGAGCGGTCATCCCAAATCACCCTTCCTTATTGCTTTTGTTTTATTGCCCAATTACTTGTGTCAAATTTTCGAACTCCCTCCGCCGGGGTTTTGTGGTGTTTTTTTACATCCCGGTAACTTTGCGTCAGTTGGCCCGGACTTGAATGTACGTTTTTGCAGGGATTTTGGCGGATTATGTATGGCATTAATCCTGCTTTACTTGATGCGTTGCCAAAACCCGGCAGCAATCCCCTGAATCTGCTCGTCGTACGCGAATGTTTTCCCAGGCCGGCTGAGACAGGAGAGTTTTATAATAAAATATGAAAACAGCCTATTTGATTGATATGGACGGTGTGGTGTACCGGGAGAATAGTTTGATCCCCGGCGCGTTGGAATTTATCCAGGCGCTGCAATCCACCAACACCCCGTTCCTGTTCCTGACCAATAATTCCGCGCCCACCCCGGCCGATCTCGAGGTGCGGCTCAAACATCTCGGGGTGGAAGGATTGTCCCCCCAGCACTTCTACACTTCGGCCCTGAACACGGCCGATTTTCTCAGCGAGACGGATCCGAATTCCACCGTCTTCGTCATCGGTGAAGGCGGTCTGCTCACGGCCCTGCATGAGCGAAAAATTCCCAGCGATTCGATCAGTCCGCGCTATGTGGTCGTGGGCGAAGGCGCCACCACCATCGAACGGCTGACCAAGGCCCACGAATGCATTGAGCGCGGTGCGCGTTTGCTGGTCACGAATCCGGACAACTGGTGCCCGGTTTCCAGCGATAAAACGCGCCCGGGCGCCGGCGCCACCGCCGCGTATCTGGAGGCCAGCACCGGCCGGCGCGCCTATTATTTGGGCAAGCCGAATGGCTACATGTTTCATCGCGCCCGCCGCAAACTGTCGGACTGGACGTTGAATGAAATCGACAACTTTGTCATGATCGGCGACACCATGGAAACGGACATTCGCGGCGCCGTCGAAGCCGGCATGTCCTCGTTCCTGGTTTTGACCGGCTCCACCCGGATGCAGGATGTGAACGACTACGTCTATCAGCCCACGCGCGTCCTGCAGAGCGTGGCCGACCTCACCGAGGAAATCACCACGGGCAAAGCCAGCGACCGCCTGAACAGCCCGGTCTTTGCCAGCGCCAACGGCCTGGGTTTCCGCTCCGGCCAGCGGCATCAAACCGACACGTTTGCCCTGCACAAACCCCGGCCCCGTCCCGCAATGACGAAGTAAAGTGAGGCCGCTGGTGTGAAACGTGACGCGTGAGACGTGATGCGTGAATTCGGCCGTGCGCCGGTTTTTCACGCATCACGAATCACGAATCATGCATTTGCCGCCGGCCGCCGGTATTTCAAATACAACAGCACAATCACCAGCGCCACCAGCATCAAATGGCGCGGTTCCGGGATGGTGGGCACCGTCTTCGGATCAGTCGGTTTGAGATTGTGCTGGTCGTATTGGGCTTTGGTTTCCAGCACCACGGCTCCGGTCAATGGCGTGACCAATTGATTTTGCGCCGCCAAGGTTGCCGCCGCCTCGCTCTGATGCGCCCGGACCAGGCGCAACGCCTCGTCGCGGGCCCAGAGCCGGGCGACGTGTTTACTTGCCGGTTGCGTGCTCGCTTCACCCGGCGCGTTCGTTAATTGACGGGTATAGCCGTAAGTTTTTGTGCGACCGGACCAAACTGCCAGCAGTCGTGCCAGACTGCTTTGATCGGGCGCCAGGCTGAGGTCGTGTTCAACCATCGAAAAACCATCCATTTTTTCCACAATGCGATCGGGTCCGCTGCGCAATTGAATTTCGTGCAGCCGGATTTGCCGGCGGTTGCGCTCCAGGCGCTGAATCAGACCGCTTTCGCTGGAGAGCAGGAACGGCTCGGGCAGGTGAAGCCAGACCACGGCGCTATTTTCCACGGTTTCCGCCAGATCCCACGCGGTTTCCAGCGCGGGCAAATTGTCCTGGCCGCCGGAGAACTTAAGCGTCCGCAATTGATGTTGCAGGGCAGCTTTGTTTGCCGCCGTGGCTTTTCGCAGTTCAGTTTTTAATGGCGGCTGCTCATCGGAGGCAATGATCACCGCGATTTCCACATTCTCAGGGATTTGGTCCAGCGTGCGGGCAATTTCGGGCAACTGCTGCCGCATTCCCACCGAACCATCGAGGACCATAATCATGCGTTCCGGCGAGGCGGGCGGGTTGGGGGAGATCGTCTGTTGGATGACTTGACCGGTTGTTTC
>Ga0302322_100001426_pt1 | contig 19560 bp, 19 predicted proteins | sample Fen_T0_2_FD_203757 | JGI IMG/M metagenome (GOLD analysis project Ga0302322, IMG submission 203757) | Peat permafrost microbial communities from Stordalen Mire near Abisko, Sweden - Fen_T0_2 | ecosystem: Environmental > Terrestrial > Soil > Wetlands > Permafrost | place: Sweden: Abisko...
CTCTACAGTTACGGTATCAGCAACAGGCGGTACTGCTCCTTACACAGGAACAGGAACTTTCAGCAGAACAGCAGGTACCTACACTTTCACAGTAACTGATTCTAAAGGATGTACAGCGGTAACAACCCTTACCATTGCTCAGCCTTCATTATTGGTTGCTTCTTCAACAGCAACTGCAATCGCTTGTAACGGTGCATCATCTACTGTTACTGTATCTGCAACAGGTGGTACTGCTCCTTACACAGGAACGGGAACCTTTAGCAGAACAGTAGGTACTTACAGCTTTACAGTTACTGATGCCAACGGATGTACTGCGGTAACAACCATTACCATTGCACAACCAGCGGTGTTAACAGTAACAGCAAGTTCTACTGCTGCAAACAGCGGGTCTAACGGAACAGCAACTGCCACACCAGCGGGCGGTACTGCACCTTACACTTACCTGTGGACTCCGGGTGGCCAAACCACTCAAACAGCTACGGGCCTGGCAGCAGGAAACTATACTGTTGTTGTAACCGATTCTAAAGGATGTACAGCTACTGCAACAGTAACTGTTGCTTCAAACGGTTGCTCACTGGTAGTAAATGCTGGTCCTGATAAAACGCTTTGCAGTGGTGCAAGTGTAACACTGGCAGCTACTGTAAGTGGTGTATCAGCAGGCCTTCCTGCAGCAACACCGTTCACTGAACTTGCAGGCAGCACTACCGATATGAGATTGTTCAGTGGAAACATTGACCATATCACCATCGGTAATACATTTAGCCAGGCTGAAGACAGGACGAACTGTGGTAAAAATGCCACTGCTTCTAAAACCCTTGTTATACCAACAGGTGCTGTTATTAAAAAGGCATACCTGTACTGGTCTGGTTCGGGAGCTTTGGATAACATGGTTACTTTGAATACTACTTCTGTGACTGCCGATGCAACCAAGACTGCAACCAGGTCTGGTGGATTCAGCTACTTTGCAGCAAGTAAGGATGTAACCAGCCTTGTAACTTCAGGTGGTACTTACACCGTAAGCAACCTGAACTGGAACAATGGAAGTCCTTATTGTTACGACAACTCTGCTTATGGCGGATGGGCTATGACCGTAATTTACGAGCAGGCTTCATTGCCAAGTGCAAGGATCCATGTAAACACTGAGAAATTTGTGTTCACATATCCTGCAGCAGTATATTCAACTACAATCAACAATGTAAGTGTACCAACCGGCTGTACTGCCGATGCGAAACTGACCATTGTTGCATTTGAAGGAGATAATTATAAAGGTGAAAAGTTCAGGATCAACAACGTGCTTGATGCGGATACCAACAATTTCCGTGGCCAGGCTGGTCCAAACCTGGATATCATCACCAAGAATGCACCGAGCGTGGTGGGTGGTTCTACGTCTTTAACATACTCTATTGAGTCTTACGTAACAAATACCATATTTGGCCCGGCCACTGAAGGTTTGTTTGATTATGTAAAAGTGTTGAAGTACAATAATTGCCCTGCACCTGGTCCATGTAATGTAACTTACAACTGGACAAAGAATGGTGTTTCGGTGGGTGCCACACAAAGTGTTTCGGTTAATACGGCCGGTACTTATGTGGTTACAGCAACTGATTGCAGAAATTGTGTAGCAAGAGATACAGTTGTGGTAAATGCTTCCACACTGGCTGCAACAGCAACAGCAGGTACTATCAACTGTTATGGCGGAACAACAACAGTAACAGTAGCTGCAACCGGTGGAACTGCTCCTTATACAGGAACAGGAACATTCACCAAAGCTGCAGGTACCTGGAACTTCACCGTAACAGATGCAGCCGGTTGCTCAGTGGTAAAAACAGTTACCATTACACAGCCTTCCCAACTGGTAGCTACAGCTACAGCACCAGCCATACCATTCTGCGGAACAACAACTACGGTAACCGTATCTGCCACCGGCGGTACTGCTCCTTACACAGGAACAGGAACCTTTGTTAGAGGTGCTGGTACTTATACCTTTACTGTAAGCGATTCCAAAGGTTGTACATCTGCCGCATGCACTATTACGATTGCCGCTCCACAATGCGGACCGGTTGATCCTAACAAGTGCTACAAGCTTGTTAACCGCAACAGCGGTAAGGTATTGAGCATCGCAGGATGTTCTACTGCCAACGGCGCAAATGCTCAACAGCAGGCAAGTTCAACCTGTCAAACTTTTAAGTTTGTACTGGTTGAAACCGGATACTACGAGATCATTAACACAAACAGTGGAAAGGCTCTTGATGTTTCGGGTGCAAGTACAGCTGACAACGCCAATGTAATACAGTATACTTATAGTGGTGGCAATAACCAGAAATGGAGTTTGACAGCCAGCGGTGCATACTTTGTTATAAAGGCAAAGCATAGCGGTAAAGCCATGTCAGTGAAGAACGCAAGTACTTCCAATGGTGCCGATGTGGTGCAAAAAGGAACAGGCAGCAACAACAACGAGCAATGGCAGATTGTTGAAGTTCCATGTGGTACTGCATTTGGCGGAGACGACGGAATCTATGTTTCGGCTGAACAGGAATTCGATGTTGAAGCTTATCCTAATCCAAGCAACAGTTACTTTAACTTAACTATTAAGAGCAGTGATAAAACTACGCCAATAACCGTTCGTGTTATGGATGTGAATGGCAAAGTGATAACATTGTTCCCGAATGTTGAGTCTTTGAAGAGTGACCGTAAGCTCAGGATTGAAGCGGCTCAGCTACCAGGTGGGGTTTATTTTGCAGAAGTTACACAAGGTGACAAACGCAAAACACTTAAACTGGTTAAATTGAATTAATAGTGTTAGTGAATATTTAATATTCAGAAAGAGAGCCCCTTTTGGGGCTCTCTTTTATTTCGGTTGAACTAAAAGTTGAAGCCTCAAAAAACATCATATAAAGTTCATGGTAAGTTCATTTTATGGGTACACAAGGAATGTATTTTACATCAGATATTTTGGAAAAAAAATCTACCTAAAAAAATAATTTTATGAAAAAAGGTTTACATATTGCTTACGTTTTTATTGTAGCAATTTTCCTTTCAGCCATCGTGAAAGGTCAATCAAACAAACAACTTGCATACATTGTCACAGACTCCGTACATAATGGAGCAAAATGGAATTACCTGCGCAAAATAGATTTAAGAACAGGAAGCTTCAGCAATATTCTCTTGCGTTTATTAAGCCGTAATGATACAGTTGCCAATTCGGCTTTGTTTAACGGAGTTGCAGCCATAGCGCTTGATGAAAAAAATAACCGCCTGTATTACACAGCTATGCTAACGGATAAACTCAGTTACGTTGACCTGAGAACGATGAGGACCTACATTGTTACCAACAGGTTTACAGGGCTTTTTCCAAAAGCAACCAATCAGTCTGATGTGTTTACCCGAATGGTTATTGCAGATGATGAGAATGGATACGCATTGACAAACGATGGAAATCACCTGGTAGAGTTTAGTACTAAAAATAACAGTATCAGAAACCTGGGTGAGCTGACTGATGCGGCATACAACAATGTTTCCGTTCATGAAATATGCAGCAGCTACGGCGGAGATATGATTGCAGCGGAAGACGGCCTGCTTTATCTGATAACCTCACGTAACCATGTTTTTAAAATAAAAATTGAAACCAGGGTTGCAAAATATATGGGCACTATTACCGGGCTTCCCAAGGCATTTACCACCAGCAGTGCAGCGGTTGACTTTCGTAATAACCGGGTGGTAATAGGAAGTTCTGTTGATGCAACAGATATTTATGCTGTTGATTTCAAAACATTGGTTGCAGCAGGTTTGCACAGTACCAATGCATGGCTTAGTTCCGATCTGGCTAACAGCAATATTCTGAAAATGAAAAAAGATGAGGAAGAGGATGACAGGAGTATGCTGGTGAACACTGATCTTACTTCAACAGAATTGATACAGGTGTTTCCAAACCCTGTTACGTCAAATGAATTTAAAATTCAGTTTGCAAATACACAGGCCGGCAACTATACAGTTAATGTGATAAATTTCACCGGGCAGATCATTACCTCGAAAACTGAAAATTTATCGGGAAAGAATAATATTGTATCCGTTAAACTCCCTGCCTTAACAGGTGAAGGAATTTACATTGTAAAAATTACTTACAGTAATAATAAAACTGTATTCAGCGACAAAATCATTGTCTTGTAAAAACTGTTATCAGCAGTCGTTTTGTACTTTACTAAAAACGTTCATCTTTCTGATTACTGCGCAGACAGTTTTTTAAACACACTAGCAGGCAGCAGTAAATAGTTAATAATTTGGTTATGATTTCTTAACAGCACTGAAAATATTAAAACTTATTTTTGTTGAAACCTGGCAACGATGTTGTCAGGTTTCTTCTTCAATATCCTTCAATAAGGCCAGCTAAATTTACATTCTAAGTGCTTGAATATGCAAATTGGCAACGCTGCTTTTTTAATAAATATATTGACGCAGAAGGAAAGTTATTTTTCCGGATGTGAAAATTTTCTTTCTGTAACTATCCCCCAAGTATTTTTAAACAGGCTTAGCAATTTTCCGAAAAGCCTGATTGGTTTTACGCTAAACTTATTTTCATAAAATGCAGGGAATTTTAAAAAGCAACCATGAGCGATTGTGCGAATGCCTGCAGGATGTTAAAGGCAAGGAATCGCCAGAAGGTAAATTAAGCGAACTTGAAGAGCATATAAAATCTTTGTTTGTGAGTTACCAGGAGAAAATGAAAGAGTTAAAGCGGCTGGTGCTTGCTTACGAAGAAAAGCAGAAGACAATCAAAAATGAAATAAAACGAATAAAAAAAAATAACAGTTTACAGAACACAAAAAAAACAAACAGTTTTGCGATCAGCAAAGTGGCTGTTTTAATTTTCATGGCAATGCAGCAGGGTTTTATTGGGATGGTGTTAGAGACAGATCTATGCAGCTTCTTTCTACTTTAATTTTCGGGAACTAAATAAACAATTTACTTATCCAAAATGCCCGCTTACATAGTTCTTCGTTAACTCCTGCCTGGGGTGTTTAAAAATATTTTCAGCAGTATCATATTCAATTAATTCGCCCAGGTACATAAAGCCTACCTTATCTGAAATACGCTGGGCCTGTTGCATATTGTGCGTAACAATTACGATAGTGAAATTCTCTTTCAGTTGTAATATCAGTTCTTCAATCTTGTTGGTGCTGATGGGGTCCAATGCAGAGCAGGGTTCATCCATTAAGATCACTTCTGGCCTGAGCACTACTGTCCTGGCAATGCATAGCCTTTGTTGCTGCCCACCAGATAGTTTAACTGCAGGTTTTTTTAGTTCATCTTTCACCTCCTCCCACAAATAACTTTCCTTTAAAGCCTTTTCGATTAAACCCGGAATTTCCTTTTTGGGAAATTTGTGAATGTGTAATGCGTAAGATAGATTTTCATATATACTTTTAGGTAAAGGATTTGGCTTTTGAAAAACCATACCGATCCTTTTGCGTGTTTCGGTTATGGAATTTTTCTTATCATAAATATCCAGGTCGTCTAATTTTACCTCACCTTCTATCCTTGCATCGGGAGACAGATCATGCATGCGGTTAAAAGAGCGCAACAGGGTTGACTTTCCGCACCCCGATGGGCCGATCAAAGAAGTTACTTTGTTTTCGGGAAAATCAATATTGATATTTTTGAGTATCTGCTTTTTCCCGAAAAACATATTCATATTATGCGCTGATAATTTGATCTTGTCCATATTAGTCCTGCGTTCTGTGTTTAAAGCGTATGTAAAATGCAATGATGTTCAATACAAAAACCAGCATGATCAATACAGTGGCGGTTCCGTATGCAAGCGGCCTTACTTCCTCTATTGCCTGGTGCTGCGTACTTAGCATATATAAATGATAAGGCAAAGCCATAAACTCCTGGTTTGCCGAAGCTGTGATACCGTTAATATAAAATGCAACTCCGGTAAAGAGGATCGGCGCTGTTTCACCTGCGGCTCTTGACATGGTTAGTATCACGCCAGTTAATATGCCAGGCAAGGCTTTTGGCAAGACTACATCTTTTATAGTTTCAAACTGAGTGGCACCTAATGCCAGTGTGGCTTCACGCATGCTGTTTGGTATTCTTTTCAATGCTTCTTCGGTAGTTGTAATAATGTAGGGCAATGAAAGCAGGCCAAGCGTTAGCCCGGCAGATAAAACAGAAGTGCCTAAATGCAATGCCTGCACAAAAAGTGCCAGGCCAAACAAACCGTAAATGATGGATGGAATACCTGCCAGGTTCCGTATGGATGCCCGGATGATATTGGTAAGGGTAGAAGGCCTTGCATATTCATTCAGGTAAATGGCGCATGCCACACCAAAGGGCACTGCGAAAATTGTGGTTATGAAAGTAAGTAACAGTGTTCCAACAATGGCAGGCAATATTCCTCCCTTTGTCATACCGTTGGTAGGAAACTGACTTACAAAACTCCAGGAAACAGATGCCATTCCTTTTGAAAAAATATCCCATAAAATAACGCCCAGTACCAAGCATACCAGGGCTGTACTTCCCAATAATAAAATCCAGTTAAAGAAATATTTTATTTTTTTGATCATGCATGAAATTTTCTAAGTCTGTTTGCAAAATATTCGCCCAGCAAATTAATTGCCAGCGTTATCAGGAATAAAATAGCGGCGATGGCAAACAAAGCAAAATAATGCGTGGTTTGATAAGGCACTTCACCCATCTCAATGGCGATAGTTGCCGTAATGGTTCTTACTGCATCTAAAAAACCTTTGGGCATTACAGCGGCATTTCCGGTTGCCATCAATACGGTCATGGTCTCTCCCAAAGCTCTGCCCAGCCCAAGCATTACGGCGGCTATCAATCCCGGTAAGGCAGCAGGTAAGGTTACATTAAAAATAGTTTGCCACCTGTTGGAGCCTAAGGCCAACGAGGCTTCCCGGTGGCTTAGCGGCACAGCGTTAATAGCATCTTCACTGATGGTAATGATGGTAGGCAAGGCCATCACAGCCAGGAGAACAGAACCATTTAATGCATTCAATCCATTTTGAATTCCAAATATTTTTGCTATGCCGGGGCCAACCAACACTATGCCCAGGAAACCAATTGCCACTGAAGGAATTGCCGCCAGCATTTCAATCAGCGGTTTTAATATTGCTTTTACTTTGGGATGTGCCAGTTCTGATAAATAAGCGGCAGTAAATATGCCGAGTGGAACTGCAATCAGCATGGCTCCTAAAGTTACCAGCCCGGTGCTGACCAATAAAGGGGCAATACCATATTTGCCTTTTGTGCCTTCGGGGTTCCATTGCGAACCGGTAAAAAAATCCAGCGGTTTTATGTCGGTAAAAAAAGCGATGCTGTTGTAAAGTAACATCATGAATATACCAGCAAGCAAAGCAATCGTAATAAAACCGGTGGCTTTAAATATTTTTTTAAAAATCCAATCTGTATTTTCTCTTTTTTTTACGCTCATTTTTTAATTAATTGCAACAGTACCTTAAAGCCCAGTGGCGGCCCACATTCAGTTTGGTATCACCGGATAATATCCTGATGCATGAATGATCTTTTTTCCCTCATCTGTTTTTTCGAAATCAAGAAAGGCTTTAATTTTTTCGTAAGAATCTGCTTTGTAATATTGAAATAAAGGCCGCTGAAAAAAATATTTTCCGGCGGCGATCATAGTTGAGTCTAAGGGAGAAACGGCTTTTTCATTTTTTGTTGTAAAAACCGGCAGTACTTTTAAAGTTTTGCTGCCACCTGCAATGTATCCTGCACCTACGTAGCCAATGCCGGAGTGGTCGGCCTTGATGGCCTCCAGTATCTGTGCATTGCCGCTCATTTGCTTCGCATAGGGTGTGAAATCAATTCCTAATTTCTTCTTCACAAAATCATGGGTGCCAGAGTTACTCTGCCTTCCATAAATGTTGATAGGTATGTCTTTTACTGTAACCGCCGACCAGTTTTTAAATTTGCCACTTAAAATATTTGCAAGGTCGGTCGTGCTGATTGAGTCTATTGGCAGATCAGCTGCCACCACAAATGCAATAGCATCCTGTGCAAAAATAAAGGAGTCTATTTGTGCACCCTGCTTTTTAAACAATTCAATTTCTCCCTGCTTTATACTTCTTGAAGAATTGGCAACATCTGCGGTGCCATTCAGGAGTGATGCAATTCCCAACCCCGACCCACCACCGGATATAGAAACAAAAACGTCGGAATTAACGTTATGAAAGGATTCTGCAAGTTGCACAGCCAGGTTAACTTCTGTATCTGATCCTTTTATTTTAATGGTGTCATGATTACCCAGGCAGGAGCAAAGAAGAACTATTAAAAAAAACAGATAGTACTTCATGTGAATGTGTTATACCGGTTATCGGTAAAGTACCGAAACAAAAGCCATCACCATGCGGCATTGCTCATTATCTTTTGGTTAAGAAATCAAGCCGTATACCAGGTGCAGTTATTAACCATGCAATTTTTCCGGTTTATCATACACAATCGTGTTAATATTAAAATTTGCGTAAGGATAGTCTCCTTTTTCCAATCTCCACATTACTTCAAAGGCTGATGGTACAAGCATATTATTCATTTCTTTATAACAGGCACATTTTATAACCCAGGTTTCCAGTTTTGTTTTATCTATATACCGCTTGGTTTCCATTTCGGTAATTTCACCAGCTCCATTAAAAGTGATGATGAAAAACAAGGAGAGCTCATTGTAACTGAATGTTAGTTTTGCAGATTGGGTATCAAATTCAGACCATTGTAATTTTTCGTTGGGCAAAAAATTGGTTGGATACAAAACACTTTCGCCCAGCCACCTGAGCAGCTCGCCCTGGTTATACTCTTCTCCTTTTCCATCAACAATGTTGTACAATGATAAAAGTGTAACAATCAACCTGCCTTTATCAGCAATGTACATATCGCGGGCGGTGAACATGGCTGTAGTGCCCTTCCAGATAAAGCCCGGCTTTTGCGTAGTGGCATATTGTTCGCCCTTTATGTTTATCCAATCTTTATCCAATCCGGTCTTAAATTGTCCGGAGTGTGTAATTGATACGTAGCTGATATAGGGTTGTCCTTCTTTTAATACATGCTTAAAATAGCGCTGTACATGCTCCGGCAGACCTCCCAGTTGCTGATGACTAAATGTTTTACCTGAGATATTTTTAGATAGTAGGAAGAGTTCTTTTACTTCCTTCTTAAATTGAAATGATGCATTTATTTTCCCAGCAAGCAGGATTGAAGCAAGAATACCCAAAACTAACAGTGCAATAAACATAATCTATTTTTTAAGTACTATTTTTTATATAAGTCGGTGACCTGTGGCAGCAAGGCTGTAAATATTATGGAAACAGCTAAAAACATATAGAAGGTTTGCAACCAATGTGCACCCCCGAGAAAAAGCATTTCTATCTGGATCCAGCCAATAAGTGCAAAGGCAACATATATGGTAAATGTCCAGGACCAGTGCATATCGTTAAAGAAATTAAGTTTCTCTGCCCATTTAAAATTGGGTGTTTTTAGCAATGCAAAAACCAATAACAATGGGACAAGCCCCAGTACAAGGAACAAAATAATACCAGGGATCAGGAAACTGTTGAAGGGCGAATTTTCGAGCATTGACAAAGGCATACCAAATAATTTACCGCCGGGTGATATTATTAATACCCCACCGCCAAAGGTAGCGCCCAGGCCAAGAAAAGCTAATAAAAAGAGAAGTACATTTCTTGTTGCTTTTGTTTTCATTTCAATTTTTTTAGTAGAGCCTTATATTTTCTGTCTTTCAATCTTAGCCAGGTTTTTGGGTTTAAAGATCAGTATTGTCAAAATACCCCAGGCTGTAATTAATACTCCCATGTAGTTCATCAGGTTTTGATTGGAAGTATCTGCAGTAAATGCAATGTCGATAGTTGAGTGAAAAATTGCACAGGCCAAAATACCTGCTTTCGATGAGTTGTATAACCAGGTCAATAGAATACTACCCGTCAGCAAACTAAAAATCCATCCTACAATTCCTGCAAACTCCATGGTAATATAGCCCGGCCTGTAAAAGAACAATGGTAAATGCCAGAGCGCCCAAAATAATGTGAGCAAGATAGATGCCGTTAATGCATTCATTTTAATTTGAAGACGGGGTAGCGCAAAACCACGCCAGCCAACTTCTTCGCCAAAACCAAAGAATAACAGGTTGTAAATAAAAAAAGTAAAGAGGCTGAATTGAGGAAATTCTTTTGTAGAGAAGAGGCCTGAAAAATTAATGGGGGTATTATTAATAATGTAACTCATTACCATTGCAACAAAAGCCAGTATAAAAGGGCTTAGTAATGCAATTGCCAAATAAATCAGCGGTTTAATTTGAAAGCATTTTTTCAAAAGTTTTTTTAAGCCGTCTTTTTTTAAGAAAATCCAGGTGGTGATAAAGGAAGCCATTAGTGGTCCTAACCCGCCAATGGCATGATGATATGGTAATGTGGGTAAGTTGGTTAGTCCAAAAATGTGTCCATATAGCGGCAACCAGATTATCCACGAGATAAAGTAAGCAAGTAAGAAATAAGTGAGTAACTGTTTCATTTGTTGTTCCCTTTTTGGGTGAAGGGATATTTATAATCAGCAAGGGTTTTTGTTCCCCAAAATAATGTTACTGCAATTGCAGTAATGATCAGTAAAACAGCAAAGATGAACGGGTTATAATGTGAACCATAGTTTGGAATCAGGTAGGGACTGATATTGATCATAGTGTGAAAGAGCACTATCGCAAAAACACTTTTACCGGTATTATTAAATATCCAAACCATGATAACCCGCAAAAAAACGGTTGCAATGCATTGCCAAAATATCCATGTTGTGGTTTGGTGGGCCTGGCTCCAGGGTATGATATGCCACACTGCCCAAATAGTTCCCAGTATCAGGCTTGCTTTCAATGCTCCATACCGGTTTTGCAAAGGATCAATTATGAAGCCGCTCCAGCCAAGCTCTTCGCCAATAGCACCAATAAAATATACAAAGAAAAAAATGAAAACTGATAAAGGAGATGGCTGTGATTCAGATACAATTCCGCCCATTAACTTCATATATAAAAAAGAAAGCAATGCTATCACAGGCATTAAAAGAACAATGGGCAAAAGCCATTTTTTGTTTTTGATTTTTTTAAAGTCGAAGGAAAGTTTCAGCAATGGTTTAACGCCCTGCATTTTTTGTTGTTTGTAAACCAGTATTGCTGCTGCTATTAAAGGACAGAAAGTCATTAATGCACTAATGGGGAGTTTTATAGGTAAGATTTTGGTTGTATCAGGTGCCAGTGCTCCAAGTATCCAAAACGGAACGGAAAGTAAAAAAACAAGTGCAAAGAAATTGATGTAAGTCTTTGTTGTATTGTTAGTCATTTTTTTTATTTATAGTGTGACTAAATCTAAACCGGACTAAAGTTTTTGAACCCCACAGAATCACTATAACGACAGTAACGAGAGCAAAAACAGCATAGTGGATATAAGGATAATCAACCAGTGGATTATGTGTTTCATCCCTTGGGAACAAAGGCCTTCCTACATTCAGCATGGTATGAAACAGTATGCAGGCAAATAAACTTTTTCCGGTGTTATTATAAATCCACACAATCAGCACTCTTACAGAAATGGTGCCCAGTGTTCCCCATGCTATCCAGGTAGCATTGTGCCCCTGTTGAATTATTGACGGATAATGCCATACTGCCCAGGGGATGCCCATAAGGATACTTGCTGATAATGCACCGAACCGTTTTTGCATTGGATCAATGGCATAACCCATATAACCGGTTTCTTCGGCCACGGCCCCCAAAAAAAAGAAAAGAAAAAGAACAGGAATAGAAGAAAAAGGAATGTGAAGTATTGATGGAAAAGGTAATCTTGTGAAATGGATTATTATGAATACAAGGATATACATGAGCAACGGCAGTAAAATGACAGGCACATACCACAACTTTTTTGTAATCCGTGAAAAATCAAAAATTCTTTTAAATAGTTTAGTGATACCATTTCGTCCTTCTTCTTTGTAAATGAGTATGCATGCCGCCATTAATGGTGTAAATGCAGCAACAATGTCAGTTATGGGAATATCCAAAGGCAACCCCTTAACATCAATCATTGTTTCAAGAATCCATAAAGGAATCGAAAGACCATATACAATGAGAAAGAATTTTAATGGTGATCTATTAATGATTGAACTGTTCATTTAATAAGAGGCTTTTGAAAGTTAAGTACCGATAGCCTTAATTCAGGAGCCTGCAAATTGTTAGGATGCTAATGAAAATTAAAATTCCGGTGTATATCAACTTTGTATATTTTGCCAGCCAGTTGGGAAGGTAAATATCAAAATTATTTTTAGTTGAACTCGAATAGTTGCGGGCCATAAGCGTTAATGGGCAGGCCATTTTAAAAATCAGCAAGGTTAACCCTTCCAGCCCAACCAGGCTATAACCTATCCAAAGCCATTTATCAAGTTTGTTTACAATTACTGCGTAAAGCATATAGAAAATAACAACATTGAAGAACAGCCATATCACCGTATGAATGCTTTTAATAAGCCTCAGTTTTATCTCATTTTGCATGAAGCCAAGCTGTATTACTATAATTTTCTACCCAGCATTTCTACTTTTCCCAGCCACTTTTCCCTGAATTCAATTTTTGAATTCCTGATCGGTTGTACATAGGTAACCTTCACAGGCTTTATTCCACAAAATCCCAAAACAGTTGTTCGTAACTGGTTAACACTTGGCCTGCCATATACAAACCGGTAGTACCAGCTTGGCGTGTCAAGCGTGGTGATAATATGCGCAGTTTTGCCTTTGAGCAGTTTATCCCACCAAACAGAATTATCCCTATATCTGAAAGCAAAGCCAGGCAGAAAAACGCGGTCAATAAAGCCTTTTGTTATAGCAGGTAATCCGCCCCACCATACCGGGTGTACCCAAACCAAATGATCGGCCCACTTTATTTTTTCCCAGGCGTCCAATAAGTTGGGTTCCAGTTCTGTTCTTTTTTGATAACCAAATTGCAGGTTTGGGTTAAATTGCAGATCACGGATAATGATTTCTTTTACTGCTGCACCTGAAACCAAAGCACCTTTTTTGTATGCTTCTGCCAGTCCAAAGCAAAAACTGTTTTTATCGGGGTGTCCGTTTATAATGAGAATATTTTTCATGCAACCTTTTTTAACCAATTAATGATCTGTTTTAAGGAATTGGGTATAATAATTTAGAAGAGAGAAACTGATGTAAGGTAAGGTTTAGAACGCTATCAGCGCCAACTTTAAAGTCATATTTAAGGCTGATGTTCATCATCCCAAAACACAACAGTTACTTTTAAATTCGTACAGTAAAAACCTCTTATCATTTATGAAGAAGCCTGAGACTTTAAAAAAAATACAGCAACAACTGAGTCAACTTGAAAAAAAGATGTTGCTGGAAATAAAAAAAAGAGAACAGCAGTTTAAAAACGTTCATCCCCAACAACTGGCAGCAGCAAAAAATCTGGTTCAATATTTAGTATTAAGAAATGAAGATATCCGTAGTCTGCAGGATTCGCTGCATGCCTTCGGACTTTCCTCGCTGGCCAGTTCTGAAAGCCATGTTCACAGCCAGTTACAAGCCATTCTGCAAAGGCTTGGTAAGCGGTATTCCTCAGATCAGCTGGATAATTGCACCTATGATTACAATCAACGACAAATGACCGAAAAAAGCAAAATGCTTTTTGGCGAAAAGAGAGATGCTGCCATACCATTCATCATGGTAACATTTGATGCTTCTTTTGCTGATAATTATGCTTTAATAAAGAATCTGCTGCAAAACGGGATGAATGTGGCCCGCATCAACTGCGCCCATGATGATGAAGCTACCTGGTCAAGAATGATACAACATCTTAAACGGGCCTGCCGGTATACCGGCCTTAGCTGTAAAATTTATATGGACCTGGCCGGTCCAAAGATCAGAACGAAGTTATTGGGCAAAGGAAAGGGTAAAGGGAAAGTAAAAGTGAAGGAAGGCGAAATAATATGGCTGTCGGATGATGACAAAGGTTTTAAGGAGGAGGCGATTGTAATCAGCCCCAATGAGCCTGGCATTATTAACATGCTTAAAAAGGGAGAAAGAGTGTATATAGATGATGGGATGATCAAAGGATTTATTGAGACAGTGGGAAAGAACAAGGCGGCTATGCGAATTGTACGTATCTCCTCTGCCAAGCAACAAATTAAGGAAGGCAAGGGCATTAATTTTCCTGATTCTGACATAGCTATTTCGTCTCTCACCGAATTTGACAAAACCTGTTTGCCATTTGTAAGTGAACATGCCGATATGGTGGGTTATTCGTTCGTTCGTTATCCCTCGGACCTGTTGGGCCTGCAGGCTGCATTAAAAAAGATATTTTTAAAACCTCCTCATATTATTATTAAAATTGAAACAACCGAAGCGGTAAAAAATCTTCCGCAGCTCTTACTCTGCGGTATGCATCAGAAAGCCTTTGGGGTAATGATCGCCCGTGGCGACCTGGCTGTTGAGATTGGATTTGAAAGAATGGGAGAGATACAGGAAGAAATTCTATGGATATGTGAAGCGGCCCATGTGCCGGTAGTTTGGGCCACACAGGTACTGGAAACACTCAATAAATCGGGAATGGCAACCCGGTCGGAAATCACCGATGCCACCCATGCTGCCATGGCCGAATGTGTAATGATCAACAAAGGCGATCATACCATTGAAGTAATAGAAACGCTACGGGATATTTTGCAACGTACCGGCGGGCACCACATTAAAAAGCGGTTTACATTCCGCCCCTTAAGCATTGCTCAAAGCTATATTAACAGCGATTTGTAAAAACCAGCTTCCTTATTTTTTGGTGGCTGGTTTTGCCGCTTTTTTGATTACGGGAATCACCTTCTTAACTTTCTTTTCTGTTTTTTTTGCGGCTTTTTTCGCTGCTGTCTTTTTTATGCCTGCAACCAGTTTCTTTGCGGCCTTTTTAACTCTTTTATTAAATTCCTTTTCGCCGAGTTGTTCTTTTAATGAAGTAAGAGACGTAGTTAACTGCTCTGTTACTGTTTTCAATATGTTTTCAGCCGGTGGGGTTACTTTTTTTGCTGCTTTTTTTTCTGTTGCCATTTTCGTTTTTATTAAATGATAACACAAATTTAATATAAGATTTACAGTTCCAATGTTAAGTTTTACCAGCTGCAGGTATAAAAAAGTATTTTCATGGACAAAGCAGGTTGAATTACTTTTTAAAAATCATGTTTTGATTTCCGCAATTGTTCATGTTTTACTGCCGGCAATTTGAAGTAATATCTATTTGCATTCCGGCTCCGGTTTCAGGTTCTCTGTATCTTTTGTAAGTATTGGCATACTGTTGCTGAATGTAATGACCCAGATACTTTCGAAATCATCATCGTTCCACTTTAGCTGTGCTTCATTTATTCCCATTGCGTGAATAATGGGAACAATACTTTTATGATCCCATACAACCAATACCAATCCGTGCCTTTTTAAAATATCATTTACAAGGCCTGCCGAATCTTTACCAGTGTATTTACTATTGATGGCGAGGTTATATTTTACTGCCAGCGGTGTAATTGTTTGAAACATCCTGGCATGTTTGGTAGCTGAATCTGTGCCTATTGACGGTATATAACTGAATGCAGGAACACCGAATTTTGAAACGATCATTTGCGGAATTAACATTGACCTGTTTAAACCCTGGCAGTTAAGGTTATCACCATTCTTTGGCTTTTCGCCATGCCTGATAATAACAACTTTTAATGCGGTATCCTGGTTTTGACCATGTGCAATACTGCAGGCAATAAAAATATAGCAAAAGGTTAAGCAGCAATACTTCAGTTTGGAAAACATGAGGCGATATTTAATGATAAAATTTATTAAGTTACTTGTAAAGATGGTGCAATATTCAGTTGTATACCAGGATGTCAAAAGTACCCGCTAATATTTTTTTTGTATCTCCTTCAAACCTGGCAGCCGGTAAATAGATCTTTTTTGTTTTTTCATCAAGCATCATTGTTTTGCAACCTTTTTGTGTTACCAGTGTCTGTATTTCTTTATAGAGGTGGGCATTTTTTTGCTTTATAATAGTAACATTCCCTTCTCCGTTCGAAGTAAAAAGGGTTTTTGTAACCGGGTCAAACACAACAGCGTCAACCCTTCCGCCAATTGATACAGAATCGGTTACCATCTTTTTCTTAATATCAAAAACAATCAATTGCTTACTGGAGCATACGCTGAACAGTAAATTATTTTTTCTGTCAATTGCCAGGCCCGATGGTTCGTTACCGGGCGCAATTGACCAGGTGTTTACAACAGCCATTTTAACAGCATCTATTTGCACCAGTTCACTTTTGTCTTCAATATTTACATAAATATTCCCCTTCAGATCGGTAACGGCAAATTCAGGTTTACCGGGTAATTTTACAAAGCCCGTTATTTTTAAAGTAGCGGCATCAATCACCGTAGCATTGTTTGTTTTGCCGTTGAATGTAAAAACCTGTTTGCTGTATGCATCATACATGATCGCATCGGGGTTGATTCCATTAACAGCGATAGTATCGGTAACACTAAATTTTTTCAAATTAAAAACGGTAATGCTGTTAGCCTTGCCATTGCTGACAAAGCCTTTATTCAGTTCATTGCAAAAAGTAATTCCATGCACGCCGAATGTTTTGGGTATTTCTGCAATGATTGAATCACTATCCATTGATACAACCAATACTTTTGTACCGTGAGAGAAATACATATTACGGTTTTCCTCATCTGCTGCAACATAGTCCCACCCCAGTTCATCACCAACATGAATGGTTTTATAAAGTGAGTAGTTTTTTTGTGCAGCCGCTGTTAAGGACATTAAAGTGAACAGGGAGATGGTAATTTTTTTCATATGCAGTATTCTGGATTTTTATTTGGGTTTTATTTAATTGTAAAAAGTGCGGATCGTTTCAGCATTCCTGTGGCAAATCTTTATTTTCTTATTTCAATTGCATCCACTTCTTTACCAGTCACATCAATTTGCTTCAACTTCAGCGTCTTACCATTAATATCAACCTGTGTAAATGAATGAATAGTTGAAATGAATTTATCAGTGAATTTTTGCCAACTATCTGTATCTGCCTCTTGTTCCGGATTATACAAGTTTTGCCCACCTGCACCTGTTACTATATAAATAACGCCTTTGGGTTTTGCATTTGTTTTGCTGTCAAATGTTTTGTCTAAAGTCCACCTGCCGGTTACCACCCGTCCCCGAACAGTTTTATTGTCTCTTCCGCCCACCAATAAAGTACCATTTTTATCAGGCACAAAACTCATAGGAAATGAGCGTTGATAATTATGTACATGACCATTAAAAACGATATCAACATTTCCTTTTTCAAATATGGGAGCAAGCAAACGCATCTGTTGCTGTTCAAAATGATCACGTGCAGAGCTAAAGCCCGGGTGATGAAACAAAACAAATTTCCAGGTGGCATCTTTTGCATTGGCAAGGTCATTGGCAACCCATGCTTTTAAGGTAGAGTCGGTCCAGTCAACATAGGTATCCGCATCAATTACCGTCCAATGTGCATTGGCATAATTGAAAGAAAAATTTGTCATGCGTGGATATTTATCAGCTGCGGCATCTTTAAATGCCTTTATATTGGTTTCTGATCCCTTTAATACCGGAACAAATTTTCCTCCTTCGGCACCAACCGGGCCATTTAATGGCTGGTCCCAAAGAAGATAATAAGCCAGTGCATCCGGATATTTATCCAGGTCACGGCTATCAGCATCATGATTACCAACTGCCGCTATAAAAGGCGTTGAACGCATCAGCGGAACACCCGTAGCGTTCACTTCATCTGCATTATAAATAGGCCAAAACTTCGTTTTGTATTCAGAGATCAATCCATATTCATAAACGATGTCGCCGGCAATGGCAACAAAATCGGGGTTGGCTTTATTAATGCCGTTTGCAATTTGTTTGGCTTCTTTGGTACCTGCGCCCATATCTCCGCTTGCAACAAAGCGAAAAGACTGATCGGCAGATTTCGGCGCTTTTGCTTCAGCAGTAAAAACAACTTTCCCGTTTTTGCTAACCCGGTAAGTAAACAAACTGCCTGGTGTTAAGGCATTAAAGGAAGCATTGTAAATGGTAAAAGGAGCTATACCAGCTGTATTGATTTTTGATGTAGTTATATTTTCGGCTTTGCTCCATTTGTTACCGGTTTTATACTCTGCCAGCCAGGTGGCATCATCTGCATGCCACAATAGATGCAATGAATGATCGGAGGGATCGCTTCCTATCTGCAAATAGGGTGGTGCAACAAAATCCTGGTTTTGAGCCGATACATGAAATGCAAAAAACACAATAAAGGATGTAATAAAGAATTTCATGTCTATTATTTTTTTGATTGTTTTATCTGTTTTGGTTTCCACCACAAATAGAAACCGCTTATGGTAAGAAATAATAAAGAGAGCCCCATGATGGTAGAATAAATGGTTTTGGTTAAACCTGATTTAAGATTAAACCAGTCGCCCACCAGTGCACCATCATGAATATCCTGTATAAAACTTCCATTCTTTTGTTCAATATGAATGGGGGCACCGGTAGCACCATCCACCTGTATATTATAATTGTTCTTAAAAGAAAAATTTATGTAGCCCTTTGCAGGTTTTAGTTGTATGTTTTCGGCCTGCTTAAAACTGTTTTTCGTTTTTGTATTTATACTTGCGGTTGCCATTGCTTCCAGGGTATCAAGAGGCAGCCATTTGTTTAGTGCCGTTTCAGCTTTTATATTCTTATTGTCGAAAATTGTTTTTGTAAAAAGGTATTTCCATCCCAGCATAATACCGGTGATTGAGATAATGAAAAAAAAGATAAAGAGCACAGAAGCAATTTTGCGATGCCATTGCCTGAATACCTGTAATAATGATTTAGCCATGTGTAATGGGTATTAAAAAAGGTATCACTGTTCTTGTATTGCAGTGATACCTTTTAAGTAGAAAAAATTTAGTGCTGATTACCTCTTCCGTTGCTTTGGTAAGCACCTATATCTTTACCGGGAGGTGTAATTTCGGTAGCGCCATATTTGGCGTCAACTGGTACATCGGCACGGGGGGTAAAGCCTGTATAACCTGCACCAATGCAGGGCGAAGTGGGTTTTAACGCAAAATTATAAGAACCTACTACTGAAATATCGGCAAGTTTTAAACCCGGGGGTAAGGGAACCGGAGCATTTATAAATTGTGGATTATTGGCACCAACTATTGATGCAGGTGCTGTATAAACAGCACCAACAGTCCAACCGGATGGTAAATATGTTGATGGTTTTGGTACATCGGTTTCCTGTGGCTGACTTATTGCCGTGCTTACTGATAAGGAAGGTATAAACTGGCTTGCCACCGAAACCGAATCGGCATAATACCAATTGTATCCGTAGCGTATATTGGCCGTATCTGCAATTGGATTATTAACAATACGCAAACCAAACTTACAGTTAATGATCAAATTATTGTATGCCATCCCTCCGGCCCCTTCTTCAAAATTGATAGAGCCCCCACGACCTGCAGCAGCC
>Ga0302322_100001427_pt1 | contig 19556 bp, 21 predicted proteins | sample Fen_T0_2_FD_203757 | JGI IMG/M metagenome (GOLD analysis project Ga0302322, IMG submission 203757) | Peat permafrost microbial communities from Stordalen Mire near Abisko, Sweden - Fen_T0_2 | ecosystem: Environmental > Terrestrial > Soil > Wetlands > Permafrost | place: Sweden: Abisko...
GTCCATGATCACGGCGAAGTCCATGATCACGGCAGATTGGTTCGGTGCCTCGGACGGACACGGCCCGGACGTCGTGGAGCGCCGCCGGACCGGTGAGGGTCGCCGCCGGCGGCGAGCAGGAGATCGGCCGCAGCTCGCCGACCGTCCGACGAGCCGGAGGGGCTGTGACGGTGCCGCGCGGGCGTGCGGGCACACTCCGGCGTACCCGCACGGGCCAAAACCGTGGGATCGCGGTCTGACAGACTGCGGGCTCCACAATGAGCACCGGCGGGGAGGGATCGTGACCATCGGCGTCGCGGTGGAAACGGAGATCGCTGAGCTCCGCGTCGTCTACACGGAGCGCGCCTACACGCTCGATGAGCTGACCCGGATCCTGGTCCAGATCGACGAGATCTGGACGGCGGGGCGCGTCCTGTCCGTCGCGCACGGCCTCGCGGTGGGGCAGGTGTACCGGGCGGAGCGCGACCTGGTCACGGCGACGGACGGCACCGTCGTCAGCGCGCCCCACCGCTACGAGTCGCCCAGGATCGGCCGTCTGATCATGGCGTCGCCCCTGGATCTCAGCGTGGTCATCCCGGCGACCACCGGAGTGGTGGCAAGCGGATCGCTGGCCTGGTACGGCGTGCACCTTGTCAAGGCAGCCCTGGTCGACCCGGCCCGTGTCGGGGCCTGGCTGCCCACCCTCGTCGCCTCGTGGCGGCGTGCGTGGGCCGACGCGGCCAGGGCCGGTCAGGAACGTGACGAGGCCAGGGCCAGGGCCAGGTCCGCAGATCTTGACGCTGCCCTGGCGCGGTTCCTGGACATCGGGGACATGGAGAAGCCGGCCGTCGTCCAGTTGGTGAAGGTGGACGAGGACGTGCCGGAGGAGATCGCTGACGCGCTGTCGGTCCTGACGTCGGACAGCCCCCGACGGCCTACCGAGACGACCTGGCAGGAGCACCTGCGCGGGGTCCGCCAGCCCCGGCCTGCTGACCGGCACGAGGCAGATCCGCAGCCCTGAGCTGGGCTCCGGATGGGGACCGTGACCACGACGGACACGCGGCGGCGCCCCCGGTGCGCCACCGGGTGGTGGCGGCGGGGGGCGCCGGGGTGGGCCGTCATGCGGCGGGCTGGGGGCGGCGGGTGCTCACCTTCCAGACGACGAACGCGACGACGGCGAGCGGCAGGAGCGGTCCGTGGGCGTGCGCGGTGGTCAGCACGAGCAGGACGGCGCCGAGGAGGCCGGCGGTGACGGTGCCGGTGAGGGCCTGCTGGGCGTGGATGCGGCCGTCGGCGTGGGGCAGGAGCAGCCAGCCCAGTCCGTAGAGGGCGATGCCGAGGCCGCCGAAGAGGGTCAGGACGGCGAAGGCGATCCGGATGACGGTGGGGTCGACGTTCAGGCGGCGGGCGATGCCGGCGGCGACGCCGGCGGCCCGGCGGTCGCCGTCGGGGCGGACGATGCCCAGGGATCGGATGCCGTCGAAGAAGCGTGAGCCGGGACGCCCGGTCGGGCCGGTCGGGCCGGTAGGGCCGGTCGGGCCGGTGGTGGGGGTGAAGTCGCTGCCGTGGCCGGCGGGCGGGGTGGAGGCGGTGCCCCAGGAGGGTCGGTCGGCGTCGGACGGTTCGGACGGGGTCGTGTTCATGTCCCCAACTCTGGGCGCAAGCAGGTCCGGGCGGATCAGGTGCCGACCCCAGCCGTTCCCTGAGCCGCCCCTGACCCTCACCGGGTCCACGCCGGGGTCCACGCCAGGGTCCACGCCAGGGAGCAGTCCCGGGGCGGGCATCCGGGACGGCCGATCCGGCCTCGCCCGGGCATGATGAGCGTTGACTCGGAAGGGGTGGTGGTCCTGTGATCGGCAGGTTGCGGTCGGTGGTGCTCGATGCGCCTGACATCAAGCGGCTGGCCGCGTTCTACACCGCCCTCGGCGGGTGGACCGAGCGGTACGCCGACGACGAGTGGATCGCGTTGGAGACCGGGGACGGGTGGCGGGTCGCCGTCCAACGCAGCCCCGAACTCGTGCCGCCGCGGTGGCCCGATCCGGCGCACCCGCAACAGGCGCACCTGGATCTGCGCGTGCCGGACCTCGACGCAGGCTCGGCGACGGCGCTGGAGCTGGGCGCCGAACTGCTGCGCACGAACGAGAACTGGCACACGCTGGCCGACCCGGCCGGGCACCCCTTCGACCTGTGCCTGTTCCCGGCGAATCAGCAGACCACGCTCATGGGCGTGATGCTCGACTGTCCGGACGCCGAACAGCTGAGCGCCTTCTACGCGGAACTGCTCGGCAAGCCCGTCACGTACCAGGGCGACGGTATGGCGATGATCGGCCAGGACGGGTCACAGCCGGTGCTGTTCCAGCAGGTCGGCGAGTACCGCGCGCCGCGGTGGCCCGATCCCGCGTATCCGCAGCAGTTCCATCTCGACGTCACGGTCGAGGACGTCGACGTTGCCGAGGCGGCGGTGCTGACGCTCGGGGCCACCTCGCTGTCCTCCGCCGGGGAGAACTGGCGGGTCTACGCCGACCCGGCCGGCAAGCCGTTCTGCCTCTGCTGGGACTGACGCTCTGCCGGGACCGATGCCGGGGACAGCCCGCGCCCACGCCGTGGCTGGGTCAGCGGCGCCAGAACAAGTGGTGCGTGACCCCGCTCGGGCTGGGCACGACGTCGCAGTGGAAACGGTCGAGCAGCTCGTCGGGCGACTGCCACAGCCGCGACCCTGAGCCCAGCTTCACCGGCGAGACCGCCACGTGGAGGGTGTCGACGAGGTCGGCGTCGAGGAACGCCCGGATGGTCACGGCGCCGCCGCCGAGGCGGACGTCCTTGCCCTGCGCCGCCGTCCGCGCCTGGTCGAGCACCGTGGCGGGGTCGCCGTCGACGAAGTGGAACGTCGTGTCGGACAGGGTGAAGGACGGGCGCAGATGGTGGGTCATCACGAACACCGGGGTGTGGAACGGCGGCTGCTCGCCCCACCAGCCCAGCCACTGATGGTCAGGCCACGGACCGCGCTGGGGACCGAACTTGCCCCGCCCCATGATCTCGGCGCCGATGTTGTACGCGAAGTCCCGGGTGAGGTAGTCGTCGAGGCCGCGGCTGCCCCCGGGGTCGGTGCGGTTGGGCCAGCTCGCCGTGGCGCCGGCCCAGGCGAACAGGTCACCGGGATCGGCGTGGCCGAACGGCCGCTCCAGGCTCGGGTGCTCACCGGCACCGAACCCGTCGCCGGAGACGTTGAAGTTCTGGACTCTCAACAGTTGACCCACGATCTTCCTCCAGTGCTCGTCGACGATCGTTCGACCGAACCTCGCTCACCGGTGGGCACCGCCTGAGGTCGCCACGATCTTGCCGGGTGCGCCGTCCGTCGTCCCGCCCGACGAGGCCCCGGGCTCCGGGGCACCCGGAAGCGGAGCGGGGTCCGGTGTCCGGTCCGGGTGTCCGGGCATGAACAGTGAGACGGTCACGAGGGCGACGGCGAGGACGGCGCCGACGGCGAAGCCCCAGCGCATGCCGCCGGCCCGGGCGACCAGGTCCCCGGCGCCTGCGCGGGCCAGGGCCGTGGTACGGAAGGCCATGGCGGCCACCACGAGCGCGGTCCCGATGGCAGCGGCGACCTGTTGCAGGGTGCCGAGCAGGGAGCTGCCGTGGGAGTACAGCTGCTGCGGCAGGGCTCCGAGCGTGAGGGTGAAGACCGGTGTGAAGATGGCGGCCAGCGAGACCATCAGCAGCACGTGGGCGGCGAGCACGAACCACACACTGGTGTCGGGAGCGACCTGCGTGAACGCGGCGAGGGACACCGCCGTCCCGATCGAACCGGGCACGATCAGCACCCGGCCGCCGAACCGGTCGTAGAGCCGGCCCACCACGGGGCCGAGCAGGCCCATCGCCAGCCCGCCGGGCATCACGAGCAGTCCGGTGCGCAGCTCGGACAACCCGCGCACCTCCTGCAGGTACATCGGCAGCAGGATCATCGAGCCGAGCATCGCCATGAACGCCACCGCCATCAGCACCAGACCGACGGTGTAGGTGCGGTGGGTCAGGACGCGCAGGTCGAGCAGGGGCGCGCCGCCGCGCGCCAGGCGCCGCTGGCGCAGGACGAAGAGCGCGACGGCGCCCACCCCGGTACCGATGGCCAACCAGGGCACGTAGGCGGGCCGGGCGTCCCCGCCGAGCTGGGACAGGCCGTAGACCAGCGGCCCGAAGCCGATCGCCGACAGCGCGACGCTGGTCGGGTCGATGGCGCCGCCGGTGGTCTCGCCGACGTTGCGCAGCCGGCGCAGCCCGAGCACGGTGATCGCGGCCGAGACGGGCAGCACGAGGCCGAACATCCACCGCCAGGAGGCCACGGCGAGCACGCCGCCGGAGATGGCCGGTCCGAGCGCCGGGGCGACCGACATGGCCAGGGTCACGTTGCCCATCACCCGGCCGCGGTCCTGGACCCGCACGACGGTCATCAGCGTCGTCATCATCAGCGGCATCATGATCGCGGTGCCCACGGCCTGGACGACCCGCGCGGTCAGCAGGACGCCGAAGGTGGGTGCGAGAGCTGCCAGCAGGGTGCCGGCACAGAAGGTGGTCATCGCGGTGGCGAGCGCCTGGCGGGTCGTGGCGCGCTGCAGGAACCATCCGGTGATCGGGATCACCACGGCCATGGTGAGCATGAAGCCGCTGGTCAGCCACTGGGCGGCGCGGGCGTCGACGCGCAGCTCCGCCATCAGCCGGGGGATCGCGTTCACCATGATCGTCTCGTTCAGGATGACGATGAAGGTGCCGGCGACCAGCCACCGCAGCACGGCGTAGTCGGCCGGCGCGGAGGCGGAGGTCCCGGCGGGAGGCCCGGCGGGGGCGGGATGAACGCTCATGCTCACGATGGACCGTCGGCGGCGGCGAGACTCATCGGCCTCGGCGCCGGCCGTTTCCAGCGACGCCGGTCCCGGCGTGGCGACGGCCGCGGTAGGGGCGTGGCCCGGGCGCCGGGTGATGACGCGGGGCCGCCGTCCGGTTCACGCGGTGCGGTGACCCGGCCGCGAGATCGTCCGCATCTTCGTCGCAGCGCCGGCGTTCTCGGGAAGGCCAGGGTTCGCGAGAGAGTCGGCGTGGCCGATCCCGGTCGGCTCGCGGGCGTGACGTCGTCCCTGATGCGCCCCGTCGCAGTTGGACGACGCATGGCCCGGGCCGCGATTCCGTAGGCCGGCGCCTGCTCGTTCGAGAGGCTTGATACCTCACCGGAACGCCTCCACACTTGCGGCGTGGAGTGGACCTGGCTCGGACCTGCGTCATTCTCCCTCGCCGGTGTCGCACTGGGTTCCGTCGGTTCGTTGTTCGGCGTCTACCATGCTCAGCGGTCCACCCGCGAACACATGCGCCTGCAACAGACGACGTTGCTTCGCGCCGAGCGTCGGGAGACCTTTCTGGAGTACCTGGGAGAATTCGAGAACTCGTGGGCCTTTCTCCAGGCGAGCTGGGGGAACCGGCCGGTCACATCCACCCAGGGCGATGTGCTGATAGATCCTGCGGCGATCGCCAAGGAAGCGGTGCTGCGACAGCACGACATCTGGAGCGCCTATCAGAAGGTGGCATTGGTTGCCGGCGAGGAGTGCCGGCGGATCGCGCTCGAACTGAATCACATGATCTACAAGGCGACCTATCACCGCGAGGACATCGACCAGACGCTGTTCGACTACCTCGCCCCGTCGCAGGAGGCCTTCCTTGCGGCGGCCCGGCGTGAGCTCAGGCTGGACCTCGACGGGTAGGCGCTGTCCGGAAATCAGTCCTTGACGAATCGTCGCGAGATGGGCACGGTCGACCGTGCCGGACCAGTCATTGGTGTCCTCGGCGCCGCTCGCCTTCCGAGCAGCCATCGGATCCCGTGACGAGGACCGGGCCGCCCATCCTGCGGTCGATCGGCTACGGTGCCGGAGTGCGACGCGCGAAGGTGGCCCTGCTGCTCGCGGCGGTCCTGAGCTGGGGTGAGTGGGAGAACTGGCGCGCGTCACGCCAACTGGTCGGCACTCCGCGAGGCGGAGGTGACGAGGTGGTGGTCGTGCTGGGCTTCCGCAATCGTGGCCCGACCGCCAATGCGCTCAACCGTTGGCGCGTTCGCGCAGGGCTGCGCTCCCTCGACCCGTCGGCCCGAACCTCCCGCCTTGTTCTCAGCGGCGGCTCCGCCGCAGGGCCGGCCAGCGAGGCGGCCGTGATGGCCACCTACGCCCGCACCGTCCGTGGCTATCGCGGACCGCTCGTACTGGAGGAGAACAGCGGAAACACCTGGGAGAACGTCACCAACGTCCTTCCCCTCATCGAGGGCGCCGACCGCATCGCGGTCGTCTCCAACCCCATGCACGCTCTCAAGGCCCGCGCCTACCTTCTGCGCCAGCGGCCCGACCTTGCCGACCGGCTGGCGCGCGGCGGCGACTACCGCTTCGGTGAATGGCTCCCGCTCAAACCCCTGCTCGCCACCTTCGGTCGCTGGACACTGCGGCGCGTCACCACCCAGGAACGCAGGCGCCGCACCTCCTGACGAGCGCCCGCCTCGTTGCGCACCGCTCGGCACGCTGACCTGCTTGTGACCAACGGCCCTGGCAGCGCCTGGGGTCTCAGTACGGCTGGGTGATGGTCCTCCTGGTGGCAGGGTCGAAGATCTTCCAGATCTGGTTGTCGGCGTTCCAGGCTTTCGGCGTCGTGATGCAGTCCCACAGCTGCAGCACGGCCTGCTGCTGCGGCTTGCGGCCCGACGGGTTGGCGGTGTCGATGCAGCGGCCGGAGTACCGGTTCACGATGACCCGTTGGCCGGTGTCGAGGCAGAGCGCCTGGGCCTCGCAGTTGAGCATCATCGGGACGAACTTCCACTGTTCCGACTGGTAACCCTGTCCGGTGCACGGGTACTGGGCCAGCGGCGTCCCGTTGCCGACGGTGCCGACATTGCGTCTGATCATCAGGCACTTGCCGGAGTGACGGGCCTTGATCGTGAACCACCCGCCTCCCGTCGACTGGAGGTCGAACAGTTGCGAGGCGCTGGTGTTGTCCGGCCAGAGGAACGCGCCCGTGGCGTCGGCGGTGGACGCCCACATGACGTCGGCCCGCAGGTTCGTCGAGACGTTGACCAGTTCGACGCGCGGGGTGAGGGCCGACGCCGGCGCGGGAGCCAGCACGCCGGCGGCCAGGGCGGCGGCGGTGGCGAGGCCGGCGACGGCGAGCTTGCGAAGGACGGGATGAGCCATGATCCACACTCCGGGGCCTGCCCGTGGATCTGGTGACCCACGGAGGTTGGTTGATGCACCCAGAGTGCTGGCGGGCGCCGGCACGCGACGTCGGGGGGATCCCCCTGTCGCCCCCGTGCCGCAGCCCTGCCCGCCGATGCGAGGTCTTCGCCGCCGTGGATGCGGAACGACGACGGTGAACGGTTCGGACGGTCGCGGTCATGGTCGGGAGGCGCACTCCGGAAGGCGTGCGTTCCGGCGGGCCCAGGACGTGAGGATCCTCGCCCGGGCAGGTGACGGACGAGGACGTCCATGGCGCGGCAGGCACGCCACGCTAGCCCTCAGGGGGAGGGTCGACCCAGTGCGTCTGCCCGGTGGCGGGGTCGACCATGTACGGGCGGCCCGTCTCCGGATCGGTGAGAACCGGGCTTCTGGTGACCTGCACATCCTGCCCCGGCCACCTTCGGAGACCGAGCACGAGCAGGCCGACGACGACGGCCACCAACGCGATCAAAAGGAGAAGGACGAGGAGATGCCAGGGCTGGAGCGCCCTCATCGGAACAGCCGGGACTGACGAGTGGTTCGGTACGGGTTCATCGCGTCCTCCCTGTGGGTGGCGGCCCACCGGGACCTGGGCGCCGACATCATGATCACACGGCTGGGGGTCAGGTGGCGTTCACGGCCGTGAGGCCGCCGGTCCTGCACGCAGTTCCCCGATCGGGGCGAGGACGTGGCCACCGGCGCCGTTGCACCACCAGACCGCAGCACCGTCGCGGACCAGGGCGTGGCTGCCGAGGCGATGGTCGGTGCACACCGGCCAGACGCGGCAGTCCACCTGGTCGCGTTCCATCGTGACTTCCTGCACGGCGTCCGCCAGCCAGGCGATGACCTCGCCCGAGTCACCCAGGGGCGGTGCTCCCCCCGTCGGTCCGCCGGAGCGCCCGACGGCCCAGGACACGGTCAGCTGCACGTTCAGGTCCTCGTCGAGCCGCAGCCGCACGGAGGGATCGTTGCCCCAGGTGCGGGCATCGGCGAGCACCGGCCGGAGGAGTTCCGTCAGCCGGCCGACGACCAACGGCGCCAACTGCGCCCGCTCCAGCTGGGCGACCTCCGCCAGGTCGCCGCTCGACAACGGGCCCCACCGCCGGAAGACGTCGAGCAGCCAGTCACGGGGAGCCAGGCCGATCGCCACGGCGGCGGCGTCCGGATCGGTCGTCCAGGACGCCGCGATCTCGGCGGCCCAGGCCTCGAAGGTGCCGTCCACGACTCACTGCCCCACCGGCCGGAGCGTTCGCCCGGCAGGGATGCCTCGGCGTACCGGCCCACCTCCGTATCATCCGCCGCGCGGCACGACGCCGCTGCCGGCGGTGCGTCAGGCGGGCCGCCGAGAGCCGCACCCGTTCGGCCGCGTCCCCGTTACGGCGTCGCGAGGCTGCCACCTCCGGCAGCGGACGGGCCGGTCAGGGCGTTCCGGCAGCGGACGCCGACGGAGAGGCGGATGCGGTGGTGGAGACGCCGGGCTTGCCGTGCGGGGCGACGGGCACCCGGTGGTGGTCGAGGATCAGCTGCCCGGCGCGGGCCTTGGTCGTGATGCTGTCGGTGTGCCACAGCGAGTTGAGCGCGGTGACGTCCTCGGCGGTGTAGCCGGCGCCCCAGAACGCGTCGTACTGCTGGCTGGTGTAGGCGCTGGGCGGGGTGGCTCCGGCGGCGGGGGCGGCGGGTTCGGGGGCGCTCGGCGGTTCGGGGTGGGGGGTGATGGGCAGCTTCTGGTGGTCCAGGATCAGTTGCCCGGCCCGGGCCTTGGTCCTGGTGCTGTCGGTGTGCCAGAGCGTGTTCAACGTCTCCACGTCCGCGGCGCTGTAGCCCGCGCCCCAGAACGCCTGGTACTGCTCCTTCGTGTACCCGTCAGGCATGAGGGACCAGTCGACGCCCACCGCGTTGGACACCGTCTTGACCACTCCGTTCATCGCCTCGGGCGCGACGGCCGCGGCGACACCGCCACCACCCAGCCCGGCCAGGACCAGCCCTCCCGCCACGACGCCGGTCCGGATCCGGCGACGGGAGCGCTGCTGCTGCTCCCGGACGGCGCCCCGGAGCTGGCGGCTGACGGTGGCGGCGTCCGGAGCGAGCGTGGCGCGGGCCTGGAGCAGCCGCTGGATCCGGTGCTGCAGGTCCCCGTCGAACGGCTCGCCCGACGGCTCCCCCTGAGAGTGCCCGGCAGGACGGGTGCCGGGGACGTCGCCGTGCTGGTGACTGGTCATGGCCTCTCCCGAGACGTGGGGTGCGCCTGGGCGCGAAGAGCGGCCAGCGCGTGGCTTACGTGGGAACGGACCGTGGCCCGTGACGTGTGCAGGATCTCGGCGATCTCGGCGTCGTCGAGGTCCTCGTAGTACCGCAGCACGAGCACGGCCCGCTGCCGTGGGCTGAGCTCGTCGAGCCGGCGCCACAGGTCGTCGGCCTCCGCGATCTGCTGGGCGTGGTCGCCGATGACGGCCGCACAGGCGGCCAGGGTCTCGTCGCTCGACGGCCGGACGGTGCGCACGTGCCAGCGCCGGCGCCAGGAGAGGTGCTCGTTGGTGACCATCCGGCGCAGGTACAGCTCGGGTCGTTCGAGCAGGGCGATCCGGCGCCACCGGCGGTGCGCCCGCAGCAGCACCTCCTGCACCACGTCCGCGGCCTGGTGCGGATCTCCCGTCAGCACCGTGGCGTACCGCAGCAGACCCGGCAGGTGGGCGCGGACGACGTCGTCCAGGCCGAGCTCCGGATCCGGGGCCGGCCGGCGATCGGCCGGTGCGGGGCCGGCAGCCGGCGCGGTCCGCCGGACGATCGGCCCGGTCGTGGGGCTCACCGCAGCGCCCCCGCGAGGGTGAGCAGTTCCCGGGCCGCCGTGCCGGGGTCGGAGCTTCCGGGGAGCGGGACGGGTCGGTCCTCCAGGCACAGGTCCAGCAGTGCCTCGACCAGCGCCGCCTTCCGGACGATCTCGGCGCCATCGATGCTCCCCGGCAGGATCCTGATCTCCACCGTGTCGCGGACCGGCGTGTCGGTGAGCAGCCCGCCGACGTTGACGTCGTGGTACTTGCCGACGCCGGTCGCCCGGGCCGCCGCCTGCAGCGCGGCCCAGCCGTCCGCGGGGCGCCCACCGTCGACGTCGACCATCGCCAGCAACGCCTCGGGCAGCGGTCCCAGGCGCTGGCAGGCCGGGTTGGTGCCGAGCACGGTCCACAAGGCCGACCGCCAGTGCCCGAACAGACGGACCAGGTTGGCGAACGCCGCCGGGTTCCGGAAGGGGGCGCCGTCCACGTGCAGGTGGACGGCGGCCTCGGCGGGCACGGTGAAGCCCAGCTCGCGGGCGGGCCCGAGCAGTCCTTCGAGGACCTGCAGGTGGTGGGCCGCCAGCGGCGGCGTGACGATCTCGCAGACCCGCTCCCGCCCGGGCGGCAGCGGCACCGCCACCGCCACGGTCGCGCCGGCCGCGTCGTCCACCCGCAGGGCCTGCGGGAGAACCTGGACCGGCACCCGGAAGAGGGTCGCCACCGGGTCCAGCACCTTCTGTGCCGACGCCTCCGGATCCGCGTGCAGGGCGACGAGCCGCAACAGCCGGGCGTCGTCGCACAGGATCCGGTACCACTCGGGCCCCGGGACCGTGGAGCCGGCGGCGCCCGCACAGGTGATGGTGATGTCGTCCACCAGCAGGGCCCTCGGCGCCCCCTCCGCGCCGAAGACCTCGAACCCGGGGGTCAGATGGTGGAAGACCTCGACGCCCGGCACGGGCGACGGTTCGCTGTCGAGGTGGAACACCCGGCGGACGTGGCCCCCGGACCGGACCGCCAGATCGTCGCCGAGCGTCCGGCGGCTCCGCCCGGGCGGGGCCATCAGCTCGACCTCGAACCCGATACGGCGGGTAAGGATCATGGGTGTCACCTCGACGGGACGGCGGCGGACGGAGGCACGGTCAGGGCTTGGCGGGCTTGCCGTGCGGGGCGACGGGCACGGTGTGGTGGTCGAGGATCAGCTGCCCGGCGCGGGCCTTGGTCGTGATGCTGTCGGTGTGCCACAGCGTGTTGAGCGCGGTGAGGTCCTCCATGGTGTAGCCGGCGCCCCAGAACGCGTCGTACTGCTGGTCGGTGAAGGCGCTGGGCGGGGTGGCTCCGGCGGCGGGGGTGGCGGGTTCGGGGGCGCTCTCCGGCTCGGGGTGGGGGGTGATGGGCAGCTTCTGGTGGTCCAGGATCAGCTGCCCGGCCCGCGCCTTGGTCCTGGTGCTGTCGGTGTGCCACAGCGTGTTCAACGTCTCCACGTCCGCGGCGCTGTAGCCCGCGCCCCAGAACGCCTGGTACTGCTCCTTCGTGTAGCCCTCCGGCATGGCGGACCACTCGATCCCCACCGCCTCGGACACCGTCTTCGCCACCCCCGTCACCGCGCCGGGAGCGACGGCGGCGACGGCCCCGCCCGCCCCGGCCAGCAGCAGGCCGCCGGCCACGACTCCGATCCCGAGCGCCCGACGGCGGGACGCCCCCCCGGACGTGCGCTGCGTGTCCGGGGCCGGCTGCATGAACTCGTTCACTGAGATCCTCCAGAGGAAGTGTCCGTCCTGACACCTCCAAGACGCGGCCCGCCACCCGATTGTGGAGGCCGATCGGGGACGGATCCTGGCCGACGCGTTCAGCCCGCCCCTGAGGATGTGCCCACGGCGCGCGACATCGGTCTGGCCCTGCAGTCGGTGGTGCACGTCGCGAATCGGGACGATTCATCCGATCCCGGCGACCGTCGTGACCGACATGGGCCCGGCGGTGGGCCACGGACACCCTCGCCGGTCCTGGGCCGGTCGAACGCGCCTACCGGCGGACGCGGTCGTGGAGCAGGCAGAGCGCCCCGCTCTCCGTCGGGGTCGCGTCGACGAGCCGCCACGACGACGCCGGTAGGCCGTCGTCCAGCAGCCGTGCCCCGCCGCCGACCACCTCGGGACACAACGTGATGCTGAGCCGGTCCACCTCGTCCGCGGCGAGCAGCGCCCGGATGACGCCGGAACTGGCGAGGATGGCGATGTCGCCGCCGGGCGTGCGGCGCAGCTGACGCACCGTCGTGACGGGGTCGGCCCCGGCCAGGCGCGCGTTGCGCCAGTCGACGGCGTCGAGGGTGCCGGAGAAGACCACCTTCTCGACGTCGTCCAGCCATCGGGCGAACGCGCGGTCGCGCGGGTCGGCGGCCTCGTCGTCCGCCACCGGTGGCCAGTAGCTGCCGAACCCCTGGTAGTTGAGCCGGCCGAGCAGCACGGTGGTGGTCGCGCCGGTGAGCCTCGCCAGGTGCGCACGAGCCCCGTCGGTGACCGCGTGCGGGACGATCCAGCCCATGTCGTACGGGCCGGCGGCACCGCTGGTGCGCCCGTCCAGGGACAGCGAGATGTTGGCGACGACGCGGCGGCCGTCGCCCCGGCCCCTCGGCCCCGGCGCGCCGGGAGCGGCGGTCACCTGGGGCCCTCGTGCTGCGCGGCGGCGTCGAGCAGCGAGGCCAGGGCGGCCATGCTCTGCTCGATGGCGGGGCCCAGTTCGGGGCGCAGGTGCAGGGCGGTGACGTCGACGTCGTCGGGGAGCGTGCCGTGCAGGTGCGCGTCGAGCGTCTCCAGACGGGGCCCGTAGCCGCCGCCCATGCAGTAGATCGCATCGAACATCTGGCCGCCGATCTCGTGCGCGTCCAGCGTGGTGGCGTGCTCGAGCTCGAACAGGGTGCGGTCGCCGTCGAGTGCGGTGAGGCGCACCTCCACCTCGTCGGGGGCCGGGTCGACGCCCCCCAGCGCCACCGTCAGCCGGGCCGGCGCCTCGCACCGGGTGATCAGGCCCGGGCCGAAGTCGCCCTGGGTGAAGGTGCCGCCGACCCGCAGGTCACCCTCGACCGGGGCGTACCAGCGGCGGAGCCGGGCCGGATCGGTGCAGGCCTCCCAGACGTCCTCGACGGGCGCCTCGTAGACCCGCCGGAAGACGGCGGAGCGGGCCTCCCCGGCCGCCAGCGTGCGGCGGCTCAGCTCGTAGGTGGTCGTGCCGGTGGGCAGCTCGGTGCGGGGTTCGGTGGTGAGGCGGTTCATCGGGAGGGGTCGCCCTTCGGGGTCGTGGGGTCGGTTGTCGGTGCGTGCAGTGCGGCGGCGGCGCGCTCGCGCCGTCCCCGCGCCAGTTCGGTGCCGAGCGCGTCGAGGCGTTGCGTCCAGAACCCGCGGTACGGCTCGAGCCAGGCGTCCACCTGGCGCAGTGGTTCGGCGTCGACGGCGTACAGGCGCCGGGCCCCCTGGGCCCGCACCGTGACGAAGCCGTTCTCCCGCAGCACGCGCAGGTGCTGCGAGACCGCCGGTTGGGAGATCCCGAACTGCGCCTGGACCACGGCGCCCAGCTCTCCCGCTGCCCGCTCGCCGTCCGCGAGGAGCTCCAGGAGGCGTCGGCGAACGGGGTCGCCGAGGATGTCGAGTGCGTGCACGGCGTCAAGTTATCAGCAGTGGTTTATATAAACAAGAACTTATGTGATCCCCTCGCGCGGTCGTCCCGCGGCTCCGACTCCGAGGGCGGGCGCAGGTGGCGAGGGCGCGCTCCGGCAACGCTTGGCGGCGACGACCCCCACCCGGTCCGGGGACTCCGGGGAACCCGGCGCACGGGTGCGCCGGCACGGCGGGTCATGGGAGCTGTCATGTCAGCAGGGCGCGGATGTCGTCGGTGGTGAGGGCGGAGGAGGAGAAGTCGTCGCCGTGCAGGACGCTGGCGGTGAGGGCCGCCTTGCGTTCCTTGAGCGCCATCACCTTCTCCTCGATGGTCCCTTGGGCGACGAGCCGGTAGACCATGACCTTGCGGGTCTGGCCGATGCGATGCGCCCGGTCGACGGCCTGGGCCTCGGTCGCGGGGTTCCACCACGGGTCGAGCAGGATGACGTAGTCGGCCTCGGTGAGGTTGAGGCCCGCCCCACCCGCCTTGAGGCTGATCAGGAACACGGGTGCCTCGCCGTTGCGGAACCGGGCGATGACCTGGGCGCGGTTGCGGGTGGCGCCGTCGAGGTAGCAGTACTCGATGCCGGCGTCGTCCAGCCGTGCGCGGGCCAGCCCCAGGAACCGGGTGAACTGGCTGAACACCAGCACCCGGTGCCCCTCGGCGACGATGTCGTCGAGCTGCTCGGTGAGTGCGTCGAGCTTGGTCGAGGGCACGCCCTGCTGGGCCGGGTCGACGAGGGAGATGTCGAGCGCGGCCTGCCGCAGCAGGGTCAGGGATCGGAACACCTCGAACCGGTTGCGGTTGAGGTCACCCAGCAGCCCGAGAACCTTCTGACGTTCGCGTTGCAGGTACTTGGAGTACAGGGTGCGCTGGCGGGGATTGAGCTCCAGCTCGACGACCTGTTCCTGGCGGTCGGGCAGGTCGCGCGCCACCTGGTCCTTGGTGCGGCGCAGCATCAGCGGCCGGATCCGGCGGCGCAGCTGGGCGAGCCGGTCGGTGTCGTGGTCGCGTTCGACGGGGTGGCGGTAGTACTCGGTGAAGCGATCGGCGCGGGCGAAGAGGCCCGGTGCGGTGATCGACAGCAGCGACCACAGCTCCATCAGGTTGTTCTCCATGGGGGTGCCCGTGATCGCGACCTTGATCTCGGCCGGCAGGTCCTTCGCGCACCGGTAGCCGGCCGACGCGTGGTTCTTGACGTTCTGCGCCTCGTCGAGCAGGAGGCCGGCCCAACGGCGGGCCCGGTACTGCTCGAACTCCAGGCGGAACAGCGTGTAGGACGTCACCACCAGATCGGCACCGGCGATCGCAACCTCGACGTCGTGCCCACGGCGAGCACCGGTCTGGGTGATCGCGGCGACCTTGAGGCCGGGTGCGAACCGCTGCGTCTCGGCGACCCAGTTGCTCACCACGCTGGTCGGCGCGACGACGAGGAACGGCAGGTCGGTGCTGGCCTGCTCCCGGGTGTGCAGGACCAGCGCGATGGCCTGCAGCGTCTTGCCCAGACCCATGTCGTCGGCCAGGACGCCGCCCAGCCGCAGCGCGTGCAGTGTCGCCAGCCAGGCGAACCCGGCCTGCTGGTAAGGGCGCAGCGTCGCCTCCAGCCCGGCCGGCACTGCGCATGCAGGGAGGTGCTCGTCGTCGGGGGGCACCAGAGCCTGGACGCGGCGCCGCCATTCCTCGACGTGCGCATCGGCGCCACGCACCTCGCCGAGCTGCTCGACGTCCGCCCACAGGCCCGCGTGGTACCGACCCACCCGCACCCGGCCCGGCGGCGCGTCGAGCAGCTCGCGGGACTCGACGATCAGGCGTCGCAACTGCTCGAACTGCGGCCGGTCGAGGTCGAAGTAGACGCCGTTGTCGAGCACGAGCCGGCTCTGTTCCTGCGCCAGCGCCGTGAACAGTTCCCGGAAGGGCACGTCGAGCCCGCCCACGCTGACCGTGACGGCGAGGTCGAACCAGTCCTCGGTGCCGGGCTCGCCCGCGGGTGCCGACGCCTCGAAGCTGACGACGGGCACCTCGTCGACCTCGCGGTACTGCGGCAGCGGGCGGCCATGGGCGACGGTCACCTCGACGCCGTCCTGGGCCCGCAGGAGCGGCAGCGTCTCGGCCATGAACACGGCGCTCTCCACCCCGGCCAGATGCGTCTCGGCGACCGGGCGCGGGCCGGTGGGCGACGGCTCGAGGAGGGCGGGGTGGGCCGCCAGCAGCGCAGCGACCGTGTCGAGACCGGCTGCCTCCGCCGTCGCGTCCCGCCCGGCCGACCGGATCGCCTCCGCCCCGGTGGGCAGCCCGAACGGCTCGGTGCGGCGGGCGGAGCCGACCGCATACACCCACGACCACGCCAGGTGCAGCCGGTGCTCGCCGAGCCCGGTGACGGTGAGGGTGGCGACCGGCGGGCGGGACGCCGGCAGCTCGACCGAGCGGTCGCGGCTGGTGACCTCGATCTGCGCCGCCAACCGGGGGTAGTACTCGGTGAGGAAGCGTGGCTCGTCGTCGGCCGGGATCCGGACCGGGCCGCTGAGCAGCAGCCGCTGGAAAAAGGAGGACAGCGGTGCGGCGAGCCGACCCAGGGCGAGCCCGGCGCCCGGCGTGTCGGTGCTCCAGACCAGGCCGTGGGGCGGGTCGCCGACGAAGAACGACTGCTGCACCGTGCCGCGCCCGGGCAGGTGGATCAGTGGCCCCACCACCAGCTGGCCGTCGTCCCGGACGACGTCGGCGCCAGCTGTCACGGGCTCCTCGTGCACGTGCACCGGCAGCGCGAGCCTGCCGCTGGTGACCAGCGGCAGTTCGGCCTCCTGCGCCTCCAGCAGCAGGTCCCACAGGCGGCGGCTGGTGATCGTGTCGAGGAACAGCACCCGGTCGGAGTGCCCGAGCGGCGTCGTCGACGGCAGCGCCATCAGCTCGCGCAGGAGCCGGGTGTGGGCGGGCGGCACCTGCCGCAGGTAGTGGTCGCCGTACCGGAGCATGGCCCACGTGACCGCGCCGCCGCGAACCCACCTGCCGCCCAGTCCTGGACCCACCAGCCGGACCGCGACGCGGCCGCGGCCGTCATCGGTGAGCTCGAACTGCAGGGCGACCGGCGGCAGGGACGGCGCCGCGGGGGCACCCGGTCGCCGAGCACCGGGGGCGGCGTGGGTGCCCCGGGACCGCCTGACGGGCGGCTCGCGCAGCACCGCGTCCAGTGCGCCCTCCCAGGGCGCCGGCGCTCGCGATACCGGCGCCGTGGCCGGGGCCACCGCCGGCCCCGCCCCCGCGCTGCGGTAGGCGGTGAGCAGGGCGGCGACGGCGTGCTGGCACGGGACCGCCCGGCCACAGGCGCACCAGCCCTCGACACCCACCAACGCGCCATCCGTGCCCAGTCGCGGATGCGCCTCCAGGGCGAAGCGCCGCCCGTCCGCCGAGACCTCCGCCACGACCCGCCCGACTCTCGGGTCGCCGACCACGGACTCGACCGCACCGGACTCCACCAGCGACCGGCCCGACAGCAGGGTGGCCGTCCCGACGGCGGCAGCCCGCAACCAGCTCTCGCCCTCACTGAGCCTCACCGTCGCCACGACTGCCCCCTCGCCCCGTCGATCACGGACAGAACGCTAGCGCCGCCCACCGACAGGCCGGGGGCCGCGCCCGCAGCCTGCGACGGTCAGCGCCGGCCGGGGCCGCCGTCAACCACAGGTACGGTCCCGGCGCGGCAGCGACGGCCAGCGGTGGCTTGCCCAGTGCAACCAGTCCTCGAACCCGGCCGGGGGCTCGGGAAGTGGTCCGTAGGCCAGTTCCGCGGCGGACGGCGGCTGGAACGAGCGCAGGAAGTGGTCGTGGTCCGCGTCGCTCATCGGGAACGACGTCTCCGCCTGCGTCCGCCACCGGTCCGCCGCACGAGCGCGTCGCTCGTGTTCGTCGATCTCGACGTAGTGCAGCGTGAAGTGGGCGCCGACGCAGGCCGCGACGGCCCGGACGGCGTACCTCTCCTGCGGCGTCCAGCAGCCGAAGTCCAGGATCACCGAGGCGCCACTCCTCAGGACCTGGTGGGCGACCCAGATCAGACGGCCCTCGAGGACGGCACGACGTCCCCCCGCATCGTTGTCCCCGAACAGCGGGGCCATCCACTCGTCCGGGGTCAGCCTCAGGATCGTCCGCTCGTCGGCGATCCGACGTGCCAGTGTCGTCTTGCCCGCGCCCGGCAGCCCGACCATCAGATGCAGCGAGGGGGTGGTCCGCACCGCACCGCAGCCGGTCAGCGGCCGTCGAGCAGCGCGGACACCAGTTCCGCGCGGACGCCGTCCCGGTCGGCGGTGCCGGTCACCCAGGTGCAGGCGACGTTCAGGGCACGGACCCGTCCGGTGTCGAGCAGGGTCCGGGCGGCGCGCACCAGCGTCTCGGGGCTCGGACCGCCGGACGCCGGGTAGCGCAGTCCGGGCAGCTCGACGGGATCGAGGACGTCGAGGTCGAGGTTCACCAGCAGCGGTCCGTCCGGGAGCAGCCCCGCGGACAGCTCCTCGACCGTCGACCGCCGGATGCCGCCCGTGGCGAGCAGGTCCAGCTCGGGCGGGTCGAGGTCGCGCGCACCGACCAGCAGCACCTGTTCGTCGGGCGTCGCGCGCAGCCCGAGTCGCTCGGCGAGCAGCTCGGGCCGGTAGCCCAGCAGGTGCCGCAGCGCCAGTCCGCCGAGGTACCCGGAGGTGGTCGTCTCCAGCGTCTGAAGATCACCGTGGGCGTCGATCCAGACGACGGCGGGAAACACCCCGGCACGCTGCAACCCCGCGGCCATGCCGATCGACACCATGCAGTCACCGGACACCACCGTGGACGACTGCCCGCCGCGTACCTGCTGCTCGACGACGTCGGCGACCGCGCCGTACAGGTGCACGAGGCGGGTCCAGACGTCCGCCGCGGGCAGGGCCGGGGTCAACCGGGTGAGCTCCTCGCCGGCCGGCCCCGAGGCCGTCAGGTCGGGCAGGTGGTCGTCAAGATGGAACGGCACGCAGAGGGCGGACATCGGGCGATGGTAACGCCGCGAGCCAAGCTCCCACCGGGCGCGACGGCGGGCAACCCTTGATCGCCGATCGTGGCTCGGCCGGCCGGGCGCGATCATGAGTCTGGGTCGATGCGCCTGACGGATGCCATCCGGCGTCAAAGGTCGGGCCCGGAGCGCCAGGAACCAAAGCCGACCGGAAGCCGGCCTGACCGGACGGGCCTCGGCGTCCTCGACGTGTCGTGTGATGATGTCCCGGTGTCGAGCGCCGGGCCCACGCTCGCCGAGCTGATCAAGGCGACGGCGGGCCACTTCCCGCTGGAGTCCGGCCACCACGGCAGCGTCTGGCTCGATCTGGACGTGCTCTTCCTCCGGCCCGGTCAGGTCGAGCCGTTCCTCCAGCAGCTCGCCCTGCGGATCGCTCGTCACGACGTCGAGGCTGTGTGCGGGCCCCTGACCGGGGGCGCCTTCACGGCGCAGTGGGTCGCCCGCGAACTCGACCTGCTCTTCCTGTACTCCGCGCCGACGCCCGCGCCGACGCCGACGCCCGCCCCGACGACGGCGATGTACTCCCGCACGTACACGATCCCGCAGTCGCTGGCGCGTGCGGCCGGCGCCCGGCGGGTGGCCGTCGTGGACGACGTGATCAACGCCGGTTCGGCGACGCGGGCCACCGTGACAGCGCTCCGGGCCGCGGGCGCCCGGGTGATCGTGGCGGGCGCCCTGCTCGGTCTGGGCGACGTCGGCACCGAGCTCATGACGCGGGACGGCGTCCCGCTCGAGCTGGTGGAGTCCTGGGCCCACCCGATCTGGTCGCCCGCGCAGTGCCCGCTGTGCGCCGACGGCGTTCCCCTCGACGGCATCTGACCGACCGCCCTCGCTCGGGACCACCGGTGCGTCGCCGTGCGGCGACCGCGACCCTCGCTGTGGTGCCGTCGAGCCCCGGACGCGGGTCCG
>Ga0302322_100001428_pt1 | contig 19551 bp, 17 predicted proteins | sample Fen_T0_2_FD_203757 | JGI IMG/M metagenome (GOLD analysis project Ga0302322, IMG submission 203757) | Peat permafrost microbial communities from Stordalen Mire near Abisko, Sweden - Fen_T0_2 | ecosystem: Environmental > Terrestrial > Soil > Wetlands > Permafrost | place: Sweden: Abisko...
CCGGCGCTCGCGGAGGCCCACGACCGGCTGCGGCTCGAGGCCGTCGCGGAGTCGGCGGACGCGTCCCTGCAGGGCGGCTCCCGCCGGGTCGACGCCCTGGTGGCGCTGGCCGAGGAGAGCCTGCGCCGGCACGACCGGGACCTGGCGCTGCGCTTCCTCCTGCGCGCGGCGGCCCGCTGCTGGCACCTCGACTTCGGGCCCGACGTCGAGCAGCGGGTGGTCGAGAGCTCCGAGCGGGTCGGGGTCGAGGAGACGGACCCCCGCCTGCTGCTGATCCAGGCGCAGGCGGCGCCCTTCGACCGCGCCGGACGCGTCGTCGAGATCCTCCGGCACCGCGTCCCCGCGCCCGACGACGACCCCGGCCGGCTGGGGATGTACGGGTTCGCGGGGGCGACCGTCGGCGCCTACGTCGAGGCCGAGGCCTACTGCGCCGCGGCGGCCGACGGCCTGCGCGAGCACGGTCGCCTGCCCCAGCTCGCCGAGGCCCTGAGCCTGCTCACCTGGTCCGCGGTACGGCGCGGACGCTGGCAGGTCGCCGCGCCCGCCGCGCAGGAGTGCGTCCGGGTCGCCCGCGAGGTCCGGCAGCCGATCCCCGAGGCGGCCGGGCTGGCCGCCCTGGCGATGATCAGCGGGCTGCGCGGCGAGGACGGCGACGACGACCACGGCACCCAGGCGGCGCAGCTGGCCAGTGCCACCCGCAACACCATCGGGCTGGCCGTCACCCACTTCGCCCGAGGGGTCACCGCGGCCGGGCTCGGCCGGCCCGACGAGGCCTTCGACCACCTGTGGCACCTGTTCGCCCCGAACGACGCCGCCCACCAGCGGATGCAGGCCTGCCGGAGCCTGGGCCACCTGGCCGAGGCGGCCGTGCAGATCGGACGCGAGGCCGAGGCCCGCGCCGAGCTGGCCCGGTACGCACCGCTGGCCGCGCGCACCCCGGCCGTCGGCGTCCAGGTGGCGGTCCGGTACGCGCAGGCCGTCCTGGCCGGGCCCGAGGAGGCGGAGCCGGCCTTCGAGGCGGCGCTGGACCGCGACTGGAGCGACTGGCCGTTCGAGCACGGCCGGCTGCTGCTGGCGTACGGCAGCTGGCTGCGGCGCCACCAGCGGGTCAACCGGTCCCGGTTGCTGCTGCGGGCCGCCCGCGACGAGTTCGTCCGCACCGGTGCCCGGCCCTGGGTCGAGCGCACCCGGGGTGAGCTGCGGGCGGCCGGCGAGAGCACCCCGGACCGCGCCGCCAGCGGGTGGGACCTGCTGACGCCGCAGGAGAGCCAGATCGCGCGGCTGGTGATCGAGGGCCTCGGGAACAAGGACATCGGCCGCCGGCTGTACCTGTCGCACCGCACGGTCGGCAGCCATCTCTACCGGATCTTCCCCAAGCTGGGGGTCTCGTCGCGGTCCCAGCTCGTGCGGGCCCTGAGCGAGGCGAACCAGGTCGCCGCCGGCCCGGATCCTGCAGTCAACTGACGCTAGCCGTGACGCTGCCCGCGTATATCACCCGACGATCGCCCCAGGCACAGGACTGAAGTCGGGGGCCGCCGCTACGTTCTAGCGTGCAGGTGATCGCCGCGGTGCACCCGGCACCCGGCGCGCGAGCGAGTGGAGACCATCGTGGGAACGCCCGTCCTCTTCATCCATGGCCTCTGGCTGCACGCGTCGTCCTGGGACCCGTGGGTCCAGCTGTTCCGGGACGCCGGCTACGAGCCGCAGGCGCCGGGCTGGCCCGGCGAACCCGCCACGGTCGAGCTGGCCCGCCAGGACCCGGACGCCGTCGCCGACGTCAGCATCGACGACGCGACCGAGCACTTCGCCCGCATCGTGGACGCACTGCCCGAACCCCCGGTCATCATCGGGCACTCCTTCGGCGGCCTGATCACCGAGAAGCTCCTCGGGCAGGGGCGCGGGGCGGCCGGCGTCGCCATCGACCCGGCCCAGATCAAGGGCGTCCTGCCGCTGCCCCTGGCGCAGCTGAGGGCTGGCCTGCCGGCGCTGAGCAACCCGGCCAACCTGCACCGGGCGGTGTCGCTCACCCGGGAGGAGTTCCGGTTCGGCTTCGGGAACGCGCTCAGCGAGGACGAGTCCGACGCCCTGTACGAACGGTGGACGATCCCCTCCCCGGCCCGGCCGCTGTTCCAGACCGCGGCGGCCAACTTCGTGCTGCACTCGCAGGCCGCGGTCGACACCGGCAACGAGACCCGCGGGCCGCTGCTGCTGATCTCGGGCACGGCGGACCACACCGTGCCCGACGTCGTCACCCGGTCCACCCTCAAGCAGTACCGCGATTCGTCGGCCGTCACGGAGCTGAAGCAGTTCGAGGGCCGCGGCCACTCGCTCACGGTCGACAACGGCTGGAAGGAAGTCGCCGACACGGTCGTGCAGTGGCTCGCGGCGCAGGGGCTCTGAGCATGGATCTGGGCGGGGGGGGCCGCAGGGCCGCCGCCACGGCTGCCCGCACGGGCAGGGGGCTGGCCGCCCCCGCGGCGCGGGCCTCGGCCGGCGTCCACGGCGGCGGGGGCGCCCGCGACACCACCGACGAGCTGCAGGAGCTGACGCGCACCCGGTCGGTGCAGTTCGTCAAGGTCGACCTGTCGACGGCCGCCGGGGCGGAGGAGCTCGTCGCCGCGGCCGCCGGCCGGGGGCCGCTCGACGTCCTCGTCAACAACGTGGGCGCGGTCAGCCCCCGCCCCGACGGGTTCCTGCAGGTCACCGACGAGCAGTGGCTGTTCTCGCTGACGGTCAACCTGATGGCCGCGGTGCGGACCACCCGGGCCGCGCTGCCCGGCATGCTCGCCCACGGCGGCGGGGCGATCGTGACGACCAGCTCGGTCAACGCGTTCCTGCCCGACCCGCACGTCATCGACTACAGCGCCGCCAAGGCCGCGCTGCACAACTTCTGCAAGTCGCTGTCCAAGGAGTTCGGCCCGCGCGGCATCCGCGTCAACACGGTCAGCCCCGGTCCGGTGGCGACCGACCTGTGGCTCGGGGACCACGGCGTGGCCGCCACCGTGGCCCGCGCCGGTGGCGGCCGGGCCGAGGACGTCGCGGCGCAGGCGGCGTCCCAGAGCGTCACCGGCCGGTTCACCCGCCCCGACGAGGTCGCGGACCTCGTCGTGTTCCTGGCCAGCCCGCGCGCGGCCAACATCACCGGCGCCGACGTCACCATCGACGGCGGCCTGGTCCAGACCATCTGACCCCCGCCCGACTCCGCTCCTCACCACGACTCCACACCACGACGGAGGTGACCCGATGACGGCGTTCTGGTTCCTGGGCGGGCAGGTGCGCGTCCTGCAACGGGGGCAGGACACCGGTGGTGCCATGAGCGTCCTGCAGTTCGACGACCGGCGGGGCCAGGCGCCGCCGCTGCACGTGCACGGCCACGAGGACGAGCTCTGGGTCGTCCTCGAGGGCGAGATCTCCTTCTACGTCGGCGAGACGCGGTTCGAGCGGCACGCCGGGCAGGCCGCCTTCGGCCCGCGCGGCGTGCCGCACAGCTACCTCGTCCGGTCGCCGACGTCCCGGCTCCTCGTGGTCCACTCCCCCGCCGGGATCGACGCCTGGTTCGCCGGGAACGGGTCCCCCGTGGTGGACGCCGACGAGCTGCCGCCGGCGTTCGACCTGCCGCAGATCCTGGCGACGGCGCAGACATTCCAGGTCAGCGTGTCCGGGCCTCCCCCGACCCTGGAGCCCACCTGACGGGGAGGGAGGTGACGGTTCAGCGGTCGAACCAGATCACCAGCCGGCAGTGGCCGTCGTGCAGGTTCGCGAGCAGCTCCATCGTGTCCCACACCGGTTGCCAGGCGCCGCCGGGCGGGACGGCGTCGCGGCGCGTCAGGACGCTGGCGCGGAACTGGACGTCGCCCGCGGTCCACGTCGCGCCCTCAGGCCAGGTCGTGGGTCCGGTGCCGGGCGGGGGCACCGGCAGGCCCATGACCTCGAAGGGCCGCGGCGACCAGGCGGCTTTCGACCGATAGGCCCACTCGCCGCCGTCAGGGTCGCGGGCGAACTCGTGCAGCCGCGCGTCGGAACGCAGGGCCCGCTCGTCCCAGTCGACGGCCTGGATCTCGTCCCAACCGATCCAGGTCGGCCACAGGCCGGCGTGCTCCGGGTCCCTGCGGTGCTCGCGGTCGTAGGCCCGTCGGGTCCGCACCGAGACGTCGGCGGGCAGGCCCCGTTCGGGGGCGATCGGCTCGAACCCGGCGAAGTTCATGGCCCCGAACAGGCAGCCCAGCGCGTCGTAGTTCCGCGTGACGTTCAGATGTTCAAGGGGGATCGCCACCTCCCAGGGGCACTCCTGGGGACCCCGGTGGTGGCTCCACGGCCGGATCTCCACCATCCCCGACATGTCGATGCCCATCGGGTGAGTATCAGGTGATCCATGCAGCCGGTCATCCCGAATAGCCCTGCCGGCCGAGCGGCCCGCCGGGCATTCCGCACGATCAGTGACGCATGGCACACTGGGACAGATCTTCTCCGCACCGGCCCGCGGACATACCTCGATGACCCTCACCGCGGTGACACGTCAGCCTCGACGTGAGGAGGACGGATGAGGACACGCCGGGACCATCGCGTCGTCGACATCGCGGTGCAGGCCGGCTTGAGCCGGGCCACGGTGGACCGGGTCCTCCACGCCCGCGACGGGGTCCGGCCCGAGACCGTCGCCCAGGTCACCCGGGCGATCGAGGAGCTCGAGCGCCAGCGCGAGCAGGTGCACCTGTCGGGGCGCACGTTCATTCTGGACCTGGTGATGCAGACGCCGGACCGCTTCGCCGTCGCGTCCCGGGCGGCGTTGGAGGCTGAGTTGCGCTCCTGGCGGCCGGCCGTGCTGCGGGTCCGGTCCCACCTCACCGAGCACAGCGACCCGCCGGCCGCCGCGGCGGCCCTGGACGCCGTGGGGCGCACAGGGTCGCACGGGGTCGTCCTCAAGGCGCCCGACCATCCGCTCGTGGTGGCCGCGGTCCAGCGACTGGCCGACCTCGGCATCCCGACGGTGACGTTCGTGACCGACGTCCCGGCCAGCCGTCGCCTCGCCTACGTGGGCGTGGACAATCCGGCCGCCGGGGCGACGGCCGCGTACCTGGTCCGGCAGTGGGCCGGGGAGGCGGGCGGCGTGCTGGTCGCCGTCAGCCACTCGTCCTTCCGGGGCGAGGAGGAGCGCGTTGTCGGCTTCCGGCGCACGCTCGCCGAGCTCGCCCCCGCGCGGGCGGTGTGGGAGGTGAACGACACCGACGGCCTGGACCGCACGATCCTGATGGCCGTGCGGGGTGCCCTGGCGCTGCATCCGTCGATCGACGCCGTCTACTCCACCGGCGGCGGGAACGTCGCCATCCTCACGGCGTTCGAGGAGGTGGCGACGGTGCCCCGGGTGTTCGTCGCGCACGACCTGGACGGCGACAACCGGGCACTGCTGCGCACCCGGCAGATCTCCGCCGTCCTGCACCACGACCTGAGGGCCGACATGCGCCGCGCCTGCCGGGTGCTGCTGCAGGCGCACGGGGTGGTTCCCGGCCGGCCGGCGAACATCCCGTCCCAGGTGCAGGTCGTCACGCCCTACAACGAGCCGGCGTCGATCCACGCCGCCGCCGACCTGTAGGCCCGGTCGGTCGACCAGCCGGGTCGGTCGACCAGCCGGGTCGGTCGACCAGCCGGGTCAGTCGACCAGCAGGGTCCGCAGGTGGTCGACACTGGTCCGCACGTCCGAGACCGGGCCCTCGCCGGCGGGCGGCCCGGTGAGGACGGTGTCCTGCTCGAGGACGTACCAGCCGTCGTAGCCGTCGCCCTGAAGGTGCCCCACGATCGCGGCGATGTCGACGTCGCCCTGCCCGAGCGGCCGGTACATGCCCTCCCGGACCGCCTCGGTGTAGGTCAGCCGACCGTCCTGGACCTTGCGGGCGTAGGTGAGGTCGACGTCCTTCAGGTGCGTGTGCGCGATGCGGTCGGGCACCTCGCCGGCCAGGACGGCCGGGTCCGTGCCGCCGATGAGCAGGTGGCCGGTGTCCAGGCACAGCGAGACCGCCGACCCCGCCAGGACGCGTCGGACGTCGGTGCCCGTCTCGACCATGGTGCCGACGTGCGGGTGCAGGACGGCGCGGATGCCGTGCTCGGCGGCGTGCGCGGCGACGCGGTCCAGGTTGCGCAGCAGCAGGTCCCAGCCGTCGTCGTCCAGGTCGGGCCGGCAGTCGTAGCCGGTCAGCCCCGAGTCGGCCGACAGCACCATGACGCCGGCCCTGGCCGCCAGGAAGCCGGGCAGGAGCCGGGCGAGCTCGGTCATCGGGTCGACGTCGGCCCGGTGCAGCACGAACGGGGTGAACCCGCCGACGGCGCGCAGGTGGTGGGCCGCGAGGGTCCGGGCCAGCTGGTCGGGGTCGGCCGGCAGGAAGCCGTCCGGGCCGAGCTCGGTGGCGGCGAGCCCGAGCTCGTTCATCTGGCGCAGCACCTGGTCGGCGGGCAGTTGGTACCCCCAGCCGGGGACCTCGCAGACCCCCCAGCTGATGGGGGCACCGGCGATGCGGTTGACGGCGTCGGTCATCGGATCTCCCGGGTGGGCTGGGCGGGACGGGTGGGACGGGCGGGCTGGGTCGTGGTGGCGGCCTCCGGCTTCACAGGGTGATCCAGCACTTGTCGACGTCGGAACGGAGCGTCGCGTCGACCAGGCGCGCGGCCAGCACCATGTCGGCCATGGTCGCACCGGCGGGCGTGCCGGTGACGATCGAGGTGAGCAGCCGGGCGGCCTCGACGACCTTGAGGTCGTCGAAGCTCAGCGGGATGGCCGTGTCCGGCTGGAACGCCCCGGCCTGGCCGTCGGTGGGGCCGATCCGGTGGGTGGTCCAGGAGGCGGCCTGGTAGTCCTGGTCGAGACACACCTGCAGCTCCCCCATCCGGCGGAAGTCCCAGGCGAGCGACCCGGTGCTGCCGTGCACCTCGAAGGCGTAGGAGTTCTGCTCGCCGACGGAGGCGCGGCTGGCCTCCAGCGAGCCCTTCGCGCCGGACGCGAACCGCAGCAGCGCCACGACGTGGTCCTCGTTCTCGACCGGCAGCCGGGGGCCGTCGCTGCCGCGGGAGAAGTGCGACGAGGCGCCGACGGCCTGCGGGCGCTCGGCGATGAACGTCGTCGTCTCGGCGAGCAGGGCGGCGATCGGCCCGACGACGTACTGCGCCAGGTCGAACCCGTGCGAAGCGAGGTCCCCCACAACGCCGCTCCCGGCCAGTTCCCGGACGAAACGCCAGGTCAGGGCGCCGTCCGGGTGGGCGCAGTAGTCGCCCAGCAGCTGGACCCGCACGTGGCGGACCGCGCCGATCCGCCCGGCGGCGACCAGGCTGCGGGCCAGCTCGACGGCAGGGGCGTTGCGGTAGTTGAAGCCGACGGCCGAGGCCACTCCGGCGGCCGTGACGGCGTCGGCGATCTGGAGGGTCTCGGCCAGGTCGCGGCCGGCGGGTTTCTCGATCCACAGGTGCTTGCCCGCCTCGGCGGCGGCCACCGCGACGTCGCGGTGGGTGAAGTTCGGGCCGGCCACGCAGACCAGGTCGACGTCGTCCCGGCCGACCAGCTCGGTCCAGTCGGGGGTCGTCCACTCGACGCCGAGGACGTCCCGAGCGTAGCCGAGGCGGCCGTCGTCCGCGGGGTCCGCGACCGCGACCAGGCGCGGCGTCACACCCAGGTCGGGGTAGTGGTGCAGGACGCGGGTCAGCGCCTTCGCGTGGACGTGCCCCATCCAGCCGAAGCCGACGATGCCGACGCCGAGGTTCCTGACCATCGCTCAGCGGACCTCGTCGAGGCGGACCGGCCGGTGCTCGCGCCAGGACCGGGTGGCGGCCTCGGCGACGAGCGAGGCCTCGACCCCGTCGTGGAGGGTGCAGGGCGAAGGACGGGTGCCGGCCACGACCTCGGTGAACGCGGCCAGCTCGGCGCGGAAGGCGTCCGCGAAACGGTCCATGAAGAAGGTCCACGGGGTGCCGGAGGGGAAGGTGACCGCCGGGTCGGCGGAGCGCAGCGGCAGGTGCTCGTCCAGTCCGGCGGCGACGGAGTCCTTGCTGCCCATCACCTCGAGCCGGACGTCGTGGCCGCGGCCGTTGGACCGGCTGTTCGAGACGACGGCGAGGGTGCCGCCGCTGAGCGTGAGGACCGAGGTGACGGACTCGGCGTCGCCGGCGGCCTCGATGTGGTCGACGCCCTGGTTGGTGCCCACGGAGTACACCTCGAGGACCTCCTGGCCGGTGACGAACCGCACGGAGTCGTAGTCGTGGATCGCGCAGTCGTTGAAGATGCCGCCCGACCCTCGGATGTAGGCCTCCGGCGGCGGGGTGGGATCCAGGGTCGTCGAGCGGACGGTGTGGACGTAGCCGAGGACGCCGGTGACGACGTCCGCGCGCGCCGCCAGGTAGCCGGCGTCGAACCGGCGCGGGAACCCGATCTGCACCGGGGTGCCGTTGTCGGCGAGCTCGTCGCGCAGCGCCACGGCCTGGCTCGCCAACACGGCGACGGGCTTCTCGCAGAAGGTGGGGATCCCGGCGCGGACGCAGGCCCGAACGAGGTCGGGATGCGTGGCGGTCGAGGAGGCGATGACGATGCCGTCGACCCCGGCGGCCAGGACGTCGGCGGGTTCCGGGGCGACCCTGACGCCGAACTGCTCGCCGAGCTGCTCGCCGACCCGTCGGGCCGGCTCGGGCAGCGCATCCGTGATGACCAGTTCGTCCACGGCCGCCAGGCCGGTGAGCGTCCGCGCGTGGAAGGCACCGATGCGCCCCACGCCGATGAGTCCGATCCGCATGATGCAGCGCTCCTCCGGGGAGCCAGGGCGAGCAGCTCCTGACACAGAACCGTAGGCTCGCTCCACGGCCGTCCGACGGGCCGGAACGACTCAAGAACGCCTCAGGCGTCGCCCCGGGCGGTCAGGCCGGGCGGTCCACCTGGAAGACGACGAGCGGCAGGCTGCTGCCGGACGGCACCCGGGCCACCCAGCCCTCGGTGCCCGCCCAGCCGCAGAGCTGGTCCGCGACAGGAGCCGTCAAGCAGGCCGCCTCGCGCACCTGGGCTCCGGCGACCCGGACGACCACCGGGTCCTTCCCCTGCTGCGACAGGGTGCCGGTGAGCGGGGTCACGACGAGCAGCGCCCGCCCGGCCGCGGCGGACGCATCCTGCACGACGGCCTGGGCGAGCCCGTACCGCAAAGTCACCCTGGCCTGGGCGCTCCCACCGGCGGCCACCGGAACCGTCCAGCCGGACGCCGTGCGCTGCACGGTCACCGCCCGGCCGTCGACGGTGGCGGCCAGCCCGGTGACGATCGGTCGGGGCAGGTTCAGGGCGGGGACGCGGGTGAGGTCGGGCAACGTCAGGGCGATCGAGGACGTCGCGGGCCGGTCGAGCACCGCGCTCTCCTCGACGTCCAGCCCGTCGCCGTTCAGGGTGACCTGCACGTCGCTGCCGGGCGCGTCGACCCCGGCCCGGTTCCCGGGGCCTGCCGAAGCCGTCGCCAGGGCGTTCGCCGAGGCGGCGGCAGGGGTGGGGGTGGGGCCGGCCGCACCGGTTCCGCCGCCGGTCACCGCGGCGCGCACCCCGAGAACAGCGACGACCACGACTCCCAGCCCCACCCCCGCGACGACCAGCAGCGATCGCCGGCGCGGTGGCGCGGCCGCGCCGTCCGCGGGCCCTCCCCACGAGTGGTCCGACGCGGCGCCGCGCGGCAGCAGGGTCGGCAGCGGACCGGCGTCCTCGTCCGGCTCCCGAGCTGCCCCCCGGCCCCGGCCCGCCGGATCGCCGGCCGTCGCCTCGCGGTGCGGGGCCTGGTCCGCCACCGTGCCCTCCCTCGCTGCCGTGCGCCGCGTCCGCCGCCCGTTCCCCCCGGAACCGGACCGGACCGTCCCTGGGCAGTCTCCGCTCCTCTGGCGAATCCGCACGTCACGCGTATCGTTCCCGGAGTTGTCACCTTTCGTGACGTCTGCGCCTCGGCGCTCCTCCCCTCCACGTCACGGACCGGTCGCCCCTGCGGCGACCGTGCGGTCGGCCGCGCCCCGGACCGGTTCATCCCGGCCCGGCGGGCAGCGCGCCCGGAGCCGGGTGCATCGGCAGAGGCTGGACCGCGTCTTCGACCGCGGCCGGCCGTCGAGCGGGAGGACACGGTCATGGAACAGCAGGCACCGCAGGTGCGCGACAGGCGCCCGACGCACGGCGGCCGCGCGGCAGCTGCACACGCCCGGTCGAGGCCGCAGCGACGGCCCAGGCGGAGCGGGTCACGGTGGTCGGCGCCCCTGGCAGGGGTCGGCCTCCCGGTGGCGGTCGCGGCCCTGGTCGCCGGGGGCCCGCTCCCGGCGCAGGCGGCGGTCGCTGCGGGCGCAGGCGCCGGCGCGCCGTCCGCGCAGGTCTACGTGCTGCAGGGCGTCGCCGGCGAGGTCGTCCAGGTGACGGTGGACGGGCGGACGGTCGCCTCGGCGGTCCGCAGCCGGACGGTCGTCGGCCCGCTGACCGTGGCCCCCGGCCGGCACAGCGTCCAGCTGCGGCGCGGCACGGACGTCGTGGCCCAGGCGGGTTTCGACGCGGCGGCCGGTGCGAGCCTCGACCTGGTGGCGCACCGGTTCCCGGACGCGGCCCGGGCGGCCGCCTTCACCAGCTTCACCAACGACGTCTCGGCCGTCGCCCCCGGGCGGACCAGGTTGCGCGTCGTGCACACCGCGGTCGTGCCGCCGGCGGACATCGTCGTCAACGGCACCGTCCTGATGTCGAACCTGGCCAACGGCGAATCGGCGACCCGGGTGGTCCCGGACGGCGCGTACCAGGTGTCGATCGTCCCGACCGCGAGCACCGGCCCGGCCGTGTTCGGCCCGACGACCCTGCGGGTGGGCGCCGGCACGCTCACCAACGTGTTCGCGATCGGCGACCCCGCGGCGGGCACCATGGACGCGATCGTCCAGGCGCTCCCGGTGCGGACGGGCAACGGGTCCGGGGCGCCGTCCCGGGTCGAGACCGGGGACGGCGGGCAGGCGGCGGCCCTCCTCGCCCGGACCGGTCCGGACCCCGCGATGGTCGCCGGGCTGGTCGGCGCCGTCGGCTGCGTCCTGGTCCTGCTGGCGACGGCCGCCCGCCGTCGCGGGGTCCGGTGAGCCGGGGACGGCCCCGCGCGAGAGGGGTCGGGACGGCGGTGGCAGCGGCGGCGGCGACGGGAGCCACGACGGCGGCGCTCGCCGTCGTCGTCCTGCTCGCCGGGTGCCGGTCCGACGCCGTTGGCGACCGGCCGGGCGCGGCCACGGCCCCACGCGCCGCGGCGTCCACCGCGGCGGTGGGCGCCGGCCCGTCGGAGCTCGTGCCCGCGCCGGTCCGCCCGGCCACGGCCCCGAGCCTGGTGGCGGTGCCGTCCGGCCTGCCGCAGGTCGCGGTCGGCCGGGACCGGTCCGGCGCCGCGCCCTTCGTGCCGCTGGAAGTGGTGCTCCCGTCCGGCCGCTCGGCGCCGGTGCTCGCCGCCGACACCGGCGCGGACGGGACGCTCGCCGTCCCGCCGGACCCGGCGCAGGTCGGCTGGTGGACGGGCGGCGCGCGGGCCGGTGACCCGTACGGGTCGCTCGTCCTGGCCGGACACGTCGACTCCCGCCGCTACGGCGTCGGCGTGCTCGCCGAACTGGCCTCCGCACGTCCCGGCGGGCTGGTGCGGCTGGCCGCCGGCAGCGCGGTCCGCAGCTACCGGATCACCTCGGTGCGCCGGGTGCCGAAGGCGAGCCTGGCGGCGGACGGCGACATCTTCGCCCGGCGCGGTCCGGCCCGCCTTGTGCTCCTGACCTGCGGCGGCGCGTTCGACGCCCGGACCCACTCCTACGCCGACAACGTCGTGGTCCTCGCCTCTCCGCTCCCCTGATCCGGGCCGAGGGCCGCAGTGGCCCGGGTCAGGAGGCCGGCGTCCGCAGGGCCAGGATCGGCGTCGTCGTGGGCTGCCTCGAGCCGCCGACCGGCTCCACGCTGATCGCGAGCACGTCCCCCGGGCGCACGCCACTGACGAGCCGCTGCCAGCCGCCGGACGCGGTCGGCCCGGACGCGCCGAGGCCCAGCGAGGAGATCTGGGCGCCCCGTACGGACCACAGCTGGTACGTGCGATCGGTCGGCAGGCCCGGCAGCCCCGAGGTGAGGACCGCCGATCCGCCCGTCGTCACGAAGGCCGTCACGAGACCGCCGCTGCCGGTCCGGCCGCTGACGCGGGCGGCGGCCGGGTCCGCCACGACGCCCTGCAGTTCGAGCAGCGCGGCGGACTCCCCCGAGGCGGCCGCCGCCCGTCGGGAGGCGTCCAGCGCGGACCGGTGCTCGGTCCAGGCCAGTCCGCCCAGGCCCGCGGCGAGCACCACGGCGACCACCGCCACGATCCACGGGACGCGCGCCTCCTGCGGTCCACGGGGCGACGGCACCCGGGGCGGGGTCGGCGTCGGTGCGCCGTCCGGGACCTCGCCGTCGGGCGCCTCGTCGTCCGGCGCCTCGTCGACGGGCGCCTCGTCGTCCGAGGGCTGGTCGGCGGCGGCCGCCGCCGGCGGGGCGGCGTCCTGCGGGGTCTCCCGGACCCGTCGCAGGAGCTGCTCCTTGAGCTCGGCGGGGGGCGGGGCCGCGACGCCGTGCGCCAGCTGGGCCAGGGTCTCCCGGGCCTCCCGCACGTCGTCGCGGCAATCCTCGCAGGCGGCCAGGTGCCGCTCGACGGCCGCCCGCTCGGCGTCGTCGACGGCGTTCAGCACGTACGCGGCCAGGAGCGCGTGCGTGTCGGCAGGTTCGTCCATCACCACGCCCCGAGACAGTCGCGCAACCGGATCAGGGCGTCCCGCAACCGGGCCTTGACGGTCCCCAACCGCACGGCCAGCACGTCGGAGATCTCGCGGTGGGTGAGCCCGCGGTAGAACGCGAGCATCACGGCGCTCCGCTGGATCTCGGTCAGCCCGCCGAGGCACCGCCGCACCTGCTCGTGCTGCAGGTGGGTCTCCACCTCGTCGATCACCGCGTCGTGGTCCGGCACGACGCTGCGCGCGCCGACGGCGACGTCCCGGTTGCTCGCCGCCTGCAGTGACCGGACGTGGTCGACGGCGCGCCGGTGGGCCATCGTCGTCAACCAGGCGCGGGCGCTGCCGCGTTCGGGGTCGTACCGGGTGGCCGTCCGCCAGGCCTCGAGCAGGACGTCCTGGGTGACGTCCTGGGCGTGGTGGTCGTCCCGCAGGACGGCCCGGGCGATGCCGTGGACGTCGGGCGCGACCAGGTCGTACAGCGACGCGAACGCCTCGTGGTCGCCGTCCGCGGCCCGCTCGAGCAGCGCGTCTGCCGTGTCCCGGCGCGCCGTGCCCGGGCGCGCGGTGCTCCCGGGTCCGCGTTCGCGCGGGTCGGGGCCGTGGCCGTTCACCTGGGATTCCTTTCCGTCCGTCGCCGAGAGACGGATCGTATCCATGATCTGATTCCCGACCAATGGATCTACAAATCGGCGGCGACATCTCGGGTTGCGAAAAGAATTATGTCTGCGTGCAAGCCTTCCGGAGAATTCCCACCCATCCGCCCCCGCGCCGGCTCCGAATGACCGATGTGGCCCCGGAGAGACGGACGTCGACCCGCGGACCACGACCGGTCGCCGACACCGTGGCGATCCGGAGGACACGACCGGAAACACCCATCCTGGAGGTCATCCATGAAGTTCTGCCACGTTCCCGTGCCCGCCAAGCACTGCAAGGACGACCAGCCGCGCGGCTGGAGCGGCCAGAAGCACGACGGCGGCAAGCCGCAGTGGAACAACAAGTCGTCCCACTGCGGCGGCTGGAAGAAGTCCAGCTCGCACTGCTGACCGGGGCCGGGAGGGCACCGCAGCCAGCCCCCTGACCACCGCCGACACGGCCGGAGCGGTCGGGCGCCCGACTCGGAGGGGAGTCGACGTCCGACCGCCCGGCCTGTCGGCCGGAATCGCTCGCACCACCCGAACGATCACCGCACGATCACCGAACCAGGAATCGACAGCAATCGACACAGGAACCCGCGGGGTTCCTCCGGCCGGAGGGTTCGTCCCATGAGACGGCGGGCACACCAGCCCCGGGACGGCGCGCCGGCCCGGCACGCGACCCATTCGATCCACCCCGTCCGCACCCGCACCACCGGGCGCGCCGAATCACCCGGCGAAAGCGCCACGATCGTGGACCTGTGGCCCGGTCATTCCGTGCCCGGAGCACCCCGGCCTTCCCGCGCGCGGGTCGATCGTTCCCGCGACGACACCACCGGACGCCCGGCCCTGGCGACCGCACGCGACGCGATGGCGCCCGCGCTCGCCGTCCGTCAGGTGTTCTCGACGTTCTGGCCGCACACCCGCGGCTATCGGGGACTGCTGGCCGTGGGCTGCCTGCTCGTTGGCCTGTCGGTCCCGCTGGACGCGGTCGCGATCTGGCTCTTCAAGGTGCTCGTGGACCAGGTGCTGACGCCACGCGACTTCTCCGCGTTCCCACGCGTCGCCGCAGGCTACGTAGCCCTCACCGTGATCACCGGCGTGATCACGTTCGCCTCCCGGCTGGTGCTCACCCGGGCCGGCGAGACGTTCGTGCTCGCGCTGCGCACCCGGATGTTCGCGCACCTGCAGACCCTGTCCATGGACTTCTTCGAGCAACGTCGCCTCGGGGACCTGCTCAGCCGGCTGGGCGCCGACGTGCTGGCCATCGAGGCGTTGGTGCTCACCGGCGTCTCGGCCGTGATCGGCTCCCTGCTGCGCGTGGTGGTCTACGGCGGGATGCTCCTCGTCGTCGACCCGCTGCTCGCCCTCACGGCGATCACCGTGTCACCGCTGCTCTGGCTCGTCGGGCGCCCCTTCGCCAAGCGGCTCAAGGCCACCTCGCGGGAGAGCCGCCACCGGATCGGCGCCCTGTCGTCCGTCGCCGAGGAGAGCCTGTCCAACATCGGACTGATCCAGGCCTACAACCGGCAGCGCCTCATGGTGAGCCGCTTCCACGGCGAGGGTCAGGCCGTCGTCCGGACGGCGCTGGCCTCGGCCCGGCTGCGGGGCGCCTACGCGCCGCTCGTGGAACTCGTCGAGCTGGTCGGCCTGATGGCCGTGGTCGGCGTCGGGACCTGGCAGCTGGGCCGGGGGGCGCTCACGCTCGGCGAGCTGCTGGTCTTCATGGCCTACTTCGCGCAGCTCTTCGGACCGCTGCGCGAGCTGGCGCAGCTCGGGACGTCGGCGGCCACCGCGAGCGCCGGTGCGGAACGGATCGCCGAGGTGCTCTCCGCCCGGCCCGGCGTCCACGAGGACCCGCGCCCGTGGCCCGTCGGCCGGGCCGACGGGGTGGTCGAGTTCCGCGACGTCGGGTTCCGCTACCCCGGCAGCGCCGAACCCGCGCTGCACGGGATCAGCGTCACCGCGCGGCCGGGGCAGCTGATCGCCGTCGTCGGGCGCAGCGGGTCGGGCAAGTCGACCCTCGCCAAGCTGCTCCTGCGCTACTACGACCCCACCGCGGGCGCCGTGCTGCTGGACGGCCACGACGTGCGCGACCGGACCCTCACCGACCTGCGCGAGCAGATCGGCGTCGTCCTGCAGGAGACGCTGATCCTGGACGGGACGCTGCGCGACAACATCCTGTGGGGATCCCCGGGCGCGGACGACGACGCGCTCGCGCGGGCGGTGGTCGCGGCCGACTGCGACCAGGTCGCCGCCGACCTGCCGCTGGGCCTGGACTCGGACGTCGGGCAGCGCGGCCGCCGGCTCTCCGGCGGGCAGCGGCAGCGGGTGGCGATCGCCCGGGCGATGATCCGGGACGCGCCGGTGCTGCTGCTCGACGAGCCGGCCACCGGCCTGGACCCGGCCGCCGAGAACCGGGTCATGGAGCCGCTGCGACGCCTGATGTCGGGCCGCACCACGATCCTCATCTCGCACAACCTGCTGTCCGTGCAGGACGCCGACGAGGTGCTGATGCTCGACCGTGGCCGGATCGTCGAGCGGGGCCGGTACGAGGAGCTCGTCGCCCGGGGCGGTGCCTTCCACGCCATGCTCCAGGCGCAGCTGCGCACCCGCCACGACCAGGACGGCACCGAGACCGACGGCCAGGACGTCGAGATGGACGTCGAGATCGACGTCGAGATCGACGTCGAGATCGACGTCCCGGCGATGCGGACGACGGCATGACCACCTCGGTGGCCACCGCACCCCACCGTCCGGACGGCGTCGAACCCGCGGTGCCGGCCTTCGGCGACGTCCTGGGTGACGGCTACCTCTGTGTCGAGCTGCTCAGCCGGGGTGAGGCGTTCGACGTCCACGACGCCTGGAGCGCCGAACGGCACTGCCGGTGCATCGTCAAGATGCTCCGGCCGGACGTCACCTCCCCGGCGATGCGCCGTCGGCTGCTGCGCGAGGGCCGGCTGCTCGCCACGCTGCGGCACCCGCACCTGGCGCACGGCTACCAGGTGCTGAGGGACCCGCCGCTGGTCGCCAGCCGGACCGTCGGGGGCGTCATGCTCGACGCGGCGCTCAGCGGTGGCGCGCGCCTGGACGCCGGACAGCTGGCCGTCATCGGCGGTCAGCTGGCTGCCGCGCTGCGCTACCTGCACGAGCACGGTTACCTCCACCTCGACGTCAAGCCGTCCAACGTCGCGGTAGAGGCGGGCAGCGCCGTCCTGCTCGACTACAGCCTCGCCCAGCGCCCCGGTCGCGTCGCGGCGGGCACCGGCACGGTCGGCTACCTGTCCCCGGAGCAGGCGCGCGGCGGGCGGGTCGGGCCCGCCGCCGACGTCTGGGGCCTGGGCACGCTCCTGTTCACCGCGGCGGCGGGGCGGCATCCCCATGACGACGACCCGAGCGGCGCGCCCGGGGTCGCACCGGACCCGAGGGCGTGGCGCGAGGCGCCCACCCTGCGCCGGTTCCGGCGCAACGTGCCGCGCTCGCTGTCCGATGTCATCGACGCCTGCCTGCACCTGGACCACGCCGGGCGGCCACCGCTGGACGTCGTGCTGGCCGTCTGCGACGCGCTCGGCGGGACCGGGCGCCCCCGGCCGGCGGCCTGCGGGTGAGGCGGGCGGAGACGGTGGGAGCGGCCGCCCGCGTCCCGGCCTGGAGCGCAACAGTTGTGTGCCAGCATGTCCTCTGCGCAGCGCCGCCGACAGGACGGTGGCGGCGGTCAGGGGAGGCCCCGGTGGACGGTGAGCTGCGCGGCGGCGCGCCGATGGAGCAGCAGCTCGGCGGCGCGAGCTGGTACGTCGGCGACGTCGAGATCGACGTCTCGGTGGCGCACCCGGCCCGGCGCTACGACTACTGGCTGGGCGGCAAGGACAACTTCGCCGCGGACCGCGCGTCCGGCGACGCCGTGGCCGCCCTCTTCCCCACCATCCGCGAGGCCATCCGGGAGAACCGGCGCTTCCTCGGCCGGACCGTGCGGTACCTCGTCGAGCACGCGGGCATCGACCAGTTCCTCGACGTCGGCACCGGGATCCCGACGGCGAACAACACCCACGAGGTCGCCCAGCGGACGAACCCCGCGGCCCGCGTCGTCTACGTCGACAACGACCCCATCGTCCTGGCCCACGCCCGGGCGCTGCTGACCGGCGGCCGCCCCGGCTCCACCGCCTACCTCCAGGCCGACCTGCGTGGGCCGCTGGCCGTGCTGGACGACCCGGCGCTGGCCACCACCCTGGACCTGTCCCGGCCGGTCGGGCTCATGCTCGTGTCCGTCCTGCACTTCCTCCAGGACGACGACGACCCGCACGGCGTCGTCCGCACCCTGCTCTCGGCACTCGCGCCCGGCAGCTACCTGGTCGTCTCCCACGGCACGAACGACCTGGTGGACCCCGGCGACCGGGCCTCCCTGGAACGGGCGGCCGCGGACAACAAGGCCGGGTTCCGGATGCGCACCGCGCAGGAGTTCACCGGCTTCTTCGACGGGCTCGAACTGGTGCCGCCGGGCATCGTGTCGGTCGCCGACTGGCGGGCCGACGGCGAGCCGGAGCCGCGCCCCACCCCTCCGCAGGTGTCGATGTACGGCGCCGTGGGCAGGGTCCCGGCCTGACGATCAGCCCACCGATCAGCCCACCGATCAGCCCGTCGATCAGCCCGGCAGCCGCTCTGCGTCGACGGCCGCCCACGGCTAACGTGACCCGGGACGCCGGCACCTGCCGGTCGGCCCCACCTGGGAGCGACCCGTGACCACACCCGCGCCGAGCGAGGACCCGCAGCCGACCGACGTCCACGTCACGCACCCCAAGCGGGTGGCGGTGGGGGTCCCGGCGATCGCGGTGGCCCTGCGCCGCTCCCACGAGCAGATGGGGGTACGGCGCTCGGTCACCACGCTCACCAAGCTGAACCAGGCCGACGGGTTCGACTGCATGGGCTGCGCGTGGCCCGACCCCGACCCGGACCACCGGTCGATGGCCGAGTTCTGCGAGAACGGTGCCAAGGCGGTCGCCGAGGAAGCCACCGTGCGTCGCGTCGGGCCGGACTTCTTCGCCGCCCACCCCATCAGCGACCTGGCCGGGCGGTCCGACTACTGGCTCGGCCAGCAGGGACGCCTCACCGAGCCGATGGTCCGCCGCGAGGGCGGCGACCACTACGAGCCGATCTCGTGGCCGGACGCCTACGCGCTCGTCGCCTCCCGGCTGCGGGGCCTGGACTCGCCCGACGAGGCGATCTTCTACACCAGCGGTCGCGCGTCGAACGAGGCGGCGTTCGTCTACCAGCTGTTCGTGCGCGCGTTCGGCACGAACAACCTGCCCGACTGCTCGAACATGTGCCACGAGTCGACCTCGGTGGCGCTCGCGGAGACGATCGGGATCGGCAAGGGCAGCGTCACCCTGGACGACGTCCAGCACGCCGACCTCATCGTGATCTGCGGGCAGAACCCCGGCACGAACCACCCGCGCATGCTCACCGCGCTGGAGAAGGCCAAGCGGGCGGGCGCGCGGATCCTCGCCGTCAACCCGCTGCCCGAGGCCGGCCTGCTGCGGTTCCGCAACCCGCAGACCGCGCGCGGGGTCATCGGCACCGGCACGGCCCTGGCCGACCTGCACCTGCCGATCCGCACCAACGGCGACCTGGCCCTGTTCCAGGCGATCGGCGTGCTGCTGCTGCAGGCCGAGGACCGGGCCGCCACCCGTGGCGAGGTCGGCCAGGTCGTCGACCGCGACTTCGTCGAGCGGCACACCGAGGGCTACGACGCGTGGCGCGCCCACCTGGCGCAGCTGGACTGGGAGCAGGTCACCGAGGCCACCGGCCTGGACCGCGGCCTGATCGAGCAGGCCGCCGCGATGTTCGCCGGTTCCCGCCGCACCGTGCTGTGCTGGGCGATGGGGATCACCCAGCACCGCAACGCCGTTGCGACGATCAAGGAGTTCGTCAACGTCGCCCTGCTGCAGGGCAACATCGGCAAGCCCGGTGCCGGGCTGTGCCCCGTCCGCGGGCACTCGAACGTGCAGGGCGACCGCACGATGGGCATCTGGGAGAAGCTGCCCGAACGCTTCGGCGACGCCCTGCGCGACGAGTTCGGCTTCGAACCGCCCCGCCGACGTGGCCTGGACACCGTCGACTCGATCCGCGCCCTGCGCGACGGCCGGGCGAAGGTGTTCATCGCGCTGGGCGGCAACTTTGCGAGCGCCAC
>Ga0302322_100001429_pt1 | contig 19535 bp, 22 predicted proteins | sample Fen_T0_2_FD_203757 | JGI IMG/M metagenome (GOLD analysis project Ga0302322, IMG submission 203757) | Peat permafrost microbial communities from Stordalen Mire near Abisko, Sweden - Fen_T0_2 | ecosystem: Environmental > Terrestrial > Soil > Wetlands > Permafrost | place: Sweden: Abisko...
GGGGCGGGAAACCGCCCGGGAAACCGGAGGAACGAAGCCATGGCCCGAATCGACCATCTCCCCGAGCAGCAGCTGGCGCCGATCGCTCCGGTCCCGACCCGCCGCCGAAGGGCGGCCTGGATCGCCATCACGGCGATCGCACTCGCCTCGGCCGCCGCCCTGGTCGTGGTGCCCGAGCTGGCTTCGGCCGGCGCCTCGCCTCCCGCCGCGGGCGACCACGTGCTGGTCTGCACCTCGGGTGTGGAGCAGCACGGCGACATCCGGACCTCGTCCGCGTCGGCCACCCGGGTGGCCGAGGGTGACACCACCCCGCCGCCCCCAGGGTGTGCACTGAAGTAGCTCGACCCGTGGCCGGTTCCCGGCACGATTCCGGCCCCTCTTGGGGCGGGCCGGAATCGTGCGGGCGCCCGCCAGCCCAGCGCGACTCGGCCGGGAGGAGCCTCCCGGCCGTCTCGCATCCTCACTGTCAGAGGAGGATGACGGTGAGGGAGCCACCTTCGACCACGCCATCGCCGTCGGGCACCAGCGCGAGGCCGTTGGCCGCCGCGGTCGCGGAGAGGACGTTGGACTCCTGCTTGCCCGTGCTCACGACGACGTAGCCGCCACCCTCCCAGCGAACCCGAACCCGGTCCAGGTGCACCTTGCCGTCGGGCCGGCGGGTGAACGCGTGCGCGGCCCGGGCCACCACCTCGACCCGGCGGCACTCCGTGTACCCCATCATCGAGCGCAGCGCCGGACGAGCGAACAGCTCGAAGCTCACCAGCGACGACACGGGGTTGCCGGGCAGCCCGAACACGGGCACGCCCTGCACGATGCCGAACGCGAGCGGCTTCGCCGGCTTGATCGCGATCTGCCGCCACTCGAGCTGGCCGAACCGGTCGAGTGCGGCCTTCACGAAGTCGTAGTCGCCGACGGACACACCGCCGCTCGTGAGCACGGCGTCGCAGCGCGTGAACGCATCCTCGAGCACCGAGACGATGAGGTCCTCGTCGTCGCGCGCGAGCCCCAGGTCGATCACCTCGGCGCCGGCCGCCGCGGCGAGCGCGAGCAGCATCGGCCGGTTGGAGTCGCGGATCTGCCCGGGCGCGAGCGCGCCCTGCTCCACCAGCTCGTCGCCGGTCGACAGCACGCCCACCCGTACCCGCCGGTACACGGGCACCACGTGCGCACCCACGCTCGCGAGCACGCCGACGTGCGCAGGACCGAGCACCGTCCCGGCGGTGAACACCACCTGCCCGGCCTCGAGGTCGCCGCCCGGGAGCCGGATGTGGTCGCCGGTCTTCGCGACCGCCTGCACGAGCACGCCATCATCGCCGTCGCGCGCCGTGCGCTCCACCATCATCACGGCGTCGGCGCCGTCGGGCATCGGCGCCCCGGTCATGATGCGGATCGCCTCGCCGGGGCCGACGGGGGCAGTGGGCGCGTGGCCGGCCGGCAGCTCGCCGACGACCCGCAGCCGCACCGGCGCATCCTCGGACGCGCCATCGGTGTCGGCCGCGCGGAGCGCGTAGCCGTCCATCGCGGTGTTCGCGAACGGCGGGACCGCCTCCGCGGTGATCACATCCTCCGCGAGCACCAGGCCGACGGCGTCCGCGATCGCGCACGGCTCCACAGGCAGCCGCGGCACCGCGCCGAGGATCGCGTCGCGGGTTTCCTCCAGAGAGACGAGCGCCACTGCGACTACCCGAGCCCGCGGTCGCGCACGAGGGTGGTGAGCATCTGCTCGATCTCCTCGCGCAGGTCGTCGCGCGCGAGCCCGAGCTCGAGGTTGGCCCGCAGGAAGTCGACCTTCTTGCCGATGTCGTACCGGCCGACGGTGAACGTCACGCCGTACACCGGCTCGCGCTCGAGCAGGAGCGCGATGGCGTCGGTGAGCTGGATCTCGCCGCCCACACCCGGTGTCGTCTCGCGCAGCGCGTCGAAGATCCCGGGGGTGAACACGTAGCGCCCGATCACCGCGAGGTTTGACGGCGCGTCCTGCGGCTTCGGCTTCTCCACCACACCGCGCGCCCGCACCACACCGTCGCGCACGGGCTCGGCGGTCAGGCAGCCGTACGCGCTGACCTCCTCGCGCGACACCTCCATCACCGCGAGCACCGACCCGCCGGTCTCCTCGTACACGGCGAGCATGCGCTTCAGCAGCATGGCTTCGTCGACCATGATGTCGTCGCCGAGCATCACCACGAACGGCTCGCCGCCGACGTGGGATTCCGCGACCGACACCGCGTGCCCGAGTCCGAGCGCCTCGTGCTGGCGGATGGAGTGCACGGTCGCGAGCCGGTCGATCGCGGTGACCTCGTCGAGCATCGCCGTCTTGCCCGAGCGCTCGAGCACGGTCTCGAGCTCGACGTTGCGGTCGAAGTGGTCCTCGATGGCGCCCTTGCCCCGGCCGGTGATCACGAGCACGTCGGAGATGCCTGCGAGCACGGCCTCCTCCACCACGTACTGGATCGCCGGCTTGTCGACGAGCGGCAGCATCTCCTTGGGGATGCTCTTCGTGACGGGCAGGAACCGCGTCCCCAGGCCCGCCGCGGGGAGCACGGCCTTCCTCACCGGTTGCATGCCGGGAACGCTACCGGGAGGGTGTCGGCGGGGGTGAGGGCGGCGAGTCGGTGCCGTCGCCGGGGCGCGAGCCGAGCCCGTGCTCCTCACCCCGGATGAGCCGGCGCAGGTTCGACGCGTGCCGGGCGACGAGGAGCAGCGCGACCCCGGCCACCACGGCGATGTCGAGCGCGGAGCCCCCCGCGGTCACGACGATCACGGGCGCGGCGACCGCGCACACGAGGGACGCGACCGATGCCTTGTGCAGCCCGCGGGCGATCGCCACCCACACCACCGCGAGCGCGATCGTGATCAGGGGATACACCACGAGGAACACACCGGCACCGGTGGCCACACCCCGCCCGCCCTTGAACTTCTTCCACACCGGGAACACGTGCCCGATCACCGCGGCCACACCGAGGATCCAGGCGCCCCGGTGGCCGTCGATGGCCAGACCGGCGCCGGCCGCGATCGCGCCCTTGGCCGCGTCGAGCACCAGCACCAGCGCGCCGGCCTTCCACCCGAGCAGGCGCACGACGTTGGAGGCACCCGGATTCCCCGACCCCTCCTTGGTGACGTCGACCCCGTACTTGCGCGCGACGAGCTCCGCGCTCGGGAACGTCCCGAGGAGGTAGGCCAGGGGCACCAGGGCCAGGATGAGCGCCACGACCGCCATTCTGAGGCATGGAGGGGCTCGCGCGCCCCCCGCGGGTTCCCCGGGAGCGGCAGGCCGTCATCGGGTCGGGTACGATTAGCACTCTGCCCTGGCGAGTGCCAACCCACCGCGGCGCACCGAAAGACCGGCCGGGGCCCACGGAGGACCGATGCCCACCTATCGCTACCGCTGCGCCAAGTGCGGCGAAGAGCTCGAGATCTGGCAGTCGTTCGAGGAGAAGCCCCTGACCCGCCATGCCAGCGGCTGCGGCGGCAAGCTCGCGAAGGTGCTCAGCCCGGCCGGGATCGTGCTGAAGGGCTCGGGCTTCTACAAGACCGACAACCGCTCGTCCAAGTCGGGCGCGAAGCGCTCGCCGTCGTCGTCGTCGGAGTCCGGCTCGTCGGATTCCGGATCGTCGTCGTCCGACTCGGGGTCATCCGACTCCGGCTCGTCGGGATCCTCGGGCTCGTCGTCGGAAGCCTCGGGCTCGTCGTCCGACTCCGGGTCGTCGTCGGGATCCTCGGGCTCGAAGTCCGACTCCAGGACCAGCAGGTCCGACAGCTCCAGCTGATCCACCCGAGTAGCTGATCCACCGGGCCGGTTCGGTCCACCCGCTCGACTTCCCCTCCCCTTCCCCGTGCTCACCGCGACGCTCGCGCGCCGCACTCGGTGGAAGGCGGACCCATGCTCCGACGCTCCCCTCGCACCCTCGGCCTGTGGGCCGGGGCCGTGACGCTCGCCGTCGCCACCGGCGCCGTCGTCGCCGGCGACCTCGCCGCGCTCCACCGCCGGGCCGGCACGCTCGGTCCCGAGCAGCCGGTGGTGGTGGCGCGCCACGCGCTCCCGCTCGGCACCACGGTCACGCCCGCCGACCTGACCACCCGGCGGGTGCACGCGTCCCAGCAACCGCGCGGCGTGGTGCACGATCCCGACGACGCCGTCGGGCGCGTCGTGCGCGTGCCGGTCGTGCGGGACGCGTTCGTGCTCACGGGCAACCTCGCGCCCCCCGGGCGCGACGGGCTCTCCGGTGTGCTGCCCGAGGGCACCCGGGCGGTTCGCATCACGGTGGAGAACGGCCTGCGCCCGCCGCCGGGCAGCGCGGTCGACGTCTACGCGTCGTACGCCAACGGGACCGACGCACTCGGAACCGGACGGAGCCCCGCGCCCGGCGCGACCGTGGTCGCCGCCGGAGCGGTGGTGCTCGCCACCGACCGCGCGGGGTCGAGCGCGTCCAGCACGCTCGGCAGCAGCGACGGAGTGACCCTCCTGGTGGACGAGGACCAGGCGGCCGCGCTCGCCGACGCGTCCGCACGCGGCTCGCTGTTCCTCGCGCTCCTGCCACCGGAGGACGCACGCGTCCCCACTGGGTTCACACGCCGCTGAGCGCCATCTCCCCGACCAGCAACGTGACCCCGGCCGCCGCGCCGGGCAGCCAGGTGAGGTCGGACCCGACCTCGAGCACGTCGAGCAGCATCCGCGGCACGGTCGATGCGATCGTGACCTCGCGAACCGGCTCGGCGAACGCGCCGCCGCGCACGAGGAGCCCCTCGGCGCCGAGGGAGAAGTCGCCGCTCACGGGGTTGGTGCCGGAGTGCAGGCCGCTCACCGATTGCACGTAGAACGCGTCGCCGGCGAGGGCGAGGATCTCCTCTGGTGACTTCGCGCCGGGCGCGAGCACGAGCGCGCGGGCGCCGACCCCGGGCGGGGACGCGTACCCGCCGCGCACGGCGGAGCCGGTCGTCCCGGTCCCGGCCCGCCGGCCGGTCGACGTGTTGTGCAGGAAGGCGCGCAGCGCGCCGTCGACCACGAGGTCGGTCCGCCGCGTGGGCAGGCCTTCGCCGTCGAACGGAGCCGCGCCGTACGCGCGGGGGTCGGTGGGGTCGTCGACCAGCGACACCGCGGCCGCGGCCACCTGCTCGCCGTCGCGGCCGAGGAACATCGTGCGGCCCTTGTTCATCGCCTCGCCGTTGAGCGCCGCGCCGAGGATCCCGAGCAGCGAGCGGGTGACGAGTGGGTCGAAGATCACGGGCACACGCCGCGAGCTGATCGGCGCCGCGCCAAGGAGCCGGGTGGACCGCTCGATCGCGTCGCGCGCCGCGGCCTCGGGGTCGAGCTCGGCGAGCGTGCGGCCCACCGAGAACCCGTAGCCGGTGCGGGTGCCGTCCCCCTCGCCCGCCAGCGCACTCACCGTGCAGGAGCAGACCGTGCGCCGGGACGCGGCCTCCACCCCGAGTGAGCTCGCCACCGCGGACGCCACGGCCGCGTCGCCGTAGCTCGCCGACTCGATCCCGCGCACCCGCGCGTCGAGGCCGAGCGCGGTCTGCTCCAGCGCGAGCGCAAGCGCCACCTTGTCGGTGGTCGGGACCGACGCGAGCTCGTCACGCCACAGGTCGAGGTCCGCGACCGACACGGCGCGGGCGTCGGCGGCAGTGGGCAGGTCGTTCCACTCGTCGGGCGCGGCGAAGCGCGCGTTGTCGCGCGCTTCGTCGAGGACGGCGGCCACGAGGTCGGGCTCGAGCGACCCGGCCCACGCATAACCCATCCGGCCGCCGACCACGACCCGCACGCCGACACCGCCGCTCTCCGCGACGGCCATCTCCTCAACCGCGCCCTCGAACACCTTCACGTCGGTGTCGACGGAGTGCGCGGCGTACGCCTCGACCTGCTCGCCGGGCTCCGCGCGCCCCGCGATGTCGCGGACGAGGTCGAGCAGGTCGACGGGCCCGCTCGACCCCACGGTTCGCTCGCTGCGCTCGCTCGACCCCACGGTTCGCTCGCTGCGCTCGCTCACCCGGCCGTGCCCCCGACGGTCAGCTCGGCCACGCGCAAGGTGGGCTGGCCCGACGACACCGGGACGCCCTGGCCCTCCTTGCCGCAGGTGCCGGCCCAGGTGTCGAAGTCGTTGCCCACGGCGTCGACGAGGCGCAGAGCATCGGAGCCGTTCCCGATGAGCTGCGCGGCCCGCACCGGCTCGGTGATCTCGCCGTTCTCGATGAGATACGCCTCGGTCACGCCGAACACGAAGTCGCCGGTGGCGGTGTTGACCTGGCCGCCGCCGAGCGCCACGCAGTAGAGGCCGTACTCGGTGTCGGCGATGATGTCGTCGGGGTCGGTCCCGCCGGGCATCAGGTACGTGTTGGTCATGCGGACCATGGGCAGGTGCCGGTACGTCTCGCGCCGGCCGTTGCCGCTGCTCGGACGGCCGGCGGCCCGCGACCGCACGAGGTCCCACATGTAGTCGGTGAGGATGCCGTCCTCGATCAGCACGTTGCGACCCGCGGGCGTGCCTTCGTCGTCGATCGCGAACGTGCCCCACTCGTGCCCGAACGTGCCGTCGTCGACGAGGGTGACGAGCGGCGACGCGACGGCGTCGCCGACCCGGCCGCGGAACACCGATGCGTCGCGGCGCACGAGGTCGGCCTCGAGGCCGTGCCCGCACGCTTCGTGGAACAGCACCCCACCCGCGCCGCGCTTGAGCACCACCGGGAGCCGGCCCGAGGGTGCGGGGCGCGCCGTCAGGAGGGTGAGCGCACGGTCGGCCGCGATGCGGGCCACCGCCTCGGGCTCGATGTCGTCGAAGAGCTCGAACCCGACGGTCCGGCCGGGCGCCTCGGTGCCGGTGTGCAGCCCGGTGTCCCCCTCGGCCACGCACGTGACCATGAACCGTGTGCGCACCTGGTCGTCCTCCGCGAACACGCCGTCGGAGTTCGCGACGAGGATGCGGCGGCGCCCGTCGGCGTACGCGGCGCTGACCTGCCGGATCGACCCGTTGCGCTCCCGGGCGGCCACGTCGGCCCGCTGGAGCAACGCGACCTTCGCGTCCTTCGATACCGTCTCGGGCAGCACCGCCGCCGACGGGCCACCGGGGCCTGCGGCGTGGTCGGGGAGCGCGGCCACCCGCCCGGGCGCCCCGGCCTCGGTGGACGCCGCCGCCGCGGCCGCGGCGGCGGCCGCGAGGCCCTGCTCGGAGAGGTCGGCGGTATGGGCGAAGCCGGTGGTCTCGCCCCGCACCACCCGGATGCCCGCGCCCCGGCTCCGGCCCGACACCAGCTCCTCCACCCGGCCGTCGTCGAGGCGGGCGCTCACGCTGGCGCGGTCCTCGGCGAACACCTCGGCGAAGTCGCCGCCGCGCGCCAGGGCTGCGGCCAGGGTCCGTTCGATGACGTCAGGCGCGATCACGCTCTCCTTTCTACAACCCAATAGGCTCGGGTCATGCCGCCCCGTCCCGGGCTCTCCGCGACCATCAGCTATGAGGTCACGGACGCCGACACCGCTCTCGCGCTCCGGTCAGGCGACGTCGCGGTGCTGGCCACGCCCCGCGTGGTGTGCCTCGCCGAGGAGGCGTCGGTCCAGGCGGTGCAGCAGTCGCTCGCGCCCGGCACCACCACCGTCGGGTACCGCGTGCAGCTCGACCACCTGGCTCCCACGGTCCCCGGCACCACCATCACGGTGGAGGCCACGCTCGAGAACGTGGAAGGTCGGCGACTGACCTTCCGGGTCGCGGTCACCGACAGCCGCGGGTTGGTCGCGGCCGGGCGGATCACGCGGGTGACCGTCGAGACCGACCGGTTCATGGAGAAGGCCGCGGGCGGCGACACATGACCGGCGCCCCGCCTCCGCCTCCGCCTCCGCCTCCCTCCCCCGCGCCGTCGGCGTCATGGGGCTGGGAACCGCCGACGGGCGCAACCGGGTCGGCGACGACCGCGGTCGGTTCCGCTCCCGAGACGCCGGCCCCCAAGCCGCGCAGGCGCTGGATCCTGGTGCTCGCGCTGGCGCTCGGGCTGATCCTCGTCACAACCGTCGCGGGCACGGTGCTGTTCGTGACGCGGACGCTCCCACCGCTCTCGGCCACGTATGACTTCACCAACGACCTGCACGACGGCAACACGAGCAGCGCGTTCGCCCAGGTGTGCGACAGGCTGCGCACCCCGGCCGGCCGGGTCGGCTTCAACGGCTTCGCCCGCCGGGTCGAGGCGGCCGACCACGTCAGCGTCGACATCCTCTCGGTCGATCGCAACGGCGACACCGCGACCGTGAAGTTCACGGCCGAGTACGGCGCCAACGACTCGACGAAGACCACGCTCAAGCTCGTGTACGAGGGCGGCGACTGGCGCCCCTGCGGCAGCGCCTGACCCAGGCGGACCAACCGTGCGCGCGGCCCTGATCAGCCGAGGTTGCTGGATCGCGGATAGGCGTCGGCCGGGTCGGTCATGACGTTCACGAGCGACGGACCGTCATGGGCGAACGCCCGGTCGAGCGCCGGTCCGATCTCGTCGGACTCGCGCACCAGCTCACCGTGGCACCCGAGATCCTCCGCGACCTTGTCGTAGCGCGTCTCGGGCGCGAGGTCGCACGCGAGGTCGTAGCCGAACAGCATCTGCATCGGGTGCTTCTCGAGCCCCCAGATGCTGTTGTTGCCGACGATCCCCACGACGTTGGCGCCGTGACGGGCGAGGGTGTCGAGATCACCGAGGCCGAAGCCGATCGCGCCGTCGCCGAGCAGGAGCACGACCTGCCGGTCGGGGAAGGCCGTCGCGGCGGCGAGCGCGTAGCCCATGCCGGAACCGAGACATCCGTACGGGCCGGGGCCGATGAAGCACCCGGGCGTGAACGTGTCGACGTAGCGACCCGCGTAGGACACGAAGTCGCCGCCGTCGCCGATGACGATCGCGTCGCGATCGAGGCGCGCGCGCAGCTCGCCGTAGATGCGGACCGGGTCGATCGGGAACGCGTTCGACGCGAGCCGGTCGGCGTCGCGCGACCGGGCACCGTCTTCCTCGCCCCGCAGGCGCGCGATCCAGTCACCACGCGCCGCGCGCGTCGCGTCGTCGGTCGCCGGCGGGACCTGCTCGGCCAACCCGGCGAGCACACGCGCGAGGTCGCCCGATGCCGATGCCGCGACCGGCGTGTGGGTGGCGATCCCCCCGGCGGTGTCGGTGACGTGGATCACCTCGGCGTCGCCGAAGCGGCCGAAGCCGAGCCGGAAGTCGAGCGGCGTGCCGATCACGGCCACGACGTCGGCCTCCCCGAACGCGACGCCGCGCGCCCGCGAGAACGCGTTCGGGTGATCGGCCGGGATCAGGCCCCGGCCCATGTCGTTCACGAACACGGGGAGCACTCCGGCTTCGACCAGCGCGAGTGCGGCGACCTCGGCCCCGGCCCAGTAGACGTCGCCGCCCAGCATCAGGACCGGCTTCCTCGCACCCGCGAGCATCGCGGCAACCGCGGTCACCGCGTCCGGGTCGGGTGCCTCGCCCGCGACCTCCGCCACGCCGACCGGCCCAGGAGCCGCGATGTCACTCGGACCCCAGGCGTCGAGGGGCACGTCGACGAACGTGGGGCCGCGGTGGGGCGAGCGCGCGGCGCGCAGCGCGGTGTCGAACTCCGACGCCACGGTGTCGGGCGTGAACGCCGTGCGCGCGTACTTGGTGACGGGCGCGACGATCGGCACGTGGTCGAGCTCCTGGAGCGAGCCCTGGCCCCACCGACCAGCCGGTGCGCGGCCGCCCACGACGAACACCGGCGACCCGTTCATCCATGCGCTCGTGATGCCGCTCACGCCGTTGGTCACGCCGGGACCCGCCGTGAGCGCAGCCACACCCACCCGCCGGGTGACCTTGGCCCAGCCCTCGGCCGCGAACGCGGCGGTCTGCTCGTGGCGCGTGTCGACCAGGTGGATGCCCTCGACCTTGCAGCCGTCGTAGAGCGGCCACAGGTGCCCGCCGTTGAGGGTGAACACGGTGTCGACGTCGTGGGCGCGCAGCGTGCGCGCCCCCAGGATTCCGGCGTGGGGCTCACTCATGTTGCTTGCCTCCTGCTTCGGTCTGGTCGAGGTCGTCGAGGAACGACGCGAGGCCGTTGCTCCAGGCGGTCGGGTTCTCGAACTGCGGATGGTGCCCCGCGTCGGGGATCACCGCCAGCCGGCCGTCGGGCGCGGCTTCGGCGATCGCGAGCGAGGCATCGAGGAAAACGGCGTCCAGCTCGCCGACCACGACGAGCACCGGGCAGGTGAGCCCACGGATCTCGTCGAGCGCGTCCGCCTCGCGGGCGATCTCCGGCCCGAGTGCCGCCCACATCGCGGGCGTGAGCCGGGACCACTTCCACTCCCCGTACTCGCGGAACCCGACACGCTCGGCCAGCAGCCGCTCGAACGCGGGCGTGCCCAGCACGCGGGCTTCGTCGAGCACGGCCTTCAGCGCGGCGAAGTCGTCCAGCGCGAGCTGGGCGCCGAGGTCGACGAGGCCGGGGTCGAGGCCCTTGGGCGGGCCGGCGGCGGTGCTCATGAACACCACTGCCTCCACCCGGTCGGGCACCGCGACGGCGACGCGACGCACCACCATGCCCCCCATCGAGTGACCGAGCAGGCGGAAGCGCGCGAACCCCAACGCGTCGGCCACCGCCAGCACGTCGGCCGCGAGCCGGTCGAGCGAGTAGGCGGCGACATCGGTCGGGCCGCTGCTGTCGCCGTGGCCGCGCAGGTCGGGCGCGACCACGGTGGCGCGGGTCGCCAGCTCGTCCGCGTGGTCGGCGAAGTCCTCCTTCGCACCACCGAAGCCGTGAACGCAGATCAACGGCGGGCCTGCGCCCCGCACGTCGACGGCGAGCTCGATGCCGTCTTCCACCTCGACCCGCACGCGCGCCTCCGGAGACGTCCACCGGGCAACAAGCGGCCCGGGGGTTCACCTGCTCGTAATCTACGGGGATGGCGGTAGCGGAGACGGCCCCGGTGCGCCGTCACTCGAGTGCACGCCTGTGGCTCCGGCTCCTCGTCAGCGCGGCGCTCTTCGCCGTCCTGCTCACGAAGATCCACTTCTCCGACTTCGTGCCCCGCCACCACACCCACGGCACCTGGGCCTTCCTCGCCGCGGGCATCCTGCTCATGGGACTGAGCTTCGTGATCGCGGCGTGGCGCTGGCAGCGGGTGCTCGCCGTCTTCGGCCACCGCGTGCGGTTGCGCACGCTCACCAAGCACTACCTCGCCGGGCAGTTCGTCGGGAACCTCCTCCCGTCCACGATCGGCGGCGACGTGCTCCGGGTGAGCCGCTCGTCGTCCGATACCGGCAACACCACCGAGGCGTTCGCCGCCGTGGTCCTCGAGCGCCTCACCGGCTTCGTCGTCCTGCCCGTGCTCGTGCTCGCGGGGTTCGCGTTCATGCCGAGCCTCTTCGACGAGCCCCGCAGCTCGGTCGCGCTCCTCATCGCGGGCGCCACCGTGGTGTTCCTCGGTGTCCTCCTCTTCCTCGCCGGGCACCCGAAAGCGGCAGGCCGGTTCGCCGACCGCGACAACTGGATGCGGGCCATCGGCGCGGTCCACGTGGGGGTCAACCGGCTCCGCCACAACCGGAAGGACGCGGCGATCGCGCTCGCCGCGGCACTCATCTACCAGGTCGTGGTGGTGACGTCGGTGTACTGCGCCTTCCACGTCGTCGACGTGCGTGTGCCGAACGCGTCGATCCTCGCCTACGTTCCGGCGGTGGCGATGGCACAGGTGGTCCCGATCACGATCGGTGGCCTGGGCGTGCGGGAAGGCCTGCTCGCGTTCCTCTTCCACCCGCTCGGGGTGCCGACGGGGCGGGCGGTCGCCATCGGCCTGCTCTGGTACGGCATGACCCTGCTCGTGAGCGTGCTCGGTGCACCGGCGTTCGCGGTCGGTCACCAGCGCCACCCGGACGCGGCCGACGCGGCGGACGCGCCGTGACCGTCGCCCGCGGCCCCGACGCCGAGATCCCGGCACGCCGGCGCCTGCCCGGAGCGCGCGTCCTCAGCGACGGCTCGGTCATCTACTGGTGGGGGGAGATCCTCCTCGTCCTCGGCTTCTACTTCGTGTACTCCGCGATCCGGAACGCGAAGTTCGGAGGCAAGGCCGACGCCTACCGGAACGCTCGCAGCCTCATCGACGTGCAGAAGTTCTTCGGCATCTACCACGAGGAACGGCTCCAGCACTGGGCTCTGCACTTCAAGCCGCTGATCGTGGGCGCGAACTACTACTACGGGTCGTTGCACTTCGTGGTGACGATCGGCATCATGATCTACCTGTTCGCGCGCTGGGCCGACGACTACCCCGTGTGGCGCAACACGCTCGCCACGACCACTGCGATCGCCCTCATCGGCTTCACCTTCTGGCCCCTCATGCCGCCGCGGCTGCTCCCCGAGGCCTACGGCTACGTCGACACGCTCGCCCGGTACCCGACGTTCTGGTCGTTCAACTCCGGCGCGGTCAACAAGATCTCCAACCAGTACGCGGCGATGCCGAGCGTCCACTGCGCGTGGGCGATGTGGTGCGCGTGCGTGCTCGCGCCGCGCGTGCGCCACCGGTGGGCGAAGTACCTCGCGATCGCCTACCCGGTGCTGACGGTGATCGTCATCGTGCTCACCGGCAACCACTACTTCCTCGACGCGATCGGCGGGTTCACGGTGTTCGGGATCGGATTCCTCCTGGCCCGGCGCTTCACCCTCGCGGGCCGCGGCGCGCGGCCCAGCCCCCTTCCTGCCCAGTGAACGGGTAGGAACCATGCAGATCGACCACGTCGCGCTGGCGTCGCACGACTCGCTGCCCATCCTGAACACGCTCGTCACCGACTTCGGCGGCACAGTGCTCCAGGGCGCGGTGTCGGTGGGGTTCCGACCGGTGCAGGTGCGGGTCGGCGACGCGCACCGGGGCATGACCATCGAGCTGCTCGAGCCGTACCGCGTCGAGCAGTTCGACTTCCTGGCTCGCTTCCTCGACGCCCGCGGCCCGGGGCCGCACCACCTCACGTTCAAGGTCGACGACCTCGCCGCCGAGCTGGAGCGGGTCCGCGCTGCCGGCCTCACCCCCACCGGTGTCCTCCTCGAATCGCCGCGCTGGAAGGAAGCGTTCCTCGCACCGGCTGAGGCGCACGGCACGGTCGTGCAGCTGGCCCAGGGTGGCCTCGACCTCTACCCCACGTTCGCCGACCACTTCGCCGCGGCGAACGCCGGGAACCCCTACGGCGAGCCGAAGTGGTGGCCGGACCCACCCGCGCGCGCTTCCGAACGGTCCTACCTCGAGCGCGTCGTGGTCTCGACGCCCGTGCCCGACGCCGCGCTCGCGTTCTACACCGACGTGCTCCAGGGCGCCGTCACGGCGCGCGGCGACGGGTTCGCGGACGTCACCTGGCCCGCCGGTGGCTGCGTCCGCCTCGAGACCGACCCGAACCGACCACCGGGCATCGTGCGCCTCGAGGTCGTCGGCCCCGGCCCCGCACGCGACGTCGTGCTCGCCGGAACCACCCTCGCGGTGCGCCCCGCCTGACCGACCGGCGAGGCGCGCCGGCCCGTTGGCTCAGTCGCGGCTGCGACCCATGAACCAGCCGACGACCCAGCCGGCCGCCGCCGAGCCCACGATCACCAGGAACAGCGGGACCCTGAAGGTGTGCACCAGCAGGTGAACCGTGACCTTCTGTCTGTTCGCGATCGCCAGCGCAGCGATCAGCACGAGCAAGACGCCGACCAGGATCGTCTTCGCGTTGATGTTCCGACCGCCGCTGCCGTTCGCCACCGGGGACCCCCTCGTTCGCCGGAAAGGGCCAGCCTAGGAGCGGGGAGGGCTCGTGCGCGGCGATCGCTTCGCGGTCGGCTTCACGGTCGGCTCCACGGTCAGCTTCTTCGCCGGTGGCTTCGCGACGTCCCCGGCCGACTTGGGGGCGCGTCGTCGGCGGGACCGCCCCGCACCGAAGCGCTCACGCATCATCCGCAACGCGGCGTCGCGCACGGCGCGGTCGGCAATGGAGAGGTAGGCGTCGCGCGTGTTGACCAGGGCGAGGCGGCGCGGGGGCAGGCCCGCGATCGTCATCACGTGCACGCCGTCGAGCCCCGCCGGGACCGCAGTCTCGGGGAGCACCGACGCCCCCGCGCCCGCGGCGACGAGGTCGGCGATGAGCCGGATGCCCTCGACCTCCACCACGACGTCGAGGGTCACGCCCTGGCGCGCGGCCGCGGCGTCGATCTCCGAGCGCAGCGGGTTGCCGGCAGGGGGCAGCACGAGCCCGAGCTCGTTGAGCGCGCCGAGCGACACCGGCGCGCGGGGCAGCCACTGGCCCGCGGGCGCGACGGCGAGGAGCGCCTCCTCGAGGATCGTCTCCACACTCAGGCGACGGTCGTCGACCGGCTCGGTGACGATGGCCTGGGTGAGGTCGCCCGAGAGCACCTCGGCGACGAGCCGCTCCGATGCACCCTCGACGACCCGAAGGTGCACACCCGGGGCGCGCCGGCGCAGGTCGGCCACGAGCTCGGGCATGAGCCAACGGCTCGCAGTGCCGACGACGCCGAAGCTCGCGTCCCCCACTTCCAGGCCCTGGAGCATCGACAGATCGGCTCGCAGGGAGTCGAGCTCGCGCCGGATCCGGCGGGCCCGCTCGAGCACCACCTCGCCGCAGTCGGTGGGCGCTGCGCCACGACGGCTGCGGACGAACAGCTCGGCGCCGAGCTCGGCCTCGAGCTGGCGGATCTGCTCGCTCACATTGGACTGTACGGTCGCGAGGGCGTCGGCCGCGGCGGTGAACGATCCTTCGTCGGCCACCGCCAGCACGGCGTCGAGATGGCGCAGCTCCACGGGCCCTCCCGGTGTGGGCCGGTTCCGGACCGGTCCGGATCGGCTCCTGATCGGCTCCGGTCGCCCGTCCGACGGGTTTCCGGGCCCGTTTCTGATCCATCTTCAGAAACGATGGCTTCCATCGTAACTGTTTGTTGGACAGATTGAAACGTATCGGTAACCATGGCGTCCGGCACGCACGACAGGGGTCGAGTTCCCCCACCGGCCACCGGTCGTCGCACCGCCGAAGCACTGGACATTTCCCCGACTTGGAGGACGACGAGGGTGGCGGTCGACACTGTCTCCAGCCTGCTCTTCACCGGCCCGCTCACCTGGACCGGTGAGGCCAGTTGCGCTGGTCAGACCGAGCTGTTCTTTGCCCCGGCAGGGGAGCGCCCCGAGACCCGACTCCTGCGGGAGGCCCGGGCCCGGGCGATCTGCATGGCGTGCGAGGTCGTCGACCCGTGCCGCCGCTGGGCGCGTGAGCACCGGGAGTACGGCTTCTGGGGGGGCGAGTCGGAAGAGGACCGCGCGGCGGCCGGCTTCCGGGTCGACATGCCGGTGGGCCGGGTGGCCCGCTACCCCAAGGGCAACGGCATGCCCGTCGCCCCACGCGAGCCCCGCGTCGCCTGAGCCGGTCCCGTTAGTGTCACCGGCGTGACCACCACGCCGGACGGGCTCGACCTCGACGCGCTCTCGTCCTGGCTCGCCGCGCACGTCGCGGAGGCCGGTGACGCCCCGCTCTCGGCATCGCTGATCGCGGGCGGGCGCTCCAACCTCACGTACGTCGTCACCGACGGCGCCCACGACTGGGTCGTCCGCCGTCCGCCCCTGGGGCACGTGGTGGAGACGGCCCACGACATGGGGCGCGAATACCGGGTGATGTCGGCCCTCCAGGGATCGACCATCCCCGTGCCCGTCACGCGGGCCTTCTGCGACGACCCCGCGGTGATCGGCGCTCCGTTCTACGTGATGGACCGGGTCGAGGGCCGGGTGGTGCGCTCCACCGCCGAGCTGGCCGGCTTCGACCCCGCCGACGCACTCGCGGTCTCGCATGACCTCATCGACGTGTTGGCCCGCCTCCACGCGATCGACTACGACGCCGTCGGCCTCGGAGAGTTCGGTCGGCCCGACGGCTTCCTCGCCCGCAACGTCGCCCGCTGGGGCAAGCAGTGGCAGGCCAACAAGACCCGCGAGCTGCCCGCGATCGACGAGCTGGCCCGCCGGATCCAGGCGGCGCTCCCCGAGTCGGGCCCGCCGGCCATCGTGCACGGCGACTACCGGCTCGAGAACACGATGCTCGCGCCCGGCGCGCCGGAGATCGTCGCGGTGCTCGACTGGGAGATGTCCACCCTCGGCGACCCGCTCACCGACCTCGGCCTCTTCCTCGTGTACTGGGTGCACTGGGGCAACGAGGACGACGCCGGTCCGCTCGCCACCGGCGGCGCGTCGGGCCTGCCCGGGTTCATCAGCCTCGACGACGTCACCGCGCGCTACGCCGCGGCGTCGGGACGCGACGTGTCGAACATCGACTTCTACATCGTGTTCGCGTTCTACAAGCTCGCGGTGATCCTCGAGGGCATCAACGCCCGGTTCCTCATGGGCAAGACCGTCGGTGAGGGCTTCGACCAGATGGGCCGCATGGTCACCGCCCTGCTCGACGCCGCGTTCGACGTGGCGAACCGTTCGGAGATCCGGGCGCTGCGCGGTTGACCCATCCGCTCTCGCCGCGTGCGCTCCTGATCGTCGCAGTCGGCGGCGCGGTCGGTGCCCTCGCCCGGTACGGCCTGTCGCGGGCGTTCCCGGTGGCCCCGGGGACCTTCCCCGCCACCACGTTCGTCATCAACGTCACCGGCGCGTTCGCGCTCGCGTTCTTGCTCGAGTCGCTCCTGCGCCGGGGTGCGCCCGACCACTGGCTGCGCCTGCTCGTCGGCGTGGGGGTGCTCGGCGCGTTCACCACGTTCTCCACGATGGCCACCGAGATCGCGTTGCTCTGGCGCGATGGCGACGGCGGGATCGCGCTCGTCTACACCGCAGCCAGCGTGCTTACCGGCGTGGCCGCAGTGTTCGCGGGGCTGGTCCTGGCGGGCTTCCGCGTGCCGCCGGTGCCCGACGAGGACGAGTCATGAGGAGCGAACCGTGAACGGGGCGGCCGTGGTCGCGCTCGTGGCGGTGGCCGGTGCGCTCGGCGCGCCCAGCCGGTACGCGCTCGAGTGGTGGGTCCGCACGCGGTGGCCGACGATCACCCCCACTGGGACGCTGGTCGTGAACGTGACCGGCTCGCTGGCGCTCGGCCTGGTGGTCGGACTCGCGCTCGCGCACGGGTTGGACCCCGACGCCCGCACGATCGTGGGCACCGGGTTCCTCGGTGCGTACACCACGTTCTCCACCTACGCGTACGAGACAGTCCGCCGCGCCGAGGAAGGTCATCCGCGCATCGCCGTCGCCTACGCGATCGGCAGCGCCGCCGCGGCCACCCTCGCCGCCGCGCTCGGCCTGCTCCTCACCGGCGCCTGGTGACCCTCCGTTCAGTCGTCGAGCGCGAGGATCGAGGCGGCCGTGACGATGCCGACGACGCGGTCGCCGTCGACGACCGCGACGTAGGGCGCCGCGCTCTCGGCGAGGGTGGAGCGGGCCTGGCCCACGGTCCAGTCGGGCGTGGCGACCGGCGCATCGGGTGAGACGGGATCGGGCGGTGGCGCGAGTGCGTCGGCCACGGGCCGCGCGTCGCGCAGCTCAACCGGGTCCTCGCGTCGGACGAGCTGGGACGCGGTGACCGACTGCCGTCCCATCACCAGCTGCCCCACCCCGGTCGCGATCAGCGCCGGGACGATGTACCCCGGACGACCGGTGGCCTCGGCCACGAACACGATCGCCGCGATCGGCGTACGATATCCGGCGCCGAGGAACGCCGCCGCCCCGATGACCGGGAACAGCAGCGTGTTGCTGTTCACAACCACCTCGACCGCGGTACCGAGGATCCACCCCTCCACGAACAGCGGGATGAAGATGCCCCCCGCGCCGCCGGCCGCGATCGTGAGCGACGTGGCGACCGCGCGGACAAGCAGCAGCAGCACGATGAGCCCGAACGAGCGCGATGCCGTCTGCGTCCACTGCACCGCGCCGTACCCGGGGCCGAGCGACAACGGCCGGTCGTACACCAGCCACGTGCCCGCCGCGACGGCAGCCAGCCCGAGCCCGCACGCCGTGACGCGCTTCCAGGGCTCGGTGTAGCCAGCGATCCGCTTCGACGCACGCACCATGGCAGCGAACGCGCGCGCGCCGAGCCCGGCGAGCAGTCCCATCGCGAGCGCGCCGAGCAGCTCGCGCGCCTCGAGGTCCGGATTCCCCTGGATCGGGAAGAGGCGGTGGAGCCCGAAGAACAGCACGAACGTGAGATAGGACGCGGCCGCGGCAACGATCGCGGGAACCGCGGCACGCGACGCGGAGTCCTCCTGGTACGGGACCTCGACCGCGAACACTGCGCCGGTCGCGGGCGCCTTGAAGATCGCGGCCACGCCCGCGGCGGCTCCTGCGACGAGGAGCACCCGCTGGTCGCGTCCGTCGATCAGCTGTGGGAACCGGCGGCGGACGAACGAGCCGATCGCCGCGCCGAGATAGATCGACGGGCCCTCGAACCCCATCGCGCCACCCAGGCCGAGCGTGGCTCCGGCGGCCACGATCTTGCCGGGCAGGGGTTCGAGGGGCACCGCGCCGTCACGGCCGTGATAGGCGTCGAGGTACTCGTCGGCCAGGGCTGGGGTCGCGCCCCGCCCCACGTACCGCAGGCCCACCCAGGCCAGGGCGACACCGACGGCAGGTGCGAGGGCGCGCAACCCCGCAGGCAGGTCCAGCGTCCACTCGAGCAGCCAGCGCCCCACCACCTGCTCGAACGCCGCCACCGCCAGGCCCACCAACACGCCGGTGACTGCGGCGAGGACGAGGATCCGGTGCGGTCGGGTCATCCTCGCGAAGCGCTCCAACATCCGCGGTGGAGGCTATCGGCAACCTGCGCCAGACTGACGCCCGAATCGGCCCGGCCCCGCCGGGCGACCGGGGGGAGGATCACGATGGGCGTGCTCGACGGCGTGAAGGTGGTGGAGCTGGCCGAGCACGGGTTCGTGCCCAGCTGCGCGGCGATCCTGGGGGACTGGGGGGCCGACGTGGTCAAGGTGGAGCGGCCGACCGGCGACCCCTTGCGGGCGATCATGGGTGCGGGCTTCGTCACCGACACCGGCGACGTCAACTTCCTCTGGGAGCACATCAACCGCAACAAGCGCGGCATCGCGCTCGACCTGCGCGTCCCCGAGGGGCGCACCGCGTTCGCCACGCTCATCGAGCAGGCCGACGTGTTCGTCACCAACTTCCTGCCGTCGGCCCGGGCCAAGCTGCGCACCAACCCCGACGACCTCTGGGCGATCAACCCGCGTCTCGTCTACGCGAAGGGCCACGGGCAGGGGCAGCGGGGACCCGACGCGGACGCGGGCGGGTTCGACTCGGTGTCGTACTGGGCGCGTGGCGGCGTGGGCCACATCGTCACGCCCGCCGACGGGCCGATGGTCATGCAACGTGCCGCGATGGGCGACGCGCCGAGCGGGGCGATGCTCGCGGGTGGCATCGCGGCCGCGCTGTTCCACCGTGAGCGCACGGGCAAGGGCATGGTGGTCGACGTGTCGCTGCTCAACTTCGCCGTGTGGCAGATCGGGGTGGACCTCACCGCCACCACGATCACCCGTGAGGACCCGCCGAAGATGAACAATGCCGTCGCGCGGTCGAACCCGCTCGTCG
>Ga0302322_100001430_pt1 | contig 19515 bp, 16 predicted proteins | sample Fen_T0_2_FD_203757 | JGI IMG/M metagenome (GOLD analysis project Ga0302322, IMG submission 203757) | Peat permafrost microbial communities from Stordalen Mire near Abisko, Sweden - Fen_T0_2 | ecosystem: Environmental > Terrestrial > Soil > Wetlands > Permafrost | place: Sweden: Abisko...
TATGATCTCGGCGCTGGTGATGGACGTGTACTGCTCATCGCTGCGCGTGAGTTCAATGCTAAAGCAATAGGCATCGAGATCGGACCGATCCAATGTGCGTTGATCTGGTTGCGCGTCATCGCAAGCAGACTCGGAAATAAGATTCAGATCAAATGGGGAAATTTTCTAAAAACAGATTTGAGCCAAGCCGATGTCGTTTTTGTGTATGCTACTTCAAAAGAAGTAATGAAGCTTGCCTCGCATTTGGAAAAGAAAATGAAACCCGGCTCGCGTGTTGTTTCGATTTCAGCAGATTTTCCCGAATGGGAGCCAACTACACTTGATGAGCGTGAATTGATCTTTGTTTACAACATGCCGCCCAAGTATGGAAGTTGGACAACATATATGTTGAAGAATTCAAAGTAGGGGGCGACCCAACAGGAACGATAAAGATAATTGATCGATCATGGCGGGTCGCCCCTACTTGTATATATTGAATCAATAACTCAACCCATGCCCAAACTCGAACAGCGGATTTTCTGAATCGTGCGGCACATCTTCTTTTTGGTTGCGCACCGCTTCCATGGATGATGGTAACTCAAATGGTAGTTTGCCTTGCGGCGCGAATTTCCCAAAGATAACATCCAACACGGCATCGTCCTTTGCGCCAAAGTTGCCAAGTAATGCCGCACTTTTTTCAGCGATCTCAGGGATGACGGCGGGGCGTTCCAAATAAATATCAACGACAGTGGGGACTTTGTTCAAGATATTCAGGATGCGTGTCTTCTCAGGCTCTTTGAAATCCAGATCGCCCGCGTGGAAGAATCTTTCTATGAATCCTTTGCGCTTTTCATACGGCGTGACCAAACGCAGGATGGCGATATCCGCTTTTGAAACATCATTCACAACTTCGCCATATTGAGCTATAGCTTCGGGCTTGATTCCCTCTACATAAATTTTCAATCCATTTTTAAGAGGCAGGGTTTGTTTGTCATTCTTCAACAACACAATGGATTTGCGTTGTGCGAGTTCACCGACCTTGCGGAATTCAGAGTTGTCAACGATTTTTTCTGCTGCATCCACATCAAGATAGGGATTATCAAATAAACCCAGCTTGAATTTTTCACGCAACAACCTGCGAATGGATTGATCGATTCTTGCTTCCCTGATCTTGCCTTCGTGAACCAATTGAACAATGACTTCAGGACAAGCCTCGCCTCCGAATTGATCCACGCCCGCTTCAATCGCTTTTTGAGTGCGTTCCAGGCGTGAGAGATGTTCCACGCCCCAGGCACGGGCGGGCATACGTATTCCAAGAATTCGCCCATCAGAAATCAAACCCCAATCAGTGCAGACCACGCCATCGAAGCCGTATTTTTCACGCAACAGGCTGGTAATGACATCTTTGTTGAAGCCAAAACCAACTTCCTCAAGTGGAGTGCCAATGGGCATTCCATAATATGGCATGATCTGGGATATCCCAACTTTGAACACAGCTTCAAACGGTTTGAGATGGTAATCGAAATTATTACCTGGATACACTTGTTCTCTTCCATACTCAAAGTGCGCGTCCTCGCCGTTCATTTGCGGACCGCCACCGGGGAAGTGTTTGGTCATGCAGGCAACACTATCCTTGCCGAGTGTTTCACCTTGAAAACCTTTTATATAAGCAGTAGCCATTTGCGAAGTCAGTTCAGCATCTTCGCCGAATGTGCCGTTGACGCGGCACCAGCGCGGTTCAGTGGCAAGATCAACCATCGGGTGCAGCGCGACGCGGATTCCCACGGCGAGATATTCGCGCCGGGCAATATCTCCGAATTGCTGAACCAGTTCCGCGTCACGGGTTGAGGCGAGTCCGGTTGGTTCGGGGAATTGGGAGAAAGATTCCGCCAACATGCCGGTCAATGGATTATTGGAGAAGGCATGTCGTGGGTCCGATGAGATCGTGACCGGAATCCCGAGGCGCGTTTGCTCCGCAAGTTTTTGAATGCGGTTGTGCCACTCTGCCATGTGACGCGGGGTTGTGCCTTCGAGCAGATTGAAGTGATTCATGAGTCGCTTCGCGATCATATCGGAGGTTGGCGGGAAGGGGAATAAGCCCATCTTTTCCATGATGGTGCCGTCCTTGTTCATGCCGACGATGGTATGGAACATCATCCCTGCTTTTTCTTCGAGCGTCATTTGTTTGAGCAGGTCTTCGACACGTTCTTCAATGGGACGGCGCGGATCTTCGTAGATATCGAGCTTGCCGTTTTTATTTAGATCGCGAAATGTGATGCCGTCTTGAGTCAGTGTTGGCGCTTCTTTGCCAAGCAATGCCAGGTTGCGGCGTGTGGCGATATTGGGTTTGATGTTTTGCCAAAAGTAAATTCCCCCCGCGATAATGATGACGATCAGTAATAAATACAAAATCCACATTGTGAGCCTCCGTGTGTATCATGTTTTATCATGGCTGCTAATTGAGAGTCAGTGTATAAAATCCTGTTTATGTCGTGGTTATATATCAAGTTTCAAAACAAACTCTTCCACTTCGACCCCGGCAGGATTAGTGTACTTGTCTTCGACAATGACTGTGAACCCGCACTTCTCAAGCACGCGTCGTGAGCCGATATTATGTCTCGCCACATGCGCCATCAGCGGACGGGTCTTCACGATATTGATATATTTTGCCAACGCCTGCGTGGCAATCCCTTTGCCCCAATAGGCTTTCCCAATCCAATAACCGACTTCGCGTTCGCCTTCCATTTCCCAACTCAAAATATACCCTGCAACTTCACCATCATAGGAAATGGCTTTAATGAGGTTATTTTCATACGCCATGATCTTTGCCCAATGCGCCATAAAGGGCTCTCTATCTCTTGATGGGAACGCTGCCATGGCAGTCGCTTCAGGGTCAAGTTGTTGCTCGAAGAGGATGGGTAGGTCGGATTCGATTACGTCGCGGAGGATGATTTCTTTTGACATGTTGTGAGTATAACCGTAAGTAATTTGCAAAACGAGTAAAATCAAGTCAGTTGCTAGTGATAAAGGGAATATCAGGAATGAAAAAGTTTGTCTTTAAATTCAAAGTCCCCGCCATTAGACGGGGACTTCTGTTATTCCTTTACCAACTGACCATTCAAAACAACTTCTCGAAACTCATTCAAATCTGCCAGCATACGCTGAATCCGCTCGGTATGAGCGGCGATTTCTTTTTCCATTTCATCAGCAGTTGCGGGAGTGATTTGTTCTTCAATATATTCCAACCATTCCGAAGCATCGCGTTGGTTGCGCCAGATGCCTTTTGGTGATTTGATCAAGACCATCACGTGTTGATCGGATACGGCTACATCTTCCACTAGTCCATACCAGTGTTGAACTTTGACCAATGCACTACGTTTAAGCCATTCAGGTTTATTCATTGATTAACATTATACATCCCGCAAAGGCAAATATCTGTGGTTAAATTACACCACTCAACGACTCTCGAATTATCTAGCCTCTGGAACTCACATGCTCATCCACTCCTCTTCTCAACTTCTCACCCTCGCCGGCGGACCCCAACGCGGACACGCTCTCGGCACACTTGGCATCATCGAAGATGGCGCAGTTGTTGTTCGCGATGAAAAAATTGTCGCCGTTGGCACAACCTCCGAACTCAAAGCCGCCTATCCCGATGAACCAACTCTCGACGCCAGCGGCTGTGTGCTCATGCCCGGTTTTGTTGATCCGCATACGCATCTCATTTGGGCGGGTGACCGCGCTGATGAGTTCGAGAAAAAAATGTCCGGTGTGCCGTATCTGGATATTCTCGCGGCGGGCGGCGGCATCCTTTCAACGGTCAAGCAAACCCGCGCCGCCAGCATGGAGACGCTCATCACGCAGAGTCGTTCGCGGCTCTTGCGCATGTTCGTGAATGGCACGACCACTGCCGAAGCCAAAACTGGTTACGGTTTGCAAACTGCTACTGAACTGCGTCTGCTCAAAGCCCTGCTCGCCCTCGACGACGAGTCTCCGCTCGATCTCGCCATCACCTTCCTCGGTGCGCATGCCATCGCGCCCGAATACAAAGACAACCCGCAAGGCTACACCGATCTCGTTTGCGATACGATGTTGCCCATGCTCAAAGACTGGTGGGGGACTCATGCGCCGCGACTCGCACTTCCCTTTGTGGATGTGTTCTGCGAAACCAAAGCCTTCGACTTAAATCAATCGCGTCAGATCTTAACCAAAGCTGTCTCGCTGGGATTCCCGATCAAGATCCACGCTGACGAATTCGACAATCTCGGCGGTGCGAGTCTTGCAGCCGAGTTGGGTGCGGTGTCCGCAGATCATTTGGTGGTAACCTCCGATGCTGATATCGCCGCCCTCGCCAAATCAGAGACCGTTGCTGTGTCGCTTCCCGGCACGCCGTTCGGACTCGCTGAAAAAGAATATACGCCCGCCCAAAAGTTGATTGCCGCTGACGCCTACTTCGCCCTCGCCACCGATTGCAACCCCGGCACCACGTGGAATGAGTCCATGCAATTTATTATTGCGCTGGCTTGTCGTGCCATGAAGATCACTCCCGCCCAAGCTATCGCCGCCTCAACGATCAATTCTGCCCACGCAATTCGCAGGTCCGATTCGATCGGCTCCATTGAAGTCGGCAAACAAGCGGACATGTTAATTTTATCTGTGCCCGATTATCGTCAACTCGGATATCGCTATGGAACAAATCTTGTGAAGCAAGTCATCAAACGCGGACGAGTCTATACTGTTGATGTTGGATATTATCGAACAGCGTAAATGTAATTGTAGGGGCGGAGCATTGCTCCGCCCCTACAATATCAAGAAACAAGAAAGTTAAAAAATGACAATTGACTTCTCAAGCATCAGCTCATGGTTTTGGACCATCATTGGTGTGGCGATTTTGTTCGTGGTCTTCCGTTACTTCTTTCATATCGTTGTAAGAATATTCCACTTTGCCATGAGTTTCTTCTGGCATGGCTGTGTCACTGCCATTGTGCTTCTGGTGCTTTACTTTATTCTGCGGGCATTACACATTTTTTAAAACAAAAAGAGGCGATATATTTATCGCCTCTTTTTGAATCTCATAATTACTCGTTCTTCTTACCGTACCACATCCGTCCCAATAAATTATCCTTGACGATGAACTGATGGTATAACGCTGCGCCAACATGCAGCAAAATGAGTAACAGTAATAATATCCATATGCCGCCATGGAACATGCCTAAACTGAATTCGCCGCGCGGGAAACTACCTCGCACCGGAACGCTTCCGATTCCGAATGTCCGCGCCAATTGTCCGCGTTGGTCAGCGAGAATAATTCCAGTGATGACCATGCCAAAGGTTAGGATGTACAGACCCCAGTGAGTCAGAACGCCGACCCAATCGAAGAATTTATTCCCCGCGCTTGACCATTCAGGATGTTTGGTTGTCCAACGTACGATTAAGCGCACAATCAATAAGGCAAGCACGAGAATACCAAAGATCATGTGGATGCCGATAGTTGAAAGGATGCCTTGATTGCCTCGCTGTTGAGGAAACCCGCCTTGAGGAAATCCTTGTTGTGTTTGGTTACCTGACTGGTTTCCCGGTACTACTTGTGGCTGAAAGTTTGATGGAGGCGCATCATCATCTCCACCACCCAAAGGTTGTTGATCGCCTTGTTGTTGGAAGCCCTGTCCTTGTGGCGGGAAATTTCCTTGTCCGGGTCTAAATCTGCCTCTCTCGCTTTCTCCGCCTTGAGCCAGGAAGAAAGCCGCAACTATCAAAATAGCGATCAGCCAATGTAAGGTTACTAATAAGGGATGAAAGCGTTTTGGCTTGCCCTCAGTGATTCCTGCCGCAGCAGATTTGAATTCAGGTTCTACGATTACTTTATCAGTTGACATAAATATTAATTCTCCTTTGTTACCCAAATATAGGTCTCAAAGATGAATCTTCAATGAATTTTGTATGCGTGATTGTGTGGAAACTGTGTAGAATATTTCCTGCCCTCAGTAGTAAAATTCAGCCGACGGGGATCCCCGTCTTTTTTTTGGGAAGGAGTCTTATTTTCTTGAGCACGCAGTGGGTTGTGTTTGTTAGCATCCTTATTTCGAACGCGGTTGTTGCGTCTGTGATGGCGATTATGCTGGGGCGTAAACATTCTGCGCCGGGGCGTAATATGATGCGTTGGATGCTCGCAAGTTTGGCGGTCTGGGCATTTAGTTATGCCATGATCACGTTTTTACCAACGCTGCCAGCCAAAATGATCTGGTTGAAGATCGAAAATATTGGCATTCTTACTGTCCCGGTATTTTGGTTTATCTTCACGGTGCAATATGCACAAGTAGATAAATGGCTGAATAAATATACCAGCGCTCTGTTTTTTATTATCCCTTTTATTTCATTGGTGCTTATTTTTTCAACGAGTTGGTTTCATTTCTATTATTCATCAGTACGCCCGCTCTCTGAAAGCGGTGGACCATTGGTCATTGAACGTGGACCCTGGTATCTGGTCAATACGATTCAAGCCTATCTGTTGAATTTTATCGGGATGGGGGTGCTGATCTGGCGCTTTGTATCCTATCGTAATATTTATAGGAAACAATTGGTGATCCTTATTGGGGCGGTGTTGATTCCATTGGCGGTTAATGTCTTTTATCAATTTGCTCCGCGGATCATGCCTGCCTTATCCATCCCTGTTGATCTGACGCCAATCTCATTTACTTTAACTGCCTTCCTGCTTAGCGTAGGAGTGTTGGGGTTAAGGCTTTTCGACCTGATCCCGATCGCACGTCACACGGTATTGGAATACATCCCTGAAATGGTATTTGTTCTCGATATACATGACCGTGTGCTCGATGCGAACTCAGCCGCACAGAAAATGCTCAAAAAATCATTGGATGAGATCATTGGTAAAGACCCATTGGAAGTATTCAGTGTTTGGCCCCAACTTATCAATCGTTTTTTGACTTCCAATGAAGCTCATGAAGAGATCCAGATCCCCGGTGACCCGCCGCGCACTTTGGATTTGACGGTTTCCGCACTGTATAACCAGTTCGATCAATTGGATGGGCGTGTTATTGTGGCCCATGATGTCACCGAACGTAAATGGCTTGAGAACGATCTGAAGTATGCCAACGAAGTGCTCAGCAACCAATTGGATGAGATCAATAAACTCCGTGATGAATTGCAAGAACAGGCGATCCGTGATCCGTTGACTAACGCCTATAACCGCCGATATCTCTCCGAGTTTCTTGATCGCGAAGTTGCCCGCGCTGAACGTGAGAATAAACCTGTCACGATCGTGATCATGGATATGGATAACTTCAAGCAATTCAATGATACTTATGGCCACAAGTGTGGCGATGTGATCCTGCAATCCATTACAAAGTTTTTGCAGGAACATTCACGGCGCGGCGATGTGGTCTGTCGGTATGGTGGTGAGGAATTTGTTATCCTTATGCCAAATGTTTCGCTGGAGATCGGCTATGAACGCGCCGACATGTGGCGACAGGATTTTTCAGAGAGCGCGATTGAGTATGATGGCATGAAATTATTCGCTACATTTTCCGCGGGTGTGGCGACCTTCCCACAACATGGCATGACGGGCGATGTCATTTTGCAAGCCGCTGATAAAGCCTTGTACAAATCGAAGGACGCTGGAAAAAATAAAGTCCTCCAGTACGGTGATTGAATTCGTATGCGCTATAAATAGCATGTTACAAAAGCTCACATAAAAATTTTAGGAGTAATTCATGCAAATAGATTTGATCGGTGTGCCTGTTGATTTAGGCGCAGGTCGCCGTGGTGTGGATATGGGACCGAGCGCCATTCGTTATGCCAGCTTGCAAAATAAACTCGAAGAAATGGGTAACAGTATTGAAGATAAGGGGAATATTGAAGTGCCCATTCAAGAGATGTGCAAGATCACAGATCCCAAACTCAAATATGTTGATTGCATCATTCCCATGGGGCGGCGAGTGGCTGGCGCCGTGGCAACTTCCATGCAAGCGGGACATTTCCCCTTGGTGTTGGGTGGTGATCATAGTTTGTCGGTGGGTTCGATCCGTGGCGCGGCGAAACAAAAAAAACTTGGTGTTATTTGGGTGGATGCGCACGCCGATTTCAACACACCGGAAACAACGCCCTCAGGAAATATTCATGGCATGCCGCTCGCCGCATTATGTGGACTCGGCGATCCGCGTCTGGTTTCATTGTGGGATGAAACGCCTCCGATCCTTGACCCTCAGCGGGTTGCTGTTATCGGAGCGCGTGATCTTGACCCAGGCGAAAAACAAAACCTGCTTTTAGCTGGTGTGATGGTGCAAAGCATGGAGCAGATCGATCGCCTTGGCATGCTCACAGCCTTGGAGCAAGCCATCGAACGTGTTAGCAAAGATGTGGATGGGATCTATTTATCTTTCGATATGGATGCGTTAGATCCGCGTCATGCTTCGGGTGTAGGGACGCCTGTGCCTGGCGGCTTGACCTTCCGTGAAGCGCATTTGGCTTGCGAGGTTGTTGCGGAAACCGGCAAATTGATCGGCATGGATATGGTGGAAGTCAACCCGATCCTCGATGTGCAGAATCAAACAGCGATCCTGGCAGTGGAGTTTATCCGCTCGGCGTTAGGCTCGCGAATTTGGAATGGCTGAGATAAATTGTCAGATCGAAAGAATATTTTGAAACTGAAGCAGGTTCAAGTCAAAGAAAGAAGCGGGCTTGTCCTTCATCCCGAATGAGGCTAAAATATCTTTATGTCAAATCTATATGGTCCCATCCTGATTGTTGAAGATGTTCCTAATGTACTTGAATTGTTGGAAGTGACATTGCGCTTCAAGGGTTATGCAGTGATTACCGCGCGTAATGGTGAAGAGGCATTGGAAGTGATCGCGAAGACGCGACCCGTGTTGATCATCACAGATATCTTGATGCCCAAGATGGATGGTTATGCCTTTGTACAAAAGTTGCGCTTGAATCCTGATACGCGGCCTTTGCCGGTAGTTTTTCTTTCAGCAACGTATGTGACGCCCGAAGATAAGGACTTTGCTTTGAGTTTGGGCGCGGCACGTTTTATGGAAAAGCCGATTGATACCGAGGACTTTTTATTGACGATCGCTGAATTGGTGACGGGCCAGCCGCTCACGCAACCGCAACCATTAGATATGGAAAAGTTTTATAGCGGCTATCGCACCCGCCTGGAAAATAAACTGCGCCATAAGAATACGCAGATCGCGCGCGCTGAGCGTTTACTGCCCACTCTGCCACCCGATCAGAAACCGGCGTTCGAGGCGTTATTACAACAATCGGCGCGTGACCGCGATGAGATTCAAAAAGAACTCCTTGATATTTATAAAACGATCGAGGAATTAAAAGATGGTTCTGCTGTAACAGCTGGGAAAGAACCTGAGCATAATGAACAACCATTAAAAATTGAAGAGCCTAAAATCTAAAAATTAATTTGTAGTTATCACTACGAGGACACGGAAACATGGAGAAGTCGGTTTTCTCAGTGCTTCCGTGTCCTTGATGATTAAAAAGGAAAGGTGAAACCATGCAACTGACATTGGCTTATGTTGAAAATCTCGCGCGCAAGTCTGGCGAGATTTTACGAGCAGGCTACAACACGGAACATCAGGTGGGTTATAAAGGCGAGATTGATCTGGTGACTGAAATTGATCACCAATCGGAGAAGTATTTACTTGGTGAAGTGCAAAGGGATTTTCCCGATCATCATATTTTTTCGGAGGAGAGCGGGATCATTCAAGGGAACGCTGAGCATACCTGGTATATTGATCCGTTAGATGGGACAGTGAATTATGCTCATCACATTCCGGTCTTTTGTGTTTCGATCGGGTATGCTTATCAGGGCAAACTCACATTGGGCGCGGTGTATGATCCTTTACGCGATGAAATGTATACAGCCGAACGCGGTCAGGGCGCATATTTGAACGGCAAACGTTTGAAAGCCTCTGCAACCGTTGAGTTAAAAAGAAGTTTATTGGTGACGGGGTTTCCGTATGATGCGTGGAATACGAAACTGGATAACTTTGCCAATTTTGTGAAATTCGCAAAAATGACACAGGGTGTGCGTCGCCTCGGTTCAGCTGCGCTGGATCTTTCCTATGTGGCGGCGGGTCGCTTTGATGGATTTTGGGAGCTTTCACTCAAGCCCTGGGATGTTGCCGCAGGCGGTTTAATTGCTGAAGAGGCGGGTGCGATTGTTACGAATGTACACGGTGATGCTGATTTTATTTCCCCACCACAATCCATTTTAGCAACGGCACCGGGCATCCATGCGAAGATGCTCAAAGAGTTGCACGGCTCTTGACCAGCGTATGCAACAGGGTTAGAATATCGACCTGCTTGCCCTCGTAGCTCAGTGGATTAGAGCGTTTGCTTGCGGAGCAACAGGTCGCGTGTTCGAGTCGCGCCGGGGGCACCATGAAATTGGAGCGGTTGATCCGCTCCTTTTTTGTTTGAATGTCATTGCAGATGTAAAGTCTATCGCAGTTCTCGCGTATTATGGGGATATGAATAGTAAGCCACAAATCCTTTTGACTAATGATGATGGGATTCGTTCACCCGGGCTTTGGGCGGCGGCCGCTTCGCTATCCACGCTCGGGCATGTTACTGTTACCGCGCCGCGTGACCAATCTTCGGGCGCCGGGCGGAGTATGCCGAGCACTTCAGATGGGCTCATTTCTGAAGTGCAGATGCAGGTCAATGGTCGGGCATGGAACGTATTTGCCGTCAATGGTAGTCCGGCTCAAGCAGTTCAGCACGGTATTTTAGAAGTCTTGAAATTTAAACCTGATCTAGTCGTATCGGGTATTAATTATGGCGAGAATGTGGCTTCAGGTATCACTGCCTCAGGAACGGTTGGTGCCGCGATGGAAGCCGCATCGTTGGGTATTCCAGCCCTGGCGGTTTCATTGGAAGCTCATTCGAAATATCACCTCTCATATTCTGCAGATATGGATTTTTCGGTTGCTGCTGATTTCACTGCTCGTATCGCTCGTTTGCTGTTGGACAAGAAACTTTTGCAGGATGTGAATCTATTGAAAGTGGATGTGCCTTCCGATGCGACCACGTCCACGCCCTGGCAGTTGACGCGTGTTTCGCGGCAGAGATATTATGAACCTATCGCACCCGAGCGCGCTTCGTGGAATGAACCTGGTGCGGTTGGATATCGCGAATCGGCCATACTCAACCATGAACCCCAAGATACGGATGTGTATGTTCTACGGACGAAACGCTGGGTTTCGGTTTCCCCGTTGAGTTTGGATCTTAGTTCTCGAGTGGATTTGGCTTTACTAGATAAGATGCTGAGAAAATAATAAACAAAAAGACACGCAGCCTAGGCTGCGTGTCTTTTTGTTGGAAAGAATGTTTAATTGAAGTGGGGACTGAACTTAGCAGATAGTTTTTCCTTGGGCATAAAGCCGGTCACGCGTTCCTTGACCTCGCCACCTTTGATGAAGAGCAGGGTGGGGATGCCCATTACACCGTATTGCATAACGAGGTTCGGGTTCTCATCCGCATCGATCTTCACGACTTTTACTTTACCGTCCCATTCGCCAGCCAATTGCTTAACAACGGGGTCAAGCATTTTACAGGGCTGACACCAGACCGCGCTAAAATCAACCAGCACGGGTTCGCTGGAATTCAACACTTCATTTTGAAACGTTCCTTCAGTTACACGGATTAAATCAGTCATTTGTGCCTCCAGCTTGATGGACGTAATTAAGTAAGAGAGTCTTACTTTGCAAACTAAACTTCGGAAATCTCGGGGATTTCCGAAGTTTATACTTACGTTGACGATGAATATTTACCATGATAGAATGCAGTCCGCTTTACCCGTGACAACGGGCGCGTAGCTCAATGGCAGAGCAGCGGCCTTTTAAGCCGTTTGTTGAGGGTTCGATCCCCTCCGCGCTCACAAAAAAGACTCTCAGTAATGAGGGTCTTTTTTGTTGATAGTCCCCGCAGGAGGGATGATATTCGATCCTACCGCGCTGACAAAACTCCCGAAAAAGAGCTGTTGTTTTAAGTCATAAATATTTTAAGCATTGCGTTGCTTTCGGCATCGAACATGCGTGCTATAATAATTTTACCCATGTCATTCGCACATCTTCACGTTCATACGGAATATTCCCTGCTCGACGGCTTCTCGAACATCAAGAAGCTGGTCAAACGCGTCAAGGAATTGAACATGCCCGCGGTGGCGATCACCGACCACGGCACAATGTTCGGTGTGATCGATTTTTATAAAGCCGCAACGGCGGAAGGTATCAAGCCAATCATTGGGGTGGAAGCATATATGGCGGCACGTGGGATGGGTGATCGCGACTCGAAACTGGACCGCTCCTCCAATCACTTGCTTTTGCTGGCAGAAAATGAAACGGGCTATAAGAACCTGCTCAAGATCTCATCCGCTGCGCAATTGGATGGCTTCTATTATTATCCGCGCATCGACCACGACTTTTTAGCGGCTCACTCCGAAGGGATCATTTGCACCTCTGGCTGTATGTCTGCAGAGATTCCACGAGCGTTATTGAACGACAACCCTGAAGAAGCCGTCAAACGCATGAACTGGTATTACGATGTCTTTGGCAGAGACCGCTTCTTCGTTGAGTTGCAGCAGCACAACATCAAAGAGATCACCGACTTAAACAAAAAACTGCTTGAGATGGGTGCGCGTTATTCTGCGAACTATATTGCGACGAACGATGTGCATTACATCAATCAAGGCGACTCGCGTTTGCAGGATATTTTGCTCGCCATTCAAACGAACTCGCTGCTCAGCGATACTGATCGCATGCGTATGACTGACGATTCGTACTATTTGCGTACACCGCAGGAGATGAGCGCGTTGTTTGCGGAAGTCCCGGAAGCTTTGAGTAACACACTGCTCATCGCTGAACGTTGTAACGTTGACTTGAGCTTCAAAGGTTATCACCTGCCCGATTTTGCTGTCCCTGAAGGGTTCACGGCGGAATCGTATCTGCGCCACCTGTGTAATGAAGGGGCGCGGAAAAGATACGGGGACCGCGCCACCAGTTCCGATGTCCAGGAAAGAATCGATTACGAGTTAAGCGTCGTCCACAAAATGGGCTTCGATGCCTACTTCTTGATCGTGTGGGACTTGTGTCGTCATGCCAAAGAAAATGATATTTGGTATAACGCGCGCGGCTCGGCGGCAGGTTCCATTGTCGCGTATGTGTTGGAGATCGCGCTGGTTGATCCGTTGAAACATGATTTGTTGTTCGAGCGCTTCTTGAATCCGGGTCGTGTCTCGATGCCCGATATTGATCTTGATTTCCGCGATGATCGTCGTAGTGAAATGCTTGAATATTGCACGCGCAAATATGGCAGTGATAAAGTTGCGCAGATCATTACGTTCGGCACAATGGGCACGAAAGCCGCGTTGCGGGATGTGGCGCGTGTAATGGATATTCCCTTGCCCGAAGTGGATCGTGTTGCGAAGTTGGTGCCATTCGTTTCGGGTCGCAATACAACCATGGAAGATGCGCTAGCGGTGCCTGAGTTCAAAAAGGTTTATGATGAACAACCGCATTTACATGAGCTGATTGACACTGCAGCAAGAATGGAAGGCACGGTTCGCAATGCGGGGACACACGCCGCGGGTGTGGTGATTTCTGATAAACCGATCGTTGACTATTTGCCGTTGCATCGTCCCACTTCGAACTCGGAAGAGACGCCGATCAAAACGGTCACACAGTTCGAAATGGGTATTCTTGATTCGCTGGGCATGTTGAAAGTGGATTTCCTTGGGCTCATCACATTAAGCGTGATGGCAAAAGCCTGCGACATGATCGAGAAGCGGCATGGTATTAAATTTGATCTGAATAATATTCCGCTCGATGACCCGAAGGCGTTTGAATTAATGGGTAGCGGACAAACTGCCAGCGTGTTCCAACTCGAAGGTGGGGGCATGACGCGCTGGCTTGTGCAGATGAAGCCCAAGACTCTCGATAACATCATCGCGATGGTGGCGTTGTATCGCCCGGGACCAATGGCATTCATCCCCGATTACATCGCGCGTATGCATGGCGAAGCCGAAGTGGAATATCGTCATCCCAAAATGGAACCGATCTTCAAAGACACGTATGGCATCCCTGTGTATCAGGAACAGCTTATGCGCGCCGCGGTGGAACTGGCGGGTTATACACCTTCTGAATCAGACGAGTTGCGTAAAGCGATCTCAAAGAAAAAGAAGGAAGATATCGAGAAGCATCGCACCAAGTTCGTGAACGGCGCGGTCAATCAAGGCATCGAAAAAGAAATTGCCGAAGCTATTTACAGTGATTGGGAAGAATTTGCGCGTTATGGTTTCAACAAATCGCATGCGGCAGATTACGGCGTTATCGCGGTTGAGACCGCCTACCTTAAAGCACATTATCCTGCTGAATACATGGCAGCGACTCTCACTGCTTCCGCCGGTCAAACGGAAAAGGTTGCGCTCTATGTTGCCGATGCGCGTAGTATGGGCGTGCCGGTGCTAGTGCCTGAGATCAACGCCTCTTTCTGGGATTTTGCAATTGAAGATCTGGATGGTAAACCGTCCATTCGTTTTGGGTTTGGTGCAGTCAAGAATGCGGGTGAAGCGGCGGTTGACCTCATCATCAAGGAACGCACTGCGAACGGCAAGTTCAAAGACCTCAACGATCTCGCGCGTCGCGTTGACTTGCGCGCCGTTGGTAAACGCGCACTTGAATGTTTGATCAAAGTTGGCGCGCTCGATCTGTTTGGCAATCGCGCCGCATTGCTAGCTTCATTAGATCGTATCGTTGCCATTAGCAACAATCATTTCCGCGCCGCTGATGCCGGGCAGATGAGTCTCTTTGGTGCAGAAACCGGTGTGGTTGAAGAGATCACTTTGCCCGAAGTTAACAACGTAGATAAACGCGAGATGCTCAACTGGGAGCGTGAACTTATTGGGTTATATATTTCCGATCACCCGCTCACACCCTATCAACAAACCTTTGCACAGATCGTCAGTTATTTCTCTGGTCAACTCAACGAAGCCGCACACGAAGAGAAAGTGCGTGTTGCAGGTCTTGTTACTGTTGTACGTCCTTATACGACCAAGACTGGCAAACCCATGGGCTTTGTCACTATGGAAGATATTCAAGGCAACATCGAACTCGTGCTCTTCCCGCGCACGTGGGCGCAATATCGCGAACAACTCGTTGTCGGCCAGATCATCATTGTTGAAGGCAAAGTGGATACGGGTTCCACTCCGCCAAAAATTTTAGTGGACACGGTGCGGACTGAGATCAAGATTCTCGAACCTCTTGTAGACGCTCCGCCTCAACCTAAGCCGAAGCCTGTATCATCCCCACAGGGGGCTCCTAATATAGAAGCTTTATCTCAGCCTAAACCTGATAGCCACGTCAAAGACCTCAAGATTCAATCCACGCAACCCAAACCAATTGTGCCAATACAAAAACAACCGGTGCGACAAGTTACCGAGGTGCCCGTTGAAACCTACGCAGTCGATTCTGATCTCGATGGTATGCCGCCGCCGCCCGATAACTTCCCCGATGGTTGGGATAATGAATGGCAACCTTCATTTGATCAAGCCGTGATTGCATCCAAGCCTGAACCGAAGTTCAAGAACACGGAGGAGATCACGCCGCCGCGTGTTCAGTTGGCAAAAGTTCCAGCCGAGATGAATTTTCTTGAGTCGGAACAAGATGAAATCATGCGCGAAGCGTTGGTTACATCCATTTATATTCCGCTTGCAAAAGAAGAGGATAAAAAACATCCGCCGAAACAGATCACGATGATCTTGCGCTCGACGGGTGACAAGGAACGTGACAAACGCCGTATCAAAACGATTTACGGCACGTTGATCTCATTTCATGGGCGCGATAGATTTAGTTTTCAAATTTTTGAAAGTGGCTCAGGGCATCTCATTGATTTCCCCAATGACACCACGCGCATCTGTCCCGAAATGCTCGAACGCCTGAAGAAACTCATGGGCGAAGAAAGCTGGCGCGTGGAAGAGATTACGTTTCAATAACCCCTTACCGCATTACATCTTTCACAATCACTCCGCTGGCAAAGCAAAGCCAGCGGATCTTTTTTAATTAATTCTTGCACGGTCTCAAATAAATGTTTGAGTGATACTGCTTGAACGGAGCCATGACCCACATGTACACGGCGGGTATTGGTTTCAAGATGCTCCGCGATGGCATTGAAGCCAGATGAATCACCGGGAAAGCCAGGGCATTCCACAATATGATTTCCATTGATCGCCCAGCGGATGAATTGTTTGCGCCCCGCAAGTTTCTCGGCGTAATGGATGCTGGTGTTGACCGAATGATCCACATTGATCAAAACCACCCAGCCATCTGCTTTTGCCAAGGCACCAATTGGCGCAAGAGGTTCAGCCATTGTTTGGGTAATAAGAAACTCATCTGCACGCATGCCAGTGAATGAAAGGATGGGATGGTTCGTCCGTGTGGCGAAGGGGCGCACTTGCAACGTCTCTGCGAGGATGCCGATCATCGGGTCAACGCGCATATTCAACTTGAACGATTGCGCCATTTTGTTGAGGTTTTTTTCACTGCCGTATGTGATGCCATTATTCGGTGGTCCCACTTCTGGCGTGACCATGGTCTTGTAGGTGAACGCGGGCATCATAACGCTTTTGAATGAAGAGAGCATGGCGCGCAGAACGGCATCCACGCCGCTTTTGATATATCCAAAAGGTCGGAGCGATGCATGGACGATAACGTGATGATCTGCGAGGTTGAGATCTTCAAATGCAAATTTCAAATCGGTGTAATCAAGCATAATAGATTCTATAGTGGGTTACCAACCAGGAAATAATTTCCAGGTATTCTTTATATATTCACGATATTCATTACCAAGCGCGGTAAGCAGTGCCTGCTCTTCCACGCGAATGCGATATAGCAAACTGCCCGTGACGAGCGCAGAAGTTATTAGCGCCCCGAGCCATGTTCCCAACGCCATGATCATACCTATGTAAATCATGATCATGCCTGTATACGCGGGATGACGTATCCAGCGATAAGGACCAGTGGTGATCACGCGATGTCCCGCTTCAATTTGAACGGAGCGTGAGAAGAAACGTCCGAGATGGATGAGCGCCCATTGCCGTAAAGCTGAACCTGCGACCATGAACACCAATCCAAGCCATTGAAATAAACCGGTGAGTGTGCAAATATTCTTCAGACGAAAATAAACGCTAAATGAAATTGCCAGGATCAAGGCAACCGTAATGACATGAAATGAACCGCGATCGCTTTTCGCTGCAGGCTCGTGTGCATGCGGATTGGTGTAACGCTGTACGATGTACTCAATGGCATACACGCCCAAAAACAAAAGTGGAAATAGATTCGTAAATAACTGATTCGGAAACCAGCCGTACGGATCTTTGAACATCATTTGCCCTTCCATTCAGGTTTGCGTTTTTCCGCGAAGGCTTGCATGCCTTCCTTTTGATCTTCACTGTTAAATAAATTGTAGAAGACTTGTTTCTCCTCAGCGAGTCCAGCAGTGAGGAAGGAATCGTATGAGGCGTTGATCATGCGTTTCGCGGCTCGAACAGCTAACGGGGCGCGTGAGGCGATTTCGTCTGCAAGCAGAACCGCCACGTTGAGATAGTCCGCAATCGGGACGACACGATTTACAAGTCCATAATGCAAAGCTTCTTGTGCCGATAGCGTGCGATTGTTGAGGATCATTTCCATGGCGAGGGCTTTGCCTACTGCGCGGATGAGCCTTTGCGTGCCGCCCGCACCGGGGATGACGCCTAGATTAATTTCGGGCTGACCAAATTTGGCTGAGTCGGATGCGATGATCATGTCACAAGAAAGGACGACCTCGCATCCACCACCCAACGCCCAGCCTGATACAGCCGCGATGACTGGTTTCTGCATCGAGCGGATTCTGCCAAAGACCGCGATCGGGTCTTCATCCAGCATCTGCTGTATCGTTTTATCAGCCATCTCTTTGATATCTGCGCCAGCGGCAAAGGCTTTCTCATTCCCTGTCACGACCATCGCGCCGATGTTATCGTCTTTATCGAAGACTTCGAGCGCGTCCATGAGTTCGCGCAACAATTGTTGATTGAGCGCGTTCAAAGTTTGCGGACGGTTCAATGTGATCAAGCCAACGCGCCCACGTGTTTCAACCAGAATGGATGTGTAGTTCATGTTGCCTCCGGGGTTTAAATTATACGTGAGAATGGGCTTGCTGTATAATCGAGCCAAGGAGAAACTACCATGGATATTTTACTAATGCTTCATACGATCGTCCCTTTGTTTATTTTGCTCGTTGCGGTAATCGCCATTATTAAATTCACCCTGGGTTGGCTGCGCGGCGGTGAATTCAAGGGCATGGACCGCGGGCTTATGGCTGGTTTTAGCGGCTTGATGGATCTGCAAGTAACTTTGGGAATTATTTATTTGCTGTGGAATGGCTTTGCTCAAGAAGGCTTTCCGGCATTTCGTATTGAACATGCGATCACAATGATCATTGCCGCGGTCGTTGCACATTTGCCAGCGCGTTGGAAGAACGTGGATGACAAGACACGCTTCCGCAATAATTTGTTTGTCATCGTTGCAGTAATTGTTTTAGTGGTGATTGGCGTTTCACTTTTGATTGGGAATTGATTTAGTAGTATAGCTAATAACAGACACCGATCATCATGACCATTCCTGAACAACCCACTGAAAAACTAGATTTCAAGCGCATCCTGCCCATCATCGTCATCGTACTTGTAGACTTGATCGGGCTGTCTATTATTGTGCCGTTGATGCCATATTTTGCGGCGCGCTTTAGCGCAACTCCGCTGATTATCGGCATCTTGCAGGCGACTTATCCGTTAATGCAATTTGTTGGTGCGCCGATTTTGGGGCGTCTCTCTGACCGCTTCGGACGTAGACCGATTCTGATCGTTAGCCAAATTGGAACACTCGCCGGTTTTATTTTGCTTGGCTTCTCCAATACGCTCTGGCTATTATTCCTCTCGCGCATCATTGATGGACTCTCTGGCGCGAACATGTCTACCGCTCAAGCCGCGATTGCTGATAGCACCACCGCGAAGACTCGCACGCAAGGGCTTGGTCTGCTTGGCGCGGCGTTTGGCGTCGGATTCGTTTTAGGTCCGATGATCGCTTATGTGGTGCTTGCGCTTTCACATGGTAACTATCAAGCTGTTGCGTTGACTGCGGCAGTCTTCTCTTTCGCCTCTATTTTGTTGACAACATTCTGGTTCCACGAAACCCATCAGAATGATTCGCCCTCGATCACAGCGCTGAAGTCACCTTTTTCTTTTAATGCTATGTTAGACGCGTTACGCCGTCCGGCAGTTGGTTTCTTATTGTTGATCATGTTCTTTTATCAGATTGCATTCGGTGGCTACGAACAACTCTTCTCGTTATTCACGCTCGCACGACTCGGCATGAGTGCTACGGATACAGCGGGTCTGTTTGCATTAGCAGGTGTCTTTATCATCATCGTGCAAGGCGGACTCATCGGTCGTTGGTCGAAACAAAAAGGCGA
>Ga0302322_100001431_pt1 | contig 19508 bp, 12 predicted proteins | sample Fen_T0_2_FD_203757 | JGI IMG/M metagenome (GOLD analysis project Ga0302322, IMG submission 203757) | Peat permafrost microbial communities from Stordalen Mire near Abisko, Sweden - Fen_T0_2 | ecosystem: Environmental > Terrestrial > Soil > Wetlands > Permafrost | place: Sweden: Abisko...
GAGATCAAGGACCTGACCCCGCCCGCCGAGATCCTGCGCTCGATGCAGGCGCAGATCACCGCCGAGCGCGAAAAACGCGCGGTCATTGCGACCTCCGAAGGCAATCGGCAGCAGCAGATCAACGTCGCCATCGGCGCGCGCGAAGCGGCCATCGCCAAGTCGGAAGGCGAGAAGCAGGCCGAGATCAACATCGCGCAGGGCGAGGCCCAGGCGACGTTGCTCAATGCCGAGGCCAATGCGTCGGCCATTCGCCAGATCGCGGCGGCGATCGAGTCGCCGGGGGGATTGCAGGCCGCCAACCTGAAAGTCGCCGAGCACTATATCAATGCGTTCGGATTGCTGGCGAAGACGAACAACACGCTGATCGTGCCATCGAACGTATCCGACATGGCGGGGCTGATCGCCACGGCGATGACGGTGGTCAAAGGACCGGTCGGACAGGGAAAATAAGGCAAAATGAGCGAAGGGGAAATGAGCGCATGGATCTAAAAGGCAGCACTTTCGTGATCACCGGCGGCGCGTCGGGGTTGGGCGCGGCCACTGCGCGAATGATCGTCGCGGGTGGGGGCAACGCCGTACTGGCCGACGTCAATGCCGATGCCGGCAACGCGCTTGCCGCGGAGCTCGGCCGCACATCACGTTTCGTGCGCACCGACGTCACCGACGAGGCGAGCGGCAAGGCAGCGATTGCCGCGGCCGTCGACGGATTCGGCGGCCTGCAGGGTCTCATCAATTGCGCCGGCATCGTCCACGGCGAGAAGATCGTCGGCAAGGAAGGGCCGCATACGCTGGCCGGCTTCGCGCGTTCGATCAACATCAACCTGATCGGCTCGTTCAACATGACGCGGCTCGCGGCCGATGCGATGGCCAAAGGCGCGCCCAACGCCGAGGGGGAACGCGGCGTCATCGTGTACACGGCATCGATCGCGGCGTTCGACGGCCAGATCGGGCAGGCGGCGTACAGCGCGTCGAAGGCCGGTCTGGTCGGCATGACGCTGCCGATCGCGCGCGAACTCGCGCGCTACGGTATCCGCGTGATGACCATCGCGCCAGGTGTGTTCGAGACGCCGATGGTCGGGCAGATTCCGCCGGACATTGCGGCGGCGCTGGGGAAGGCCGTGCCGTTTCCGCCGCGGCTGGGTCGGCCGGCAGAATTTGCGTCGCTGGTCGCGGAGATCGTCCGCAACGTGATGCTGAACGGCGAGGTCATCCGCCTGGACGGCGCCATCCGGATGGCACCGAAATAGCGGGCGGACCTAATCGCGCTTTGTCAGCGCGAAGGCGACGACCGTCATCGCGATGAAGAACACGAAGGTCCAGCCGGGAATGGCGAGTCCCAGGAATTCCCAGCCCTTTTCCGCGCATTCGCCGCTCCCCGCGTAGACCTTCTTCAGCACGTCCAGGAACGGCATCGACTCCAACATGTAGGAAATGCCCATGCCGCAGGCCGGCACTTGGTCCGGAGGCAACGACTGCAGCCATACGTGCCGCGCCGCAAGAGCGCCGCCGCCGCCCGCGACGATCAGCACCAGGCCAGCGTAAATTGTGGCACCCAGATTGCGCGGATTGTGGATGAACGCCGCGAGAAAGATGATGCCGATCACCGACACGGCGATCCGCTGGAACGCGCACAGCGGGCAGGGTTCGATACCCATCCCGTATTGCAGCCACAGCGCCCATCCCATCAACCCCGCGCACACGACGAAGCCGAGCAGGTAGGCAAGCTTGCGCGGCGGCAACAGGATCAGCGCGAGCGAAGTCACGCCGATCGCCATCACCGCGATGCGATAGAGCGTCTGCGTAAGCGACGGGTCGTTGCCCAGCCAGCGGAACAGGACTTCCTGCCCCAGCAATGCCAGCGTGAGCACGAGCCCGGCCCACGGCAAGGGAACACTCGAGTAGCGTGTCATGGAATGGCCTTTGCGAGTGCCTGGTCGACGTCCCAGAGGATATCGTCAACCGACTCCAGCCCGACCGACAGGCGGATCATTTCCGGTGTCACACCTGCGGCACGTTGTTCGGCCTCGTCCAGCTGCCGGTGCGTCGTCGACGCCGGGTGGATCACCAGCGACTTGGCGTCGCCGATGTTGGCCAGGTGCGACAGGAACTGCACGCCCTCGATGAATTTCACGCCGGCCGCCGCCCCGCCGCGTACACCGAACGTGAGGATGCCGCCCGCGCCATGCGGCAGATACCGGCGGGCGAGCGGCAGGAAGCGATTGCCGGCAAGCAGCGGATAGTTCACCCACTCGACAGCCGGATGCGCCGCGAGATGCTGCGCGACGGCCAGTGCCGACGCGCAGTGCCGCGGCATGCGCAGGTGCAGGGTCTCTATCCCCTGCAGCAGCAGGAAGGCCGAGAGCGGCGCCAGTGTCGGTCCCAGCGTGCGCATCGTCTCCATCCGCGCCTTCATCGTGAAGCCGAAGTCGCCGAAGGACTCGTGGAAGCGGACGCCGTGGTACCCACGCGACGGCTCGGTCATCTGCGGAAATTTTCCGTTGTCCCAGGGAAACTTCCCCGACTCGACCAGCACGCCACCCATCGTGGTGCCGTGGCCGCCGAGATACTTGGTAACCGAATGGATGACGATGTCCGCGCCGTGCTCGATCGGCCGGCACAGGAACGGCGACGCCAGCGTGTTGTCGACCACCAGCGGCACGCAGGCATCGTGCGCGATGGCCGCAATCGCCGCGAGGTCCGCCACGTTGAGCTGCGGGTTGCCGATCGTCTCGACGTACACGGCCTTGGTGTTGTCGCGGATCGCTGGCCGGAAATTATCCGGATCGTCGCTGTCGACGAACGTGGCGTCGATGCCGAACTGGGCGAACGTGACGGCGAGCTGCGAGTAGGTGCCGCCGTACAGCGTGCGCGACGCGACGATGTGATCGCCGTTGCCGCACAGCGTGAGCAAGGCGAGCATCTGCGCCGCCATGCCGGTGGCCGCTGCCAGCGCGGCGCGTCCGCCTTCGAGCGCGGCGATCCGCTCCTCGAGTGCGGCGACGGTCGGATTGGAAATGCGCGAGTAGACGTTGCCGAACGTCTGCAGATTGAAGAGGCTTGCCGCGTGATCGGCGCTGTCGAACACGAACGATGTCGTCTGGTAGATCGGCAGCGCGCGCGCGCCGGTCGCTGCATCGGGAATTTGTCCGGCATGCAGGCACAGCGTGTCGAAGCCGAATTTGCGGTCGGGCATGGCGGAAGGGGTCAGGACGGCGAAGTGGGGCGCCGCGACGAAATCATGCGCGTATTGACGCCCGCCCAGTGGAGCCCGCCCAGGATGCGCGCGTGCTCGATCTTCACGCAACGGTCCATCACCACGTCGAGTCCGGCGTCGCTCGCGATCCGGGCTGCCTCGTCGTTGCGGATGCCGAGCTGCATCCACAGGACCTTGGCGCCCTTGGCGACCGCGGCGTGCGCCAGTGCCGGAATCTCGCCCGTCTTCCGGAAGCAATCGACGATGTCGACGGGTCCGGGAATGGCGGCGATCGCCGGAAAGCACCTTTCCCCCAGGACCTCGGTGTACGAAGGGTTGACGGGGATGATCCGGTAGCCATGGTCCTGCATGTACTTCGCCGCGAAATAGCTGGGGCGATACCAGTTGGCCGACAGGCCGACGACGGCGAGTGTTCGCGATTGAGTGAGGATGCGGCGCAGACCCGCGATGTCGTCGACGATGGCCATGGCGGAGCGATCCTGCCCGTACCTACGTACGCAGGTGCGGCAGGGAAAAGATCGAGGCGGGCGCGGTGGCGGACTTGGGTGCCTCGGGCAACTTGGCGTCGGGTTTCCAGCCGATCATCGCGAGCATGAACGCGAAGCCGATGATATACGCAACCGCGACGTGCCAGCCGCTACGCACCCAGGCAACGGCCGACCGCGCCGCCGGGAACTGGCTGGCCAGCGCAACTCCCGCGGACGATCCGAACCAGATCATCGAGCCGCCAAAGCCAACGGCGTAGGCGAGAAAGCCCCAGTCGTAGCCGCCTTGCTTCAACGCCAGCGCCGTCAGTGGAATGTTGTCGAACACAGCCGAGACGAACCCCAGCCCGAGCGCGACCTGCCACGACGCATTCGGCAATTTCTGAACCGGCATCATCGATGCGGCGAGCACCAGCGACAGCAGGAATATGCTGCCGCGAAACGCGCTGCGCACCTCCAGCCAGTGCGGCTCGCGGATCGGAACGCAAATGATGATCGCCACCCAGACTGCCGCGCCGATGAACGGAAACGAATCGGCGAGTTCCGTATAACGGACGTTGACGACGACGTTGACGACGATGGCCGTGATGAGAATCACCGCAACGATGGCGATGCGCGCCCAGTCCACATGCACGTTCGGCGGCGCGTCGTTGCTGATCGGCGAGTACCGGTGCTGCTGGAGTGCCGCGGGAATGCCGAAGATGACCAGGGCCAGACCGGCCGCCGTGTAGGCTTCGAACACCTGCAGCGGCTTGACGCCCGCGATCCACATCATGGTCGTCGTCGTGTCGCCGACGACGCTGCCCGAGCCCCCGGCGTTCGATGCGGCGACGATGGCTGCCAGGTACCCGATGTGGACCTTGCCGCGGAACACGACGTTGGCAATCGTTCCGCCGATCAGCGCGGCCGCGATGTTGTCGAGAAAGCTCGACAGGACGAAGATCATCACCAGGAGTACGAAACCACCCTTCCAGTCGTCCGGGAGATAGCGCGGAAGTATGGCGGGAATGCGGCTTGCCTCGAAGTGCTTGGACAGGAGTGCAAAGCCAAGCAGCAGGCCCAACAGGTTGGCGAGCAGCACCCATTCGTGGCCGAGGTGGGCAACGAGGCCGTCGGCGCCGGCGCCTTCCGCGAATGGCGAAACGAGAACCTTGAAGAGCGTGATGGTCGCGAGGCCGACCACGGCAACCCGCAGCGTGTGGTGGTGGAACAGGGCGACACCTGCCAGTGTCAGACCGAACAGGATGAAATCGACGGGGACACCCGCCAGCACCGGGGGTTCGGGAAGCGGACCGCCAGCCATGGCGAGGGTTGCGGCCAAGCTCGTTATCATGCCGACCACTAGGCGAAAGACGGGGGTCTTGGGGCCGGGTTCTCGAGCGGGCGGCATGGGTACCTTGGCAGGTCGACGGGTCGGGCGGCCGCCCCAAGGGACGGTCCCATGGGCACGTTTGGCGCAGTGCCGCCGCGCGTTGCATGGTGACGCGGATTGTAACCGCTTGAATCTTCTCGCAGGCGATCCTGCCGTCGCGGAAGCGGGGCGCATGCTGTCGCCCCGCATTTTATGAGGTCGGCCGCCCCAGGGTCTGACACGGTGACGGGGAAGGTAGGCGGGCGCGATCCTTGCTTGAGTGGTACAAAATGTAAACGCAATCGGCCGTTTGGCCGTCCGTCCACGAAACGAATACCCGCGCGATGGCGTTACCACGACCGCTAAATCGACTTGAATTGGCCCTTCCGCAAACCATCGGCATCCCCATGGAGCGGGAGATGCTGGCCGCGCTTTCGCAGCACAAGCTCAATGCGCTGGGCGTCCCGCTCGCCTATGTCGACCGCAATCAGCGGTACCGCTTCGCCAACAAGGCCTTCCTGGACTGGCTGGGCAAGCGCGCCAACGAGGTGCTTGGCCGCGAGGTGATCGAGGTTCTGGGCCGCGACGTCTACCAGCTCTACCATGCCTACATCGATGCCGCCCTGTCCGGCGAGCGGACGGTCTACGAGCGGCAACTGGTCACGCCGGGCCGGCCGCCCCTATGGATACGCGTCGACTATCATCCCGACCGGACCCCCCAAGGCCAGGTCCGCGGCTTCCTCGTCACCTACAGCGACGTCGACAATCTGAAGCGTCTCGAGCTCGAGGCGGGCCAGCGCGAGCATCGCCTGCGACTCGTGACCGACAGCGTCGGCCTGCCGATTTTCTATTTCGACCGCCAGCTGAAGCTTCGCTTCGCCAACAAGCCATTGGGCACGTGGATCGGCGTGCCGGCCGACGACGTCCTGGGGCACTCATTGAAGGAAGTTCTGCCGGCCGACGCGCTGGCGGAAATGCAGGGCTACATCGAGCGCGTATTCGCCGGGGCGACCGTGTCCTACGAACGCCGCGAAAGGCAGCTTTCCGGCGACTCGCGCTGGATGCGCGTGACGCTGTTCCCCGACCGCGAAGTCGGCGGACGTGTCGGCGGCGCGTTCGCGGTGATGAACGACATCGAGGACGACATCCGCATCCGCGATGCGCTGAAGTCGCAGGAATCGCAGATGCGGCTGTTCGCGGACAACATCCCCGGCCCGATCGCCTACCTCGACCGCAACCTCAAGTACACGTTCGTCAACCAGGCTTTCGCCAATGCGGTCTGCAAGCCCCAGGACGAGATCTACGGCAAGACGCCGTTCGAGGTCATGACCGCCGACGTTGCGACGTTCATCCGGCCGATCGTGAAGCGCGCGCAGAACGGCGAGCACGTCGAATACGAGCGCGTCGGCACGACGCCGCAGGGCCAGAACCGCTGGATGCACGGCCGCATCGTGCCCGACCTCGACGTGTCGGGCACCGTCCGGGGGCTGTACTGCACCGAATACGACATCCACGACTTGAAGCTCACCGAGCAGGCGCTGGCCGCGCGCGAGGAGCAGTTGCGCCTATTCACGGACAACATCCCGGAACCCGTCGTCTATCTCGACGAGGACCTTCGCTACGTGTTCGTCAACGAGTCGTTCCTGCGCCTGACCGGCCTCGAGCGCAATAACGTCATCGGCCGAACGTCGGCGGAGGTCACGGGCGCCGCCGACTATTCCGCGCTGGAGCCGTTCATCCTGCGCGCGGTCGGCGGCGAGGCAGTGACCTACGAGCAGACCATCGTCGATGCGATAGGCCGGACACGTTGGCTGCGCGGCCGGATCGTGCCCGATGCCAAGTTCGACGGCACGCTGAAGGGCCTGTACATCGTCGGCCACGACATCACTGACTTGAAGCAGGCACAGGACGCGCTGGCCGCACGCGAAGGCCAGCTGCGCGCGATCATGGACGGCGTGCCGGCGCCGGTTGCGTACATCGACCGCGACGAACGCTGCCATTACGTCAACCGCACGTTCCTGCAGTTCTTCGGACTGACGGAGTCGCAGGCCATCGAGATGCGCCTGCGCGACGTCGTCGGCCACGGCATCTACCAGAGCGCGCAGGCAATGCTGACGCGAGCGATGGAAGGCGAGTCCACGGCGTTCGACAGGCTGGTGCCGGGTGCAAACGGCGTGCGCCGCTGGATGACCATCCGCGTCGTGCCGGATGCGGCGCCATCGGGCGAGGTATACGGCGCGTTCGTGCTGATGAACGACATCCACGGCCTGAAGCAGGCGCAGGAAGCGTTGCGCGCGTCCGAGGCCGAGCTGCGCCTCATCATGGACAATGTGCCGGCGCGCGTGTCGTACATCGACCGCGACTACAAGTACCTATTCCTCAACCGCCACAACGAAGACTGGCTGGGCGAAAACCGCAAGGAGCTGATGGGCCGGCCGATCGCCGAGGTCAACGGCGAGGCGCGCGCGGCGCAACTCTCGCCGCTGCTCGACCGCGTGCTGAAGGGCGAGACCGTATCGACGGAAAAGCTGCTGGCGCAACCCGAGGGCGAGGAGCGCTGGGAGGCGGTCCACTACGCGCCGAACCGCGACGCCGAAGGTAACGTGATCGGCATCTACGCCGTGCATACGGACATTCACGATCAGAAGCGCAACGAGGAAGAGCTGCGGCGCGCCAACTGGATGCTTTCGTCGCACATCAACAACACGCCGCTGTCCGTGCTGGAGTGGGACCGCGATTTTCGGCTCGTCCGCTGGTCGCCGCAGGCCGAGAACATCTTCGGCTGGAGTTCCGACGAGATCCTCGGCATCCCTCTTGCGGACAGTCCGCTGGTGCACGAGGACGACCGCGAGAGTTTCGCCGGACTGGTCGGCAGGCTGATGGGCGGGGAAGAGCCGCGCGCTACCGGCCTCGCGCGCAATCACCGCAAGGACGGCGGCACAATCTGGTGCGAGTGGTACCATTCGGCGCTGCTCGACGATGAGGGCCGCATCGTTTCGATCCTGTCGTTCGTGCAGGACGTGTCGTCGCGGATACAGGCCGAGGAACGCCTGCAGTACCTGGCCACGCGCGACGCGCTGACGGGCCTGCCCAATCGCCTGCTGCTGCACGAACGGCTGACGCAGGCCATCGCGCAGGCGAGGCGCAGCGGGCACCGCGTAGGTGTCCTGTTCATCGACCTCGACCGCTTCAAGAACGTCAACGACACGCTGGGCCATCGCATCGGCGACGAGCTGCTCATACGCATCAGCGCCGCGTTATCGGGCGCGCTGCGCGAGACCGACCTGCTGGCACGGCTGGGCGGCGACGAGTTCATGGTGATCGTCGAAGACTTCGACGACCCGTCGGTCCTGGGAAGCATCGCGCAAAAGCTGCTCGATGCTATCGCACAGCCGTTCGAAATCGAGGAGCACGACATTTACGTCACGTCGTCGATCGGCATTGCCGTGTACCCCGACGACTCCGACGACCCGGAAGAACTGCTGAAGCACGCTGACGTCGCGATGTACCGATCGAAGGAGCTCGGCCGCAACACGTTCCAGTTCCTCGACGCCAACTTGGCCGAGCATCGGTTGCGCCAGCACACGCTCGAGGTCGCATTGCGCTCGGCGCTAGCGAACAATGCCCTGCGCCTTCATTACCAGCCGGTGGTGCGCATCCACGACCGCGCCATCATCGGCGCCGAGGCGCTGCTGCGCTGGACCGACACCGAGCACGGCAGCGTGCCGCCGCAGGTGTTCATTCCTCTGGCCGAGGAATCCGGCCTCATCCATGCGCTCGGCGAGTGGGTGCTGAGGACCGCGGCCGCGCAATGCGTGGCGTGGCGCAAGGCAGGCATGCAACTCAGTGTGTCAGTCAACCTCTCCGCACGGCAGTTCTACCGGGAAGACTTGGCACAAAGGATCTCGGACATCGTCAAGTCGGAGAAATGCGATCCGTCGTGGATCGAGCTCGAGGTCACGGAGACGAGCCTGCTGCACGACCTCGATGCCATACGCAAGGTGCTGCATCAGCTGCGCGGCGAAGGCTTCACCGTCGCGATCGACGACTTCGGCACCGGTTACTCGTCACTGACGCACTTGAAGCATTTCCCGATCGACACGCTGAAAATAGATATCTCGTTCATCGCTGACCTCGAGACCGATCCCCAGGACGCCGCCATCACCGAGGCCATCATCGGACTGGCGCGGGGCCTGGGGCTGAAGGTCATTGCCGAGGGCGTGGGCACGCGCGAACAGCTCGAATTCCTGGACATCCATGGCTGCGACAGCTTCCAGGGGTACTGGATGAGCAAACCGCTGCCCGCAGACGAGTTCGTGGAATTCGTCGCTCAGCGGCGTTAACCGCTTCACTTGTGCAGCGCGAGCCATTCGGCGAGCGCTTCCGCCGCCGTCTCCCATTCCGGTTCCAGCATCAGCATGTGCGCCATGCCCGGCAGGATGGTCGCCTCGACGCCGTGATGGCGCGCGGTGGCGCGGGCGTCGGCCGGCGTGCAGATCCGGTCGTCGTGCGCGCCCAGCACCAGGACCGGGGAGGTCGGCCGTTCGGGTAGCGCCATGTGCAGTCGGAGCGACAGGTCCATAAGCGCGCGTGGCGACTCGACCTGCATGTGGCGCTGCGCTTCCGCCAGGATGGCTCGCGGCACGCCGGCGCTGAAGTAGAACGGCCGCAGCGTGGCGAGCAGGCCGTCGGTAAGCTGCGATGGATCGAATTGCGCGAGATGGGAAACGTAATCCGGATGCGCGGCGGCCAGCCGGGCGGCCACCGAGAACAATCCGGCAGGCGGCACGGGCGCCAGCAGGGCGGCGGCGCGGACCGGGCGGGTGGCCAACATTCGCTCGATCACCGAAGCTCCCATCGAGTGTCCGATGAGCATCGGCGGCGCCGACATCTGGCCGGCGACGTGTTCGATGTCGGCGACGAAGTCGTCGAGTCCTGCGACGAACAGCGACGACAGGCCGCCGCTGCTGCCGTGTCCGCGCAGGCTCAGCGCATAGGAGGGCCAACCACGTCCCGCAAACCAGGACAGGAAGTACGGCGACCAGCACCACGCGTCGCAGTAGCCGCCGTGGACGAAGAGCAGAGGTGGCTTGCGCGACGCCCGCTTGGGCAGTTGCGAAATCACTTCGAGGCGGGTTTCGGGAGGTAACATCGGCAGCCAGGAAGCGGGAATCGGGAATCGGCGGTTGCGACGTGCGATATATTCGCCGCATGCACGCCGACCAAAAGACGACGATTGTGCCAGATCGCGACACCGCTGCCGCATCGGCCGCATTCGATCCGGCGTGCCGCCGTTGTCCGCGGCTCGCCACTTTCCTGGCCGACGTGGCGCTCGAGCACCCGGCCTATTGGTGCCGGCCGGTGCCGCCCTTCGGCGCCGCCGCCGCGCGGCTGGTCGTCGTAGGGCTGGCCCCTGGATTGCACGGCGCCAACGCCACGGGTCGCCCGTTCACCGGCGACTACGCGGGCATCCTGTTGTATGCGACGCTGCATGCCTACGGATTTGCCACGCAGCCGGTCGCGACGTCCCGCGACGACGGGCAGCGCCTGCTGCAATGCCGGATCACCAACGCGGTCAAGTGCCTCCCGCCCGGAAACAAGCCGACACCCGCTGAAATTCGCATGTGCAACGATTATCTCGCCGCCGACCTCGCGGCACTGCCGCCAGGCGGCGCGATCCTGGCGCTGGGCCGCATTGCCCACGACGCCGCACTGCGCGCGCTAGGGCAGCGGCCATCCGCGGTCCCGTTCGCGCATGGCGCGGCCCACGCGCTGCCTGGCAATCGGCTGCTCGTCGACAGCTATCACTGCAGCCGTTACAACACCAATACCCGCCGCCTGACGCCCGCCATGTTCAACGCCGCCTTCGACACGGTGGCGGCACATCTCGCGCGCGGCGCGACGGAGGAACGATGAGCGCCGGGCCGCCCAAGGACGCAGGACGACTGGCTGCCTCGGGGGATCGCGCAGCAGCCCCGGCTTCCCCGGCCGCAAGCCTGGGGGAGGCCTTCGATGCGCGGGAGCTGCTTGCGTCGCTGCCGCATCGGCCGGGCGTCTACCGGATGTACAACCTCGCCGGCGAAACGCTGTACGTGGGCAAGGCCCGCGACCTGAAGAAGCGTGTCTCCAGCTACTTCCAGAAGACGGGCCACGAGTTGCGCATCACGGCGATGCTATCGCAGGTGGCGCGCGTGGAGACGACGGTCACGCGCTCGGAGGGCGAGGCGCTGCTGCTCGAGAACAACCTCATCAAGGCGCACGAGCCGCGCTACAACATCCTATTTCGCGACGACAAGAGCTACCCCTACGTCTGCCTGACCGGCGAGCCATTTCCGCAGCTGCGCTTCCATCGCGGTACACTCGACCGCCGCAACCGCTACTTTGGTCCGTTCCCGGGCGCCGGTGCGGTGCGCGAGGGTATCGCGCTACTGCAGAAGGTGTTCCTGCTGCGCACATGCGACGAAAGCGTCTTCGCCAACCGTTCGCGGCCGTGCATGCTGTATCAGATCCAGCGCTGCACTGCGCCATGCGTGGGGTTCATCGCCGAGGATGAGTACCGCGAAGACGTGCAGGGCGCGACCCTTTTCCTGCAGGGCCGGGCCGGCGAGGTGCTCACCCAGTTGCAGACGCAGATGGAAACGGCCGCCGCGGCGCTCGAGTTCGAGCGCGCCGCCCGTTTCCGCGACCGGATCAACCGCCTGCAGCTGCTGCAGGCGCGCCAGTTCGTCGAAAGCACAACCGCCGGCGACATTGACGTCGTCGCGGCGGCTCACGAGGGCGGTCTCGTCGCAGTCAATGTCGTGATGATCCGCGGTGGTCGGCACGTGGGCGATCGCACGATCTTTCCGCGCCACGCCGATGCGGCGAACGTGGCCGCCGGCAGCGACATCGTGCCGGCATTCCTCGAGCAACATTACGTCGAGCGGCCCGTGCCGCCGATGATCATCGTGCCGGACGTCCAGGACCACGCTGCGCTCGCCGAGGTGCTGTCCGCGCAGGTATCGCGCAAGGTGGAAATCGTCGGCAATCCCGGTGGCGAGCGCCGGGTCTGGCTCACGATGGCCATGCAGAACGCCACGTTGGCCATCCGTCAGCGGCTGGCGCAGAAGGCGACACAGGAGGACCGTCTTGCGGCGTTGCAGGAGGCGCTGGGCCTGCCGGCGTCGGTACAGCGGATCGAATGCTTCGACATCTCGCACACGATGGGCGAGGCCGCGGTCGCGTCCTGTGTGATCTTCGACCGGCACGCGATGCAGTCGTCCGAATATCGCCGCTTCAACGTCGCACCGGAGCAGGGCGGCGACGATTACGCCGCGCTGCGTGAGGCGCTGACGCGGCGCTGCGGGCGGATCGTCGCCGGCGAGTATCCACCGCCGGACCTGCTGGTGATCGACGGCGGCAAGGGCCAGGTCGCGGTGGCGGCGAATGTGCTGGAGGAGCAAGGGATGCATGGCGTGCCGCTGATCGGAATCGCCAAAGGCCCCGAGCGCAAGGCGGGCCTGGAGGACATCGTGTTTCCCGACCGCGACGAGCCACTGAACCTGCCTTCGGACCATCCCGGGCTGCACCTGCTGCAGCAGATCCGCGACGAAGCGCATCGCTTCGCGATCCAGGGCCATCGCGCGCGGCGCGGCAAGGCGCGCACGACGTCCACGCTGGAGGACATACCGGGCATCGGGGCAACGCGGCGGCGCGCGCTGCTCACGCACTTCGGCGGGCTGCGAGGCGTGCAGGCCGCCAGCGTCGACGACCTTTTGCGGGTACCCGGCATCTCGCGCGCGCTGGCGGAGCGTATATTCGCCGACCTGCACTGACGAAGAGGTTGGGCGGGCCGCATGTGCGGGTTAGAATCGCGATAGCCGAGGCAGCGCTGCCGTTGCCGCGTGCGCGTGCACTCCGATGCCGATCAATACTCCCATCCTGCTGACCTGGTTGCGGATCGTCGCGATCCCGATCTTCGTCGCAGTCTATTACCTGCCCGACTCCTGGCTCTCGCCTGTCGCCAAGAACTGGACGGCGATGACCATCTTCTCGGCTGCCGCGATCACCGATTGGCTTGACGGCTACCTGGCGCGCAAGTGGGGGGAGACCAGCGCGTTCGGCGCATTCCTGGATCCGGTGGCCGACAAGCTGATGGTCGCGGCGGCGCTGATCCTGCTCGTGCAACTGGGCCGTGCGGAGGCTTATCTCGCAGCCATCATCATCGGGCGCGAGATCGCGATCTCGGCGCTGCGCGAATGGATGGCGCAGCTGGGCAAGACCAAGAACGTCGCCGTTGCGTTCATCGGCAAGGTCAAGACCGCGGCGCAAATGACGGCGATCATCGCGCTTCTGCTATGGGAGCCGCTGATTCCGGGAATAGCTACGCCCGTTCTTGGCACGGTCGCGCTGTGGGTTGCGGCCATACTGACGCTATGGTCGATGTTCCACTACCTGCGGCTTGCGGCGCCGCACCTCGCGCCGGATATTGCCGCCGGCACGCGCACGACGACCACGACGCAAACCGAGCGGCAGATCGGGCCGGGTACCGATTAGTCCGGCAATGCGGGTCAGGAAGTGAGGCTTTTCAGCAGGAATGCGTCGACTGGTTGGGCGAATCCCTTGAGCGACAGCGGACCGGCGGGTTCCACCTCCGCCGCGTCGTCGAGCGCGGCGCGCAAACGCCGGTTGACGAGGATCTGCCCGCCTCGGGCCTCGTCGCACAGCCGCGATGCCAGGTTGACGACGCTGCCGATCGCCGAATAATCCCAGCGGCCCTCGAAGCCGAACGCCCCGAGCGTGGCAAATCCCTGTGCCATGCCCACACCGAGGTCGAGATCGTGTCCCGACTTCAGCCACCGCGCCCGCAATGGCGCGAAGGAAGCCTGCATTTCCAGCGCCATTCGCGCCGCACGGAAAGCAGGCTCGGGCGTGGGCAGCGGGTCGTTGAAGAAGATCAGGATGCCGTCGCCCGCGAAGCGGTCGATGGTGCCTTCGTAGCGCGTGACCAGCGGCCCCATCGCGGCGTGGAATTCGCGCAACACGCCCTCCACCTCTTCAGGTTCGGTGACGTCGGTGAACGCCGTGAAGCCGCGCAGATCCAGGAACACGTAGCAGATCTCCCGGCGATGCGGCGTCAGGATCGACTTCTCGCCGGCCGAGGTGATCGCATCCGCGACGTTCGCCGAGAAGAACCGCCGCAGCTGGTCCAGCCTCGCGATCTGCGCGACCTGCGCGTCGACGCGCTCGGTCAGCTTCGCGTTCCACGTCTGCAGCTCCGCCGCCTGGTGCCGCACCTCGTCCTGCAGCGCCTTCACGCGCAGCAGCGAACGCACCCGCGCGAACAACTCGCCCTGGTTGATCGGCTTGGTCAGGAAGTCGTCGGCACCGGCCTCGATGCCCTTGAGTCGTTCGCGGTCGGGGTCGAGCGCCGTGACCAGCACGACCGGCAGCAGCGCCGTGGGCGCGTCGGCGCGAATCCGGCGGCAGACATCGTAGCCGGACAGCCCTGGCATCATTACGTCGAGCAGCACCAGGTCCGGCGGCTGCGAGGCAATGCTCGCGAGCGCTTCCTCGCCCGACGCGGCCGTGGTCACCGCATAGCCCTTGGCGGCCAGGATGTCGGCGAGCAGCTTGACGTTGTTGGGCGTGTCGTCGACGACCAACACCCTCTCCGGCGTGCTCATTGGGATGGACGCTCCAGCATGTTGCGCACGGTATCGAGGAATTCCTTCAGGTTGATCGGTTTGCCGACGTAGGCGTCGAACCCCGCCTCGGTGATCTTGTTGCGATCCTGGGGCATGACGGACGCCGTGACCGCGGCGACGGGAATGGCCGCGGTGACGGGATCGGCGCGCAGCACGCCAATGGCGTCGATGCCGCTCATGCCCGGAAGCTGGATGTCCATCAATATCAGGTCTGGCTTGCGCTCGCGCGCGAGCACGATACCGTCCTCGGCGTTGCCCGCTTCGACGGTCGCGTAGCCCTTCACCTGAAGAACGTCGCGGACGAGCTTCAGGTTCTTGTCGTTGTCTTCGATGATCAGTATGAGTTTCATCGTTTCAGCGGTAGTGTGAACGTGAACGTCGAGCCTTCGCCGGGTTTGCTGTCGACGCCGATACGCCCGCCGTGCAGCTCGACGAAGCGGCGCGTAAGTGCGAGCCCGAGGCCCGTGCCCTCCTGCTTGCTGGTGTAGTTGCGCCCGACCTGGCGGAATTCCTCAAACACCGCTTCCTGGTCCTCCGGCGCAATGCCGATGCCAGTATCGTGCACGGCGACGACCAGATTGTCACCGGTACTGTGCGCCTTGACCTCGATACGCCCGCCGTCCGGCGTGAATTTCACCGCGTTGGACAGCAGGTTCAGCAATATCTGCTTGAACTTGCGCTCGTCGGCAACGATGTCGCCAAGTTCTGGCGCGACGTCCTGCGCGATGGCGATGCCGTGGTTTTGCGCGCGTTCGCGGATCAGCGTCATGGCGTTGGCAATCGCCGTCGGCAAATCGAACGTCGACAGGTCCAGTTCCATGCGCCCGGCCTCGACCTTCGACAGGTCCAGGATGTCGTTGATCAGGTTGAGCAGGTGCCGGCCGGAGGAATGGATGTCCTTCAGGTAGTCGTCCTGCTTCTCGTTGAGGTCGCCGAACAGCCGCTCCAGCAGCACTTCGGAGAACCCGATGATCGCGTTGAGCGGCGTACGCAGCTCGTGCGACATGTTCGCCAGGAACTCGGACTTGTGCTGGTTGGCGATTTCGAGCTGCCGGCTCTTGTCCTGGATCTCGCGGAAGAGGCGCGCGTTCTGGATGGCGATCACCGCCTGGTCGGCGAAAGTCCGCAGCAGCGCGATGTCCTTTTCGGTGAAGGGCCCCGGATTCTCGCGGCCGACGCTGATGGCACCCAGTCCCTTTCCTTCCCAGAGCATCGGCGCGATGATCACCCCGCGCACGCCTACCGACGCGTACCCGGCGCGGCTGTGCGGCGGGACACCCGGGTCCGTCGCAACGTCCGGCACGTGCTCCACGGCCCGCGCAAGGATGGCGTTGGCGCTGATGGACGCTCCGGCGACGATCGGGCCGACAACGTAGTTCTTCTGGTCCCCGGCCGGCCCGCGAAAGGCCTCGATGCGCAGTATTCCGTCGTCGCCGATGACTTCGATGGCGATCACCTTGCCCTCGAAAAGGCGCTCGCAGCTGGACAGGATCCGGTCGAACACGGGCGACGTATCGGCGATCGAGCTGCTGATCGCCGCGAGTACCTCGCCAGAGGCGCGCTGCTGGTCGAGAGCCTCGCGCGTCTCGTTGACCAGCCGCGCATTCTGGATTGCGATCACTGCCTGGTCGGCAAAGGTCTTCAGCAGCGCGATGTCCTTGTCGGAAAACGCGCCGGCATGTTCGCGACCGACAAAGATGGCGCCGATCCCGCGTCCTTCCCACAGCATCGGTGCAAAGATCACGCCGCGGATGCCGATGGCCGCGCACGCGCGGCGCGTGCGATCGGACACATTAGTGGCGGTCTCGACGTCCGGGACGTGAAACGTGCTCCGAGTGAGGATCGCGATTCCACTCCCCGTCTGGTCGTTCACCGGCGTTGGCCATATTTTTTCCAATTCGTCCCGACCGGACCCGTGGAAAGCTCCGAGGCGAATCTGGCCGTCCTCGCCGACTAGATTGATGCCGATCGTCCTTCCGGCGAAGAGGCGCGCGCAACTCTCGAGAATCTTGTCGAATACCGGCTGGGTGTCGGCGATCGAGCTGCTGATCGCCGCGAGTACCTCGCCAGAGGCGCGCTGCTGGTCGAGAGCCTCGCGCGTCTCGTTGACCAGCCGCGCATTCTGGATTGCGATCACTGCCTGGTCGGCAAAGGTCTTCAGCAGCGCGATGTCCTTGTCGGAAAACGGACCAGCGTAATCCCGTGCGACCCAGATCGCGCCAATGCCCCTGCCTTCCCACATCATCGGCGCGCCGATGGCTGCCTTGATGCCGAACGTCTCGAACGCGCGGCGCGCGGCTCTCGGAACCTGGTCGAGATCAGGAAAGTGGACGACGCCGCGGGTCGCGATGGCGGTGCCGGTGGCGCTGGTCGGCTCGACGGTGTGCGGATAGACGCCTTTCACTTCTTCCTGGTTGGGGCCGTGATAGGCGCCCAGATGCACGAGACCATCGTCGCCGACCAGGTCGATCACCGCCATCTTGCCGGCGAACAGCCTCTCGCAGCTGTTGAGGATCGTCTCGAAGACGGGCGACGTGTCTGCGATCGAATTGCTGATGGCGGCAAGGACCTCGCCGGACGCGCGCTGCTGGTCGAGCGCCTCCTTTGTCTCGTTGAACAGGCGGACGTTCTCAATCGCGATCGCCGCCTGGTCGCCGAACGTCTTGAGCAGCGCGATCTCGCGCTCGCTGAAGGAGCGCACCTCCTTGCGCCGCAGCAGGATCGTCCCGAAGGGCACGCCCTCGCGGTAGAGCGGCGTCACCAGCAGCGTGCGGTTGCCGATGCGGCGCGAGATCTCCGCGCCGACCGGGTACTCCGCCGCCTGCTCGAGCACGTCACGGACGTGGATGGTCTTGTGCTCCAGCACGGCGCGGCCGGAAATCGAATCGCGGCTGACCGGGAGCACTGCGGTCGCCTCCGCTTCCTCCGGGGACTCTCCCTTGGATGCGACGTGCCGGAGGACATTGCCATCGGTCATGTGAATCGATGCGGCCGATGCGCCGCAAAGCTCCATGGCCCGGTCGGCGATGGCGTCCAGCACCGGCTTGACGTCGGTGGGCGAGCTTGAGATCACGCGCAGGATTTCCGCGACCGCCGTCTGCTGCTCCAGCGCCTCCTTCGTCTCGTTGAAGAGCCGGACGTTGTCGATCGCAATCGCCGCTTGTCGCGCGAAGGTTTCTACCAGTGCGACCTGATCGGGCGCGAACAGCCTCGGCTCGCGGCGGTAGAGGAATATGCCGCCATAGGCGCCGCCTTCGCGGATCAGCGGCACCGCAAGCACGGCGCGGCAACCCAGGCGCAAGATGTTCTCCCGCGCGCCGGGGTATTCGCTGTCCAGCAGCGGCACGACGTCCGCGAGGTGGATGGTATTGCGATCGATCGCGGACCGTCCGGTCAACGATGTCCGGCTGAGCGGCACCGGTGCCGTCATGTTCGGCGGCTCGTGGAGGGACTCCGGGCCGGGGCCGACCGAGAATTCGGCTGCCGGGTGAAGCATGTCGCCCGCGATCAGCATGATCCGTGCATAGGGAGCGTCGCACAGGTGCGCCGCCCTTTCGGCAACCGCGGCCAGCACCGGCTGCACGTCCGTCGGCGAGCTCGATATCACGCGCAGTATTTCGCTGATCGCCGTCTGCTGTTCCAGCGAGTTGCTGAGCTCGTGCGTGCGCTCGTCGACCTTGCGTTCGAGGCCCGCGTAGGACTCGCTCAACTGGCCGGTCATGCGGTTGAACTGGTTGGCGAGTGCCTCCAGCTCGTCGCCGGTATGGATGTCGATCTTCTGGTCGAGATCGCCATCGCCGATGCGCCGCGCGCCTTCGTCGAGGACGCGGATCGGCCGTACCATACCCCGCGCCAGCGCCAGAGCCCCCAATGCCGAAATCACCAGTCCGACGAGCAGCAGAAGCCCGGTACGGAAGACCGACGAATACAGCTTTGCATACACTTCGGTGACCGGCTGCTCGACGAACACGCTCCAGCCCAGCGGTTCGATGGCGGCGACCGACGTCAACACCTGGGTGCCGCCCAGATCCATCGACTGCATCGCCGCGGCCGTCGGGTCCTGCGGTCCCTGCGCGGCCTTCACGTGTGGAAGCATCGACAGGTCGGTCTTGCGCAGCACGAGGCCGATGTCCGGGTCGGCGATCAGGAAGCCGTTGCGGTCGACGACATAGGCCTTGCCCTTGTCGCCGATCTTGATGCGCGACACGACGTCCCAGATGAACTTGAGATTGACGTCGGCGACCGTCACCGGCCCGGCATCCCCGCCGGATCGAATGGCGATCGTCATGTAGGGCTCGGTCTCCTTGCGGAAGTACACCGGCCCGAACCACGGCTTGCCGCGCCGCGCCTCGCGAAATGCAGGCTCCTGCGAGCGATCCCGCCCCGAGTTGACGTTGTCCATGCCCAGGCGCGAGACGGCGATCTGCTCGCGGCCGGTGGCATCGAGCTGCGCGATGTCCGTGACCTCCGGCGCCTGGCGCAGCAGCTTCAGGAATTCGATGCGGCGCAATTCCACGTCGGCTGCGTCCAGTTGCGGCAGCGCCGCGTACGCGAGCTGCTGCTCGATCTGGTGGATGTACTGCTCGATTCGGGACGCTGCCGCAACGGCCTTCTCGCGCTGCAGGTTGGATAGCGCGGTCTTGATTTCCTGGTACGAGAAATAGACGCTGATTGCGCCCGACGTCAGCAGGGCGCCGGTGACCAGTGTCAGGATTAGCAGAAGGTACTTGCGGAACAGCCGACCGCGATGCGCGTCGCGGTTGACCGGACTT
>Ga0302322_100001432_pt1 | contig 19500 bp, 7 predicted proteins | sample Fen_T0_2_FD_203757 | JGI IMG/M metagenome (GOLD analysis project Ga0302322, IMG submission 203757) | Peat permafrost microbial communities from Stordalen Mire near Abisko, Sweden - Fen_T0_2 | ecosystem: Environmental > Terrestrial > Soil > Wetlands > Permafrost | place: Sweden: Abisko...
CTTTATGGACCTGTGAAAGAGGCTGTAGTTTGAATTGCCGCCCTTCTAGTTTTTCAGCTCCTGCATTTGTTGCATAAATGTCTTTGAATTTTTTTTCTACAGAAACTACATCACTCCTGTTATTCAGGACAACATAACATTGAAAGTTGTCTGATAAACTACCCCAGTCAGTACCAAAACGTGGGTTTAGCTTTTCTGAAAATGTCCTTAATGACAATAAGACCTTAAAAGGGAGGTCAGTGTTTTCAGGCAGATCCTGAATAACCCCTTCTATTGTGAATTTTGTCCTGAATATAATCAAATCGCGACCAATAGGATCCTCATCTGCAAAGAGTTTATGAGCTGTCTTCTCTGTAATAACTGCCGTGAATGGTTTATCCAGAACCTGTTTTCCTTCACCTCTTAACCATTTGATTCCAGTTTTCCCGAAATCAAAAACATTAAAAAAAGAAGGCTCAGTCATAACGATTCCATCATCAAGTATAAATGACTTTTCAACTGTGCTGTCCATTGCAGGAATATTTATTTTCTGGCCATACAGATAAAACATGGCCACTACATCCTGCAACTCGGGAACTGATTTTTTAAATGCAGCAGGAAGAGGAAAATGGACACCGGTGCGATATTCCAGACCGCCGTTTGTATATTCCAGCCCGGAGGTAACCCTTACAACCCTGTAAATATTTCTGCTTTGTGTATGGTAGTTGTCAAAACTTAATTCATAATTTATTTTGGTATATATAACCAGACAACTTGTTAATCCGATTACCAGACCTGAGAAAATCAACAGATTTGATTTGTAGTTTCGTGAAATTCTCCTTATTGCTATTTTAAGGTACTGTCCATTCATTGTCCAGATATATAAATATATAATTAATTCAAAATCATGATTCTCGTTTCTCGTTTTGCTTTTCCCTCACGACTCACACCTCACGCCTCCAACCTATTCATACCTTAGTGCCTCGACCGGGTTCCTTGTCGCCGCCCTCCAGCTCTGCCAGCTTATTGTAAGTATCGCTATACAAAGAGCAATCAGCCCGGCTAGTACAAATATCCACCAGCTCAGTTCTGTCTTGTTGGCAAATTTCTCGAGCCATTTGTGTAATGAGAACCAGGCTATTGGTGCTGCAATTACTATGGCAATGGCTACCCATTTTATAAAATTTTTATTTAGCATTAACATTATTTCAAGAATCCTTCCCCCGGTTACCTTACGGATTCCGATCTCTTTGGTTTTTTTGGTTAAGGCATATGATGAAAGCGCAAACAGGCCCAGGCAGGAAAGTATCACAGCCAGGGCTGAAAACCAAGCGATTATTTTATTAATCTGAATATATTCTTTGTAATAGTCATTAAGTTTATCAATAGCGAAATAGACGTTAACAGAAGATTTGGGCTCAGTATTCTGCCAGTTGGATTTGAGTAAAGCAATAACTTTAAGAGAGGCGCCGGGCTTTGCCCTGACTGACAGATAACTCCAGCTGGAAAGATTTTCAGATTCTCCAAAAAAGTGGGCCAGTGGCTGCATCTCTCTTTGAGCCCCCTGATAACTAAAATCTTCTATAGCGCCGACCACCTTCATTTTATCTCCGGTTGCAGAGCTCACATGTAAAATCTGACCATCAGCTTCAGAGAAACCTAATTTCTTCATAGCTGATTCATTTAATATCACGCCATCCTTGTAAGAAGTAAGGTCCTGATCAAATCCATTTCCGCTTAATATTTTTATGCCATAAGTTTTAAAATAATTACGTCCGACATAAGCCTGTCTTAAATTAATTACACTCTGACCACTTCCTCCTTCGGGATAAAAGTTGTTGTAATTTTCATTATAAGTACCCGGAATATTCTGTGAAAAACAAACTGATTCAACATATGGACTTGACTTCAGCTCTTCAGAAATTAATCTGAATTTTTGCGACGCTAGTTTCGGGTCGGGATATTGCCAGTTGTCCAGATCCGCGACAATGACATTCTCTTTATCGAATTTTGGATCTTTCTGAATCATATAATTGATCTGTTTCCGAATCAGAATGGTTCCTGAAATAAGAATAATAGCGATTACAAATTGCAGCACCACAAGTGAATTATTTGCCGAATTCCTTTTATGGCCCAAGAATAGATTTCCATGCAGAATTTGAATAAGTTTTGTTCTTGCCCAGAAGAGCGATGGAATCAACCCTGATGAGATACCAACAATTAACCATATTGAGAGCAGTAGAAGAATTATAAGTTTATATTGCGAAATCCGGACTTCGAGGTTTGTAGCGAAAAGTCTATTAAAAGAGGGAAGAATCAGAGACATTAATTCGGTTCCGACGAGGAGAGCAATAAAACTGACAAATAATGCTTCAGTCATAATCTGACGAAATAAAATACCGCTTGTAGCCCCAAGTACTTTTTTAATTCCTATTTCTTTGGTTCTGGAAAATGAACTTGTTATTGTCAGATTTATAAAATTAACAATTGCTATTCCCAGGATTCCAAGGGCAATTATGGTTAAAATAATTATAAGCGTTTTATTTGATTCCTGGGAAGAATGAAAGTCTTTGAACGGCAAGAGGCTTAGTTTTGTATCATTCTGTCCTACAGGTATAAAATTCTCATGGACAATGCTTTGTAATTTTGGGTAGATACTTTCAGGTTTTGTCCCGTTTCTTAATACCACCCATGTATTTGAAAATGTGTTGTACCAGTCATGTGCATCTTTTATCCATGGCGAAATTTCAATACCTGTCTCGTAAGAGCTTACAATATCAAATTTTATGGATGAATTGGCAGGAAGTTTAACAACTCCGTTAACATGGAGGAATATATTTTCGAATTTAACCTGCAGCTTTTTACCAAGGGCTGGTTCCTTACCAAAGAATTTTTTGGCAAATTCAGTACTAATAACAACGCCATATTTTTCATGAACGCCTGTGACAGCCGAACCCTCTTTAAACGGAAATGAAAAGACAGAAAAAAACCCGGTATCTACATATTGAATGTTCTGAGGGAATGCAGTCTCATTATAGCTTAGCCGGAACCCGTCCCAGGTGAAGATGCGGGTCCCGTTTTTTATTTCCGGGACCTGTTCCAGCATCTTTGGTAACAAAAGGCCTTTTGTCCAAACCATATCTCCTTCGCGAACCCTGTAAGTATTCACGAGATTCTTATTAAAGTGATTGTATGACTGGTCGTTGTTGATATATAATGCGAGTATCAAAAAAGATGAAATACCAATGCCTAATCCGAGAACATTAATCAACAGGTAGTTTTTCTTAATCATTAAAACCCGGAAACTGTTTTTAAGTTGTAGAAAATTCATAGTTGTTCAATTTGGTTTTTCGTTTCGCATTTATTGTTTTTCTTCTCATACCCAATAACTCATACCTCACGCCTCACACTTCACTAATCATATCTCAACGCCTCCATACCGATACGCTTCGCTATCGAAGATCTTCGCTCTCCTCTCTATTCGTATCGGAGAGCTTCGACCGGGTTTCTTGTCGCTGCCCTCCAGCTTTGCCAGCTTACTGTCAGGATAGCTATTCCCAGTGCAATTAAACCGGCAAGTACAAATATCCACCAGCTCAATTCAGTTCTGTAAGCAAAGTTTTGCAGCCATTTATGCATTATGAACCAGGCAACAGGACAAGCAATTATAAAAGCGATCCCTACCCACTTTATAAAATTTTTATTCAACATCATCAGAATCTCATAGATTTTGGCTCCGTTCACCTTTCGGATTCCGATTTCTTTTACACGACGCTGACAGGCAAAAATTGATATGGCCAGGATGCCAAGACAACATATGACTATTGCACATACTGCGAATAAAGAGAATGTGCGACGGAACCTTAATTCAGATTGATACATACTCTGGATAGCCAGGTCAAAGAAACTCATCTCAACTGGGAAAGACGGGGAGAGCTCTGAGACTGTTTTTTTTATTTTTTCAACTGTTTTGTATAATGATTTATAATCAGTTGTTTGAATGTTTACCAGGCAATATGATGCACGAGTGTCATTCCTTATCGTAAGAGATCCGATGAGTTGATTAACAGGTTTGTAATGGAAATCTTTAATAACTCCAATAATCTCGGCTATTGAACCATCCCGGTTCATCATTGTTCCTCCCAATGGATTGGTTAAATTATTTTCACGAAGGAATGTTTCATTTACCACTATTTTATTTTTATCGGAGGAAAGATCATCAGTAAAATAACGCCCCGAAACCAATTGAAGTCCTAACATTTCAAAGAATTCTGCATCGGCGCTGAAAGTGTCAGAACTGATTTGTTTCTTTTCGCCATTCAGGTTTAACTGCTTTCCCCCAAACCACCCAAAAGTTTCACCGGGAAAAAACTGCGAAAATGAAAGCTTCTTTATGTCAGAATTTCCCTCTAGTATGTTTTTAAGAACATCTTTCTTCAGGTTAAGCTGCTCAGTAAGCTTAATACTTATGATATTGGTCTGGTCAAACCCAAGATTGTTACTCCCAAATCTGACCTGTTTCTGAACCAGGACAGTAAAGGAAATAAGCACGATAGCAATCGCAAACTGTATTGTTACCAGAACTCCTCTGAATGAGAAGTTGGTTTTATCTGGCTTTACAGTTTTTTTCAAATTATCAACCACTCTCGAGGAAGAGATCCTCAAAGCCGGAATAATACTGAATGTTACACTTAAGATAATGATAATTCCCAGAGAAATAATTATAAAACCTGGAGAATTTATTAATTTCTGGTTGTAGTGAATCCCGGTATAGTTCCAGATATAGGGATTGACTGCATTAACAAGTTCGATTGCAATAAAAAGAGCTGCAAGGAAAAAGAGGAATGATTCGGTGAGTATGTTACGGAGTATGGAAGATCTCTTAGCACCCATTATTTTCATTACTCCAGTCTGTTTTATTTTTTCCTGCCACTGAGATGATGAAATGTTAATAAAATTGATCAGTGCAATAATCAGAACAAGTGAAGCTACGAGTAGAAGGATCTGAATTTTCTTCCTGTCCCCATTAATAAGATAACTGCCCCCTAAAAGTGAAAATTTTGAAAAGTAGACTTTTCTTAATGGAGTCAGTCTTGTATTCAAAAAGTAATCTTGTGTATAGAATTTTTGTGCTTCTTGCGGGATAAGAGACAGAATGGTCTTCAATGTTTCGTCAGGATTAACTCCCTTTTTTAAAAGGAGGAATGTCTGAAAATTTAGCCATCCCCAATCTGTATATTCACCTACATCTTCCTGAACAATTTTTCTTGTGGCAATAGTTGTAATTGCGTTAAAGTTAAGGCAGGAATTAGAATTTGGCTTCTCAATAACTGCACTTACTGTCAGGCTTTTATTGTTGTTCAGCTTAATGGTTTTGCCAAGAGCCATTTCATTGCCGAAAAGCTTGTACGACAGTGTTTTTGTGATCACAACCGTTAAAGGGTCTTTCATAGCAGTTTCAACGTTTCCTTCAATGAAATTGTAAGTAAAAAGCTTAAAGAAATCTTCATCTGCAAAAATCAGGTCTGAAGTGATGGGTTCTTTGTTTTCAGCCTGAAATACCGGTGCTTCCGATGTTACGTCGATCCTTACAGTTGATTCAACCCCGGGAACTTTCATGTCAATATGATCCTTAAGGATACCTGGAGTATAAATATTGTCTTCTGATCCATATAGAAAAACCCGTTCTCCGTTCTTTTGGAAGCTGTCTGTCGTAAGCTCACTATAACAATAAACAGAAAGGATTATTACAAGTGTCAGACTAATAGATAAACCCAGAAGATTGATCAGGTTGGTTGCAGGTTTCCTGGTGAAATTCAGGATGATTATTTTAAAAAGATACCTCATTTCTTATAACTGTTTCAGTAATTCATAATTTTTTCTTTCTCATATTGGCCCCTCATCCCCCCTTCACTTCGTTCAGGACAGTCTCTAAAGGAGAGCTTATTCATTCATACCTCAACGCTTCGATCGGGTTCCTCGTTGCTGCCCTCCAGCTTTGCCAGCTGACTGTAATCATAGCTACTCCGATCGCAACTAAACCCACAAGGATGAAGATCCACCAGCTTAAATCTGTTTTATAAGCGAATTGATTAAGCCATTTTTTAATAATCAGAAATGCAGCGGGCGAAGCAATTATGAAAGCCAATGCCACCCATTTGAGAAAATCCCAATTGAGTAAAGAAACAATTTCTCTCACCTTAGCACCATTAATTTTGCGAATACCGATTTCTTTTATCCTCTTTTCCGATTCGAGTGTGCTTAAAGCAAATATCCCAAGCACCGATAAAAACATTGCCAGCATTGAAAAAATGCCAGTTATCATTGCTAGTCTTTTTTCAGCACCGTATGCGGCTTTATACTTTTCATCAACACTTTCGATATTAAATGGAATACCGGGAAAAAGTTCTGTCCATTGGGCTTTAATAAAAGCAATTGATTCGGATTTTCTTCCAGAGTTAAGTCTTAAGGTGACATTACGCGGATACATATGATGTCGTCCGAACTGATATATCATCGGGCCGACAGAGTATTGTAATGATTTAACATTAATATCATTGATAACTCCAACGACTTCTTTCCTGTTTTCCTTTGAAAACAATCCGACTGCTTTTCCCTCAAGTGAAACCCATCCAAGTTTCTTATAAGCTGATTCATTAATAATGAGCGCGTCGCGATCAGTAGGATGATCTTTTGAGAAAAACCTCCCATTTATGATTTTCAATCCGAAAACATCAGGAAAATTTTCATCAATATCGCAGGAAAGTAGTTCCAACCCATCTCCATAACTGCCTTCGTAAGTATATATTTTGAAATTGTTATTAAAACCAAAACCAGGTACAAACTCAGTTATAGACGCTTTCCCATAGTCATACTGTGACTGGTATTTTTCCAAAGACCGGACAAAGAGGTTAGTTTTATTTAAACGATCATTCCCATTTTCTCCCAACGCCCCGACTGAAATAGTAACGAGATTGTTTTTATCAAAGCCCGTTTCATGATTCTGCATGAATGAAATCTGTTTAATTATGAAAAGTTGTGTTATTCCAAGTATTATGGTAATTGTAAATTGAAGTACTACAAAACTCTTCTGTATTGTCAATTTGTTCCTGTCGTCTTCCTTATTGAATATTAATACTCTGGCAGGTGAAGGTCTCGAGAGGAATATGGAAGGATAAAGCCCTGAAATCAATATTGTCAGGATGAAAAACCCTGCTACTCCAATCCAGAAGACATGATCTGAAAGATTAACAATAATGTCCTTTCCTACAAGCGATTTAAAAGTAGGGAATACAAGATAAACCGCATAGATTGAAATTACCAGACTTAAAAATACAAGAAAAGCAGTTTCAATAAAGAAATCGGTAATAAGCCCGGCTGGTGACGCTCCGCTAAGTTTTTTTATAACTGTCTCAATATTTCTTTTGCCTGAATTTGCTATAGAAATATTCATAAAGTTCAGGCATGCAATGATTAATATGCCTAACGCTATTGCTGACAGTATCCATAAATAAGCTGGACTGATGCCTGGTACAATATCATACTCAAACCTGGAATTCAGATGAGTCCCTTTGAAATCAGACACAAGAAAAGTGCCTCTGTGTTTCATGAAATCGGGAAAATACTGTGTCTCGATATTTGATAGTTTGGATTCAAATCCTGATGGAAGAACCTTCCCTTTAAATGTAATAAAAGTAAAGAGCCCAAAATCGTACCATCTTTGACTTAGGTCGGGATAATATTTATATCTGAATTTATCAGAAAGAAGGAAATCAAAATTGAGGATGGAATTTGACGGAATGCTATTTATAATACCCGTTATTTTGAAGGTATAATTTTCGCATTCAAATGTTTTTCCTAATGGATCCTCCTCTCCGAATAGTACTCGGGACAACTTCGGTGTTATAACAGCTTCAAAAGGATCTTCAAAAATTGTAACTTTATTTCCGGCTGTTAACGGAAGATTGAAAAAATCAAAAAAGTCTCTCTCAACAATCGCTCCCTTAAAATTATCAAACCTTTTATCTCCGCACTTTATAGCATCCCTGATATTCATCAATCCTATTACTTTATCAATTTCAGGGTAATCTTTTTTCATAACATCAGATAAGGCACGGGGAGTGGCAGCCATTATTGATCCATCCTGTAAGTTCTTTGTGATAATTCGATAAATGTTTTTTGCATTAGGATTGAAATTATCAAAAGAAGTTTCATATCTCACATAAAGCAGGATTAATATACTAACAGTAACTCCTACAGATAAACCAATTACGTTAATCCATCCAAATTTCTTGTTCGTAAATAAGTTGCGAATGTAGATTTTTAAGAAGAATGATAACTTTCGCATATTATATTGTCTAGTGTTTCTCTTTTATCGTTTTCTCTAAGTCCCTTAGTCCCTATCTCATGCCTCACTACTCATATCTTAATGCCTCCACAGGATTTCTTGTTGCTGCCCGCCAGCTCTGCCAGCTCACCGTTAATAAGGCAATACCAAGAGCCATGATCCCTGCCAAACCAAATATCCACCAGCTCATGCTGGTCTTATAAGCAAAATTCTCTATCCATTTATTCATGATAAATATTGAAACGGGGACAGCAATCAGAAATGCCAAGAGTACACCAATTATGAATTCTTTATTTAGCATTCTCATAATCTCTGAAACCTTTGCCCCATTGATCCGGCGAATACCTATTTCTTTTGTTTTATTTATAGTCACCTGCATTATCTGCCCTAACATACCCAGACAAGTAATTATAAATGCTATAAGTGAAAACATGGCTATGGCTTTTCCCTGCTGATCTTCTTTATGGTAAAGAGAGTTAAAATATTCATCCAAAAATGTATAAGAGAATGGAGTCCCTGGCAAAATCGATTTCCATATTCCATGAATTACTTTCATTTGTTCGTCTAAATTTCCCGGTAGTAATTTTATATTTAATATTGAATACTGATCTGAAAATATGAGGCAAACAGGTTCAATCTCCTTATGCAGAGAGGCAATGTTAAAATCTCTCACCACCCCGACAATATTGTATCCATTTTCTTTACCATTGTTAAATCTCCTGTTTTCCAGATTTTCCCAACCAAATATTTTAAGCGCTTTCTCATTAATGTAACAAGATTCGTTAAAGTCCCCATCTAAAAGCTTCCTGCCTTTAACCAATTCAATGTCATAAGTTTCAAGGAATTGACGGTCAATATAAATACAATTAAACATGAGGCCTTCCGTTTCAGGGACGGACATATGATTCCTTATCAGACCAGGTCCTCCATTGCTAAAAGAAGAACTTTTTACAAATGAAAGATTACTAATCTGCTGTTTCAGCGCCGGTTTATTTTTAAAATCATGTGGGATATCCAACCTTAATAATAACTCTTTATCAAATCCCAAATCAGTAGATTTTACGTAAATCAATTGTTTTTGGATAAATGCCAGACATATAAGCAGAATCATAGATACGGTAATCTGAAGAACAGTAAGTAACCTCTGTCCTAACCTTTTCCCGTGTTTTAATCCTTTTTTCCCGAAAAGAGTCTGAACATCGGAATGTTTTATAATATAAGATGGAGCCAACATAGATACCATAACTACGATGATTACTATAGCGCTGAAAAGAGTTGATATCTGCCACGAAAAAAACCATCCGAATTCCAGTTTCGAGTCAAGTAATTTCTCAATTAATGGAAGAAAAGCAGATGCGAGGTAAAGAGCTGCAAGAAAAGAAACAAGTACTGTTAAGGTTATGTCAATATAGAAATATTGTTTTAATTGATTGCTGTTAGCGCCATTTGTGATCCTTATTCCTATTATTTTCAGAGTGCTGAAGTAGTTAGACAATGTAAAAATTATATAGTTAATAACTGAAAGTAACAGGATAAGTAAAGCAGTTGAAATGAAAATAAATATAAGGCCTGTGCTTCCTGATCTGTTATCATTCTCTTTAATACCTTGAGTCAGGTAAATATTAACTAACGGCTGAAAAAGGACTCCTTTTGTATTTGATTTGTTTGTGGGGAATTCTGAATTTACCTCCTTTTGAATTGATGAAGCATCTTTTTTTTCATTAATAAGGACATAAAGATCTACGGGATTATAGCAAATATTACCTTTTTCAGTGCCATGGCAAGTTTGTGAGAACCGCAGTTTTTCATTTTCACTATTAAAAAAAAGATCAGCGCGCAAACTGGAGTTTTCGGGCATGTCTTCTACAATAGCACTGACGCGTAGTTCGAGAGAATTATCAAAATGTACAATCTCACCCAGCACATCTGTTTTCCCGAATAACTTATTTGCAGTGGATCTTGTAATCACTATTGAATTCAAATCCGAAAATGGTTTATCCTTATCTCCAACCAGAACATGTAAGGTAAAAATCCGGAAGAAGTCATTTTTAGTGGAGATCATCTCTTTAATAAGTACATAATCAGTCCTCTTGACAGATCTGATGTACAATGGAAGATTGAGACCAGAATAATATACAGGTGCTGCCTGGGGGATATCCGGAAATTTTTCCTTTAATTCAGACGCAATATCATAATCCATTTTGGAACTAGTACTGGTCGAGTCGATTAACCTGTAAATGTTTTTGTGGTTAACAAAACCTGTGTCAACAGTAAATTCCTTAAAAATGAATAATGATAATACAATGCAAACAGTAAAACCGACTGTAAATCCCGTCAGGTTTAGAATAGAAAAAAGTCTGTTTTTTCTTAAATTTCTTAAAGAGGTTTTCAGATTATACAATAACATGTTAATAAGGTTTAGTTTTTAATATGTCATTCATACCTCAGTGACTCCACCGGGTTCCTCGTTGCTGCCCGCCAGCTCTGCCAGCTCACTGTTAATAATGCAATACCTAATGCCATTAATCCTCCCAGCACAAATATCCACCAGCTTAAATCTGTTTTATAAGCAAAACCTTTAAGCCACGCATGTCCTGCATAAAATGCGACAGGACACGCAACAACAAAGGCAATTCCCACCCATTTTACAAAATCGCTGTTTAACATTATCAGTATTTCGGATATTCTGGCCCCGTTAACTTTCCGTATTCCAATTTCTTTGACACGCTTCTGACAGGCAAAAAGTGACATTGCCAGAATACCCAGACTGCATAATACAATCGCAAAGAATGCTAACAGAGAGAATGCCCGCCGAAAACGAATTTCAGATTGATACATATTCTGAACTGCCTGATCTAAAAAGCTTATCTCAACAGGAAATGACGGTGATAACTCAGAAGCCGTTTTTTTAATATTATTTACAAGATCGCTCAATGAAGTGAAATCACCTGCCTGAATGGTTGCGAGACAATATGATGCTGAGGCATCATTTCTTATGGCCAGTGGAGTGATTGGTTGATCTACTGACTTAAAATGAAAATCCTTTACAACACCGATTATTTCAGAATTATTTCCACCGGTCGTTATTGTTGCACCTAACGGATTTAAAATATTATTATCATGAAGGAAGGTTTCATTTACAACTATCTTCTTCTTATCGGTTGAAAGGTTATCGGTATACAGGCGACCCATGATCAATTGCAGATCAAGCATTTCAAAAAAATTTGCATCAGCACTGAAAGTGTTAAACGTGATGACTTTCTTATCTCCATTTTGAATCAGCTCATTTTGCCATTCTGATATGAATTTACCCGGAAAATATTGAGAAAAGCAGAATTTCCTGATTCCTGGTTTGCCAGCAAGCATGTTTTTCAGAACATCTTTTTTCTGACTGAGCTGATCTGTAAGTTTTATACTCAGGATATTGTCATGGTTAAATCCCAGACTTGTATTACCGAATCTCACTTGTTTCTGGACGAGTACCGTAAAAGCTATCAAAGCTATTGCAATAATAAACTGCATCATTACCAGAAATCCCCTGAAGGACTGTCTTCCAGCTCCTGTTTTAACTCTGTTTTTCAGATTGTCGACTGCTCGTGATGAGGCTATCCTTAATGCAGGAATTATACTGAAGATTACACTCAGAATTAAGATAACTCCTAGTGAAATTGCAATAAAACCTGCTGAGGATGTTATTTTCTGACTATAGTGAATCCCGGTATAATTTAGAATAAACTGACTGAAGGAACTAACAAGATAAATTGAAATTAAAAGGGATGCGAAGAAGAATATAAATGATTCGGCAAGAATATTAATGAATATTGCAGATTGCCTGGCTCCAATAACTTTCAGGACGCCCGTTTGCCTGATTTTTTCCTGCCATTGCGATGAGGAGATATTAAGGAAATTTACCAGAGCTATCACCAGAACAAGAATGGCTACCAGAACCAGGATCATTACTCTTTTCCTGTCACCTGTGATTAAATATTTATCTCCCAGCAATGAAGCTTTTGAAAAATAGATCTTTTTTAATGGAATCAGTTTTGTATCCCGGATGTGATCCTGATTTTCCTGAGGGAAAAGAGAATGAATAATTTTTTGAGCTGCATCAGGATTAACACCCTTTTTTAGCATAACAAATGTCTGAAAATCAGACCATCCCCAATCTGTATATTCGCCGCCATTCTCCTGCACAATTTTTCTCGTGGCAATGGAAGCAATTGCACTGAATACCAGACATGAATTTGCTTTTGGTTCTTCAATAACAGCACTGACGGTCAGATTTTTGTCGTTGTTGAGTTTAATTGTTTTGCCCAATGGCTCCTCTTTACCGAAAAGCTTTAAAGAAAGAGATTTTGAGATCACAACAGATAAAGGTTCTTTCAGGGCAGATTCCAGGTCTCCTTCAAGGCATTTATAGGTAAACAGTTTAAAGAAGTTGTCATCTGCAAAAATAAGATCTGATGTTATGGGCTCACTGTTCATCGTCTGGAATACGGGAGCATCCCATGTTCCGCCGATTCTTAAGGTAGACTCTACCGCAGGTATTTTTGAATCAATATTTTCTTTTAGAATTCCCGGGCTATAGATGTCACCTTCCTGAGTGCCAAATAAATATATCCGATCTACGTTCCTATGAAATTGATCCGTGGTAATTTCACTGTAACAATAAACCGAGAGAATGATCACCAATGTAAAACTAATTGCCAGCCCCAATAAATTTATGAAGTTGGTAATAGGTTTCCGTCTGAAATTCCGGATGATTGTTTTAAAAAGATATTTCATTTTCTTAAATTTTGTTCATTATATTATAGTTTCCCTTCATAAGTTATTACTCAAAACCTTTCACCTCACGGCTCTTGCTTCATCTCTTTCCCCTGCGCCCTGTGCCCTGAGCTCTGTGCTATTCCCTGACACCTCGCATCTTGCATTTCACGTCTCATGCCTCACACCTTATGTCGCACGCCTCATGCCTCACCACTCACTACTCATATCTAAGCGCCTCCACCGGGTTCCTTGTTGCCGCCCTCCAGCTCTGCCAGCTTACAGTTAATAATGCGATGCCTGATGCAATAATGCCCCCTAAAACAAATATCCACCAGCTTAATTCAGTTTTGTAAGCAAAACTTTGCAGCCATTGGTGCATGATGTACCATGAAACCGGACAAGCTATAACAAAGGCAATGGTAACCCATTTTAAAAAGTCACTACTGAGCATAAGCATCACCTGTATGACCCTGGCTCCGTTTATTTTACGGATACCAATCTCCCTGGTACGGCGAACAGATAAATAAGCAATCATGGCAAATAAACCAAGGCAGGAAAGAAATACAGCAATCAGTGCAAAAGTACCTACGATTTTTGCCAATCGCTCTTCTCCCTCGTATCTTTCAAGATACTTATCTTTAATAAAAAAGTATTGAAACGGGACACCGGGAGTCAATTTTTCCCAGGTAGTTTTAAGAATTTTTATTGATTGTGCAAAATAAGCAGGATCTATACGCAAAGTCAGATAACCTGCCAGCCAGTTTTCACCTGCGTAACGATATACCACAGGCTCTATAGGACTTTGCAGTGATTTAAAATTTATATCCTTCAATACGCCGACAACAGTTACCGGGTCCTTTTCATGCTTAAACCTAAGCTGTTTCCCCACAGGATTGTCCCAGCCAAATTTATGAGCTGCCGTTTCGTTTATCAGAATATGTGCGAACCGGTCGGAAACAATTGTATCTGAAAGGTTTCTGCCGCTTACCAACGGAATACAAAACACTCCTGCAAAATGTTCATCAAGTGATGTTACAACCATTTCTTTTGAATCCTCCGGTGATGCTCCCTCGGGAATTGTCGCAAACTTGTTTGAAAAGTTTTGCCCGGGAACATTCTCGGACAGTGCGATCTCTTTAATCCCATATGTGGCTGCCTCATTTTCAAGATTTTCGGAATATAGCTTAGCAAATGCCAGTCGGTTGTTTTCATCATTGAAATAAAGCGGAATTGAAAGAAGATTTTCCACTTTGAACCCGAGATCGTGGTTCTTCATAAATGATACTTGTTTTAATATAAATAGTTGCGACGTAATAAGTATTATAGTTATCAGAAACTGGATAATAATAAAGCCTTTCCGTAATGTAGTTTTGTTTCCCGAAGCCGTTAACCGGGAACTCAGCATTTGTATGGGTTTGTATTTCGAGAAGAGCAGGGCAGGATAGATACCCGAGAGGACACCTGTCAGGACTCCGAAAAGAAGGACGAGAATTAAGATCCTGGCATTTGTGAAATTGATGTAAAGATTCCTTTCAGCCAGGGTATTGAACCAGGGCAAAAATAATATTGAAAGGTAAACTGCTATAATCAGGGCAATTAAGGAAAGTGTAACAGCCTCACCTATAAATAAACAGGTTATCTGAAATCTTCCACCACCCGAAAGTTTACGTATCGCTGTTTCCCTGGCTCTTTTTTCTGATTGGCTCGTAGAAAGGTTCACAAAGTTGGCGCAGGCAATAAAGAGAACTGCCATGGCAATTGCCAGCAATATTGCAAGATACTTTGATGAAACAGGAGGTTTTTGGTCATAGAGTACCCGATTGTCAACATGACATGTTTTAAGTGGCTGAATATCATACGATTCTCTTCCTTTGAGAAAATCAGGAAAATATTTATCAGGTATCAATGCAAGATCTGCTTTAATTGAGGCAATATTCTGGTTCGGATGAATCTTTATGAAAGTCATCGGGCCTCCCCACCACCACAAGCGATCAAGGTCGGTATGCATTTTGTTCATGATAAGATGAGATACAAGCAGATCGAACTTGAAAATAGAATTCTCAGGCAGATCTTTCATAATGCCTTCTACAGTAAAATTGAACTTGTTAAAGATGAGTTCTTTTCCGATCGGGTTTTCGTTCCCGAATAATTTTCTTGCTGTACTTTGGGTTATGATTACCGCTGAAGGATTGTCAAAGACTGTTTTTGGATCGCCTGTCAGTAGGGGGAAATTGAACATTTTCAGGAAACAGGAGTCAGTTTCATAACCTTTGAGATTGAAGAAAGTCTGATTGCCGGCCTGTACCGATTCATCTTCATTCAAAATATCAGACAAACTTGTGGTCATTACAATATCTTTGATATCCGTTCTAACGACGTCAGGAAATGGAAGGGGCGTTATGGAACGATAATCTGTTCCCCCTGTACCTTTTTCAACTGAGATAATCCGGTAAATAAGATTGCCATCCTTATGGAAATTATCGTAATTCATTTCGAAATTCACAAAATAGAAAATCAGAATAGCAACGGACATCCCGATTGAAAGTCCCAGCAGGTTAAGCAATGAAATTTTCTTCTGACTGTTGAAATTTCTGAAGGCTATTTTAATGTTATACCAAAACATGGTCAATAGTTTTATCTTTTATCGTTTACAAAGTCCCTAAGTCCCTTAGTCTCTTAGTCTTTTAGTCTTCACCCCACACCTCTCACCTCACTACTCATATCTCAGTGCCTCCACAGGATTTACTGTTCCAGCCCGCCAGCTCTGCCAGCTCACAGTTAATAATGCGATTATAAACGCTATAAATCCTGCCAGTCCAAATATCCACCAGCTCAATTTTGTTTTATAAGCAAAACTCTGCAACCATTTATGCATTGCATACCATGCAACAGGTGCTGCTATAATAAAGGCAATAAAAACCCATTTTATGAATTGCCTGTTCAGCATTGTCATAATTTCACCAATAGTGGCACCGTTTACTTTCCTGATGCCAATCTCTTTTGTTCGTTTTTCGGAAAAGAAAGCAGCCAGACCGAAAAGCCCCATACAGGCTATTAAAATAGCAATCGTAGAGAATATGAAGATTATCTTTCCGAACAGTGCCTCTTTTTTATATAACTGATCATAAAAGCTGTCATAAAAAAAATATTCAAAAGGACTATCAGGAACTATATTATTCCATTGGTGTTTGATGAATGCAACTGAACCAGCAATGTCGTGAGTATTAAGTTTTACAGACAGGTATTTAGGTTCCTCTTCTCTTATATATAGAAATAGTGGTTCTATTTCTTTATGCAACGTTTTGAAATGAAAATCTCCTATTATCCCGGTCACGAACCCTTCTTTCCCATTGTAACATGAAAATCTTTTTCCTAAAGGTTTATCCCACCCAAGTTTTTTTACTGCTGATTCATTCAGCAGATATTGAGTTCCTGAATATGGAGTAGTCGTATCACCAGGTAAATATCCCTCTCTCAGATGAACTCCAAATGTTTTGATAAAGTCCTTGTCAATCTCAAGGTATGTAATAACTATTGGAGTCTGTTTACTGCTCCCGTCAAATTGTATATCAGTTATCCATTTCATTTCTCCCGGCAAATCGGAAGTAGCTCCTGCGGCTAGAATATTTGGATTAGTCAGAAGATCCTGTTTGAAGGATTTTATTTTTGAAAGGATTTTTTGATCGTCAAGTGGAATAATCATCAACTGCTCTTTTGAGAAACCTAGATTCAGATTCTTTATGAATCTCATTTGTCGAAACACAACCAGTGCAGAAGAAATGAGGGCAATAGAAACTCCGAACTGAAAAAGTACAAGAAGACCTTGTGTGCCAAAGTGTTTCTTCCTGTGGATTAAAGTTTTTCTTAATGTGTCCATCGGATTGATCCTGGTTGATATCCATCCGGAGACTAGTCCTGTTATCAATGTAATTATCAGGAACAGCAAAAGTATCCCGGGAATTAAATTATTTATGTTAATCTTTTTATCCAGGTCAAATCCCACAAGCTTGCAAAACCATGGCAGCATATCCGGGACAATAACTATGGAAATTATAACAGATATTCCGGCCAGTATGAAAGCATCCAGGAGATAAAGAGAAACAAGCTGTTTTTTTCTTGCGCCCATTATCTTTCTTATTCCAAGTTCTGTTGAACGCTGCGTAACAATCGAAAATGAAAGATTTATGTAATTGATACAGGCAATTATCAGGATAAGAAAAGCAATGGTTCCCAAAATATAAATACTTTTGATATCACTGTTCGGAGCAAATTCTCCACCCATATCAGAATGAAGATGGATAGAGGTAAGCGGCTGAACATGGTAAAGCTTATTATCACCGAAATCGCCTCCATCATATTCTTTTGTCGACTGGCTCACGGATTTCTCCAGTTTTTCAAAGTTAGTTCCCTGATTTGTAAGGAGGTATGTAAACACGACCGTATTCATCCTGTTTTGCAGAAAATCATCCCCTAAGAATGTTTTTGCGGAGGACATCGGAATAACCATGTCAAATTGAAGATGAGTATTTCCGGGAATGTTTTTCATAATTCCGGTAACAGTCAGGTCTGTTTTGCGATTATAGCGGATTATCTTTCCGATGGGATTGCTTTTCCCAAAGTATTTTTCAGCTGTCGACTCAGTTAAAACAACACTATTGGGTTGCCGAAATACCTCATTCGAATTGCCAACAACAAGCGGGAAAGTAAATACATCAAATATCGAGGAATCGGCCATTATTATTTTATCCTCAAAAAAGTTTTTATCACCTTCTGATACCAATGCTTTAAGACTACGAGCAATCCGGACTGTTGTATTTACTTCAGAAAATTTATTTTGAAGAAAGAATGCAAGTGGGGTAGGAGTCTGGACCCATGCTCCATTTGCTCCTCCCATAGTAAAAGTACTGTATACCCTGAATATCCGATCGGCGTTTTTATTAAAGCGGTCAAAACTTAACTCATAGCTTATATAAATCAATATGAGGCTGGCAGCTACGATTCCAATTGTCAGACCTGTGAGGTTGACAATTGTAAAAAGTTTCTGGTTCCTGAAATTCCTGATGGTGAACTTGATATTACTAAAGATCATTTTATTGTTTTAGTAAATTATTACTATAATGATGCCATAATTGTATGTAGCTGGTATACAATATAATGAATATAGTAACGCTATAAAATTGTAAAGATATTTTACTATAAAACGTAAAAATATTTTACAGATGCTTGACTTTGACTTTGGATTGAAATACTTTTACGTCTGGTTTCCTATTCCGATATGGGATGAATTTACCCGCAAACCCCCCGAACGGGGCTTCAATTTTGTCAGAAGTTAAAAGTCCCACCCTTGGGGGAGGGATTTAGGGAGAGGTAAATCATCCACAGGGAAGGGGCAAAGAACACAGGGAAAAAATGATCTTCAAACATATGCAGAACCAAAAAGGCAATATCCTTGTTATCGATGACAATAAGAGCATCCTCAGCGCCCTTGAAATATTGCTCATGCCTGAATTCCATGAGGTTACACTGCTTTCAAATCCGAACCAGATCCTCACGGAATTGACTAAAAAGGATTACAACCTGGTAATACTTGATATGAATTTTAAGGCCGGAGTCAATACCGGAAACGAAGGAATCTACTGGCTTGAACGAATAAAAGAAACCAAAACTGAAATATCAGTCGTTATGATAACGGCTTATGGTGATATTAATACTGCAGTCAAAGCTCTAAAAGCGGGTGCCTCAGATTTTATTCTTAAGCCATGGGACAATGAGAAATTACTCGCAACATTGAAACTTGCCATTCAGCTTAATCTTTCAAAAAAGGAGGTACGGCATCTTAAAGAGAGAGAAACAGGACTCAAAGATGAAATTAACAGGGACCAGCGGTTTATTATTGGTTCATCGCCGCAACTTACAGGTGTTTTGAATATGGTCAGGAAAGTTGCCAGGACAGATGCCAATGTACTTATTACAGGAGAAAATGGTACAGGTAAGGAATTGATTGCCCAGGAGATTCATCGTCTTTCTGCCAGAGCCAAAGAGGTTCTTGTTAGTGTTGATATGGGAGCATTGAGCGAAACGCTTTTTGAAAGTGAGTTATTCGGACATGTTAAAGGCGCTTTTACCGATGCCCGCGAAAACCGGCAGGGGAAATTTGAAATTGCAGATAAAGGCACTCTTTTTCTCGATGAAATTGGAAACCTGTCATTTCATCTTCAGGCTAAACTACTGGCAGTTATTGAGAACCGTCAATTTTCGAAAATTGGTTCAAACCAGCTCATTCCCACCGACATACGTCTTATTTGTGCAACCAACAGGAATCTTGAAAACATGGTGCATGAGGGATTGTTCAGAGAAGATCTTCTCTACCGGATCAACACAATACAGATTGAACTACCGCCTTTGAG
>Ga0302322_100001434_pt1 | contig 19484 bp, 18 predicted proteins | sample Fen_T0_2_FD_203757 | JGI IMG/M metagenome (GOLD analysis project Ga0302322, IMG submission 203757) | Peat permafrost microbial communities from Stordalen Mire near Abisko, Sweden - Fen_T0_2 | ecosystem: Environmental > Terrestrial > Soil > Wetlands > Permafrost | place: Sweden: Abisko...
GGCCGCCCGCAAGGCGAAATTGCTGGCGCAGGCGCTGACCGCCTCAGTGCGCGCTGCCGAAGCCGAGGCGCCGGCCCTGCGCGAGTGCCAGTTCCTGGTCGATGCGGTGAATGCAGCGCCGGCTGTCGGGACCGCTGCGGTCGCCAGCGCACCAGGTGCGCGCAATATCGAAGACCGGGTGGACTGGCTGATCGATTTGTTCGAAAGGCTGGAGCGCCGCGATCGCCAGTTCCCCGTGCAAGCGAGCGGTGACTATCGGGAACGAATGTCGCTCTCGCTGCAGGCACGCTAACGGCGCACGTCTGCATGGACCACAAGTACTATGGATTGATCGAGATGCTGTACGTGTTCGGCATCGTGCTGGCCTTTGCCGGATGGGAAATGTACACGTTGAAGCGCGACAAGAAGCGGGGCCAATCCAAAAAGAATGATCCGCCACCCGGCAGTTAGCCACCGGGTGGATTTGACCGGTGGCCTTGCTACGAACCGATACGCGGCATCCTGAACGGCAGCATCAATTGCACCCAGGGTTTGCGAAAGCGATCGAGCGACAACGATTCGTGGATCGCCAGTTGTGGTTCACCTATCGGCGGCTCGTTCAACAGCTGCGAAGAAATCAGCGATCGCGTGTAGAACGGTCCGTCTTCGAGGGTCCTGACCACCGAGGCGTGCCCGGCATTTTCGCAAAATGTCGAGCGCGCCACCCGCCAACCGGAAGGCGGCAGCGCCACTTTGCCGGGCAGCACCAGATCGTCGATGCGTCCATTCGCATCGAAACATTTTCCGAATGCCAAGGTACTGCCGTCGCTGCGGCGCGTGTCGTACAACACGGCGGTGCGGTTGCCGACGGTGGTGCGCGACCACTCCCAGCCCGAGAAAGAATCCTCCAAGGGGCCGTCGCCTGCATTCGCATCGAGGTAGGCATTGCCGCTCCAGCGCAATGCGGGGTGTTCGAGCATGACTTCCACCCGCGAGCAGGGCGCAATCGGCGTCCAGCGATGCATGCCATGGGCATCGAGGTCGAACGAGGCCGCGGACAAAGCCGACGGATGCAACACGAGTCGCCCGCGCAGGCGCGACGGCCACGGCACCGTGATCTCGTCGATATCGATGGTCAGCGACTGGCCATTCCACGATAGCGCGCTGGGGCCGATGGCGAGCGAAGTCCGATCACGCTGCAACGCTCCAGCATCGCGCTCGGTCATGCTCCAGCGCTTGCCGCTGTTGCCGTACAGGGAAACGTTCAGCGCGCAATGATTGCGCGGATCGGCGCCCTCGCTTCCCGCACGCCCCGCTTGTCGTCTGGCCCGTGCATAGTAAGGCGAGAACACACTGCCGATGAACGCGATCAGCGTGAGGCCGTGCCGGCCGTCGTCGCTCAGGGCGTCGACATACCACCACGCATAGCCGTTGCTCGGTATTGGCGCGTCGAACTCCGGTCCGCCAGCAAGGCTTGCGCGGCGAGCCGTCCCGACAGTGCCGACATCGCGATGCCCGGCCCCGGATGCACACTGCCGCCCGCCAGGTACAGGCCCTTCATGCGCGTGTGCGCGCCAGAACGCTGGAACGACGCCATCCAGCCGTGCGATGCCCGCCCGTACAGCGCTCCGCCGGTGGCCGGAAACAAGCGATTCCAGTCCACCGGCGTGGTGACGATCTTGCGCGGGGTTTGCAGATTCAGCGTCAGCCCGCAACGCTTCATTTGATCGTAGGTTGCCTTTTCGCATCGTTGAATCTCCTCTGCGCCGAAGGCGCCGGGTGCCACCTCGACGTCGTCGCCGGTCGGCGGCGCGTTGACCAGCACCAGAAATCGTTCTTCATCGGAATGGGCGGGCAGCGCGTCGGTGCGATCCTGCGCGCAAACATAGACCGTCGGTTCGCCGGGAAGGCGCCGCCCGGAAAAAATATCGTCGAACTCGAGACGGTAATCGCGCGAGAAAAAGACGTTATGGCGCAGCAAGGGAAAGTCGCGCACTCGCGCAGTGAGCGTCCAGGTCACTGCCGACAAAGAGCGCGCCGTACGCGGCACTTGCGGCACGGCGCGCGCCGCGCGCGCACCGAAGCGGCCGGTGGCGATCGCATTAACGTCTGCATTGGCGATCACCGCGTCGGCGGCGATCGTTTCCCTTTCCCCCGCTGCCGTCACAATCGAGACCCCGCTGGCGACGCCGCTTTTTTCGCAGATCTCGGTTACGTGAACGCCATAGCGAAACGCGACGCCGTTGGCGCGGGCCAGCGTTTCCATGGCATCGGTCAGCCGGTGCATGCCGCCATCGATCAGCCACACGCCTTGCTGCTCGGCGTGTGCGACCAGCATCAAGGTCGCTGGCGCCGCGAACGGCGAGGAACCGCAATAGGTGGCGTAGCGCGCGAACAACTGGCGCAGGCGCGTGTCGCGAAAATGCGTCCCCAGCGCGCCCCATAGCGTGCCGAATGGCGAAATGCGAAACAGGTCCGCCACGCCGGCGGGACCGCGCCGGGACATGCGTGCGATCAGCGCAGGCAGGCTGGGCCGGCTGTCGCGAATGAAAGATCGCTCGAGCGCGTTATAGATGTTGCGTGCGCGGGCGCTGAAGTCCAGGAACGCTTTCGCCTCGCGCGCGCCGGCGAAATCGCCGATGGCTTCGGCCGAACGCCGTACATCGGCATATAGATCAAGGCGCGCGTCCGTGTTCCATGCGTGTCGCGCGAGCGTTTCAGCGGGGCGCAGCGTGACATGGCGATCGAGGGATTCGTTGAGATCGGCGAACAGCTCTTCGAACACCCAGCGCATGGTGAACACCGTGGGCCCCGCATCGATGGCCGCATTGCCAATCGCCTGCGTCCGGAGTTTGCCGCCGGGCGCGGAGGCACGCTCGAATACCGTCACCTGATAGCCCAGCCGGGCGAGATCGAGCGCCGCAGACAGTCCGGCGACCCCTGCGCCAATGATGGCAACCCGATTCTTTGGTGGTCCAGCCATGCTGTTTTCGCCTCCGACCGCGTCAAGTTGTCAATTTCGTTTGACGGATTCGAAAGGCAAGTGTATAACAAAAATGACACTACAAAGTGTCAATAAAGAGAGACACAATTCGATTGCACCTGTGAGGAGGAAAGCATGAATGCCAATGAGCAAATCGAACGTTCGATGGCCAATGCGATTGAGCATTCGCTGGCGGCAGCGTTGAATCAGGCATTGACGGACGAGTCTCCTCCGCTGTTGGGTGCAGCCATGCGTTACGCCGTATTTCCAGGTGGGGCGCGAATCCGTCCGCGCCTCAGCCTGGCCGTTGCCTGCGCCTGTGGCCAAGACGATCCGGCCGTTGCCTGTGCAGCGGCTGCGGCGATCGAATTGCTGCATTGCGCTTCGCTGGTCCACGACGACCTGCCCTGCTTCGACGATGCGCCGACCCGGCGCGGCAAGGCCTCCGTACACACGGCATTCGGCGAGCGCCTGGCCGTCCTGGCCGGGGATGCTTTGATCGTTCTCGCCTTCGATTGCCTGGCGCGCGGCGCCGCGAGCAAACCGCAACGACTGGCGAGCCTGCTCGGCATCGTGGCGCGCTCGGTCGGCATGCCGCTGGGTATCGCGGCCGGCCAAGCGTGGGAAAGCGAACCGGTCGTGTCACTGAGCAAGTATCAGCAGGCTAAGACTGGTGCACTGTTTTCGGCAGCCACCATGTCCGGTGCTGCGGCAGCCGGACATCGGCCGGAAGCATGGCGGCAATTGGGCGAGCGCCTCGGCGAGGCCTATCAAGTGGCGGACGACATCCGCGACGTGGCCGGCAACAGCGAAGAATTGGGCAAGCCGACCGGGCGCGACGCGGCCCTTGGCCGACCCAGCGCCGCGCGCGAACTGGGGTTGCAGGGCGCCATCGCGCGACTCGACTACCTGGTCCAGGGCGCACTCGATTCCGTCCCCGAATGTCCGGGCGGCGCCGATTTGCGCGCCTTGATCCGGCAGGAGGCCGATAGCCTGTTGCCGAAGGATCTGGTGCGGAGAGCGGCCTAGCCGACCATCCGTCAGGACGCGAGCCCGAGGCGCCTCGTGACTGCCGCGCGAATGCCGATGAGTTGGCTCGATACGCTCGCCGATCGCTGGCGCGATAGCCGCAATCGCCTGTTGAGCAGCCCGCGCTTCCATCGCTGGGCTGCTGCATTTCCCCTGACCCGCCCTATCGCACGGCAACGCGCCTCGGCTGTTTTCGACCTCGTTGCCGGCTTCGTCTACACGCAAATTCTACTCGCCTGCGTGCGCCTGAACCTGTTCGAAATCCTCAGGGACGGTAGCCAGGCCCTGCCGGCGCTATCGTTGCGGCTCGGGCTTTCCACCGAAGCGACCCGGCGCCTGCTCGACGCTGCGGTGGCGCTCGATTTGTGCGAACGAAGGGGCAAAGACGAATACGCGCACGAATACGCGCTCGGCCCGCTAGGCGCGCCCTTGGTCGGCAATCGCGCGATCGCCGCCATGATCGAACACCATGCCATGTTGTACGCGGACCTTCGCGATCCGGTCGCTCTATTGCGCGGTGACCCCACCAGCGGCGCAGTGGCGGCCTACTGGCCCTACGCCGGCGCGGACGTTCCCGACCGACTTTCGGAAGATCGCATCGCCGCTTACACCCAATTGATGTCCTCGTCCCAACCTCTAGTTGCCGACGAAATTCTCAATGCATATTCATTCGCCCATCATCGCTGTCTGCTCGATGTGGGCGGTGGCGATGGCACGTTCCTGACCACGGTCGCGCGGCGTCATCCACACTTGAAATTGCAGCTGTTCGACTTGCCGGCCGTGGCCCAGCATGCCCGTGCAAAATTTGCGAAGGCGGGCCTGTCCGATCGCACCGAAGTCACGGGCGGTAATTTCCTGGTCGATCGCCTGCCCGACGGAGCAGACATCATTTCCTTGGTCCGTGTCGTCCACGACCACGATGACGAGCGCGTCATCGCTTTGCTGCGCGCCGCTCGTGCCGCGCTGCCCCTTGGCGGGGCATTGCTGATCGCCGAGCCGATGTCGGCCACACCGGGCGCCAAGGCGATGGGGGATGCGTATTTTTCCTTTTACCTTCTGGCCATGGGCGGCGGTCGCCCGCGAACCTCGTCAAGACTCATTGACATGCTGAAGTCGTCAGGCTTCGGAAGTCCGCGAATTCTGCCGACCGGCCAGCCATTGCAAACTAGTTTGTTGCTGGCTACTGCAGTATCTAACTGATTCAACAACGAAAAATATCAAGCCGGAAAAATGTACATTTGTATTGACACTCAAAAATGTAAGCGTATCATGACACTGATAGGGGCGGCGGTTATAGCCCCAATGGAATGAGTCGGAGGACTTGTTGGGCACAATAAAGGCAGTCGTTCTGGAGCAACCTGAGCAGCTTGTCTTGCGCCAGCTGGAGCTGGACGAGCCCGGCGACGGCGACATCGTGGTCGAAATCGAGTGGAGCGGCATCAGCACCGGCACCGAGCGCCTGCTTTGGTCCGGCCGCATGCCTGCCTTTCCCGGCATGGGCTATCCGCTGGTGCCGGGCTACGAATCGGTCGGCCGCATCGTCGAGGCCGGGGTGCAATCCGGCGCAACCGTGGGCAAACGCGTCTTCGTTCCGGGTGCCAAGTGTTATGGCAATGTGCGCGGCCTGTTTGGCGGCGCATCCGAAAAAGTTGTGCTGCCCGGCGCACGCGCATTACCTATCGACGAAAAGCTCGGCGAAAAAGGCGTCCTGCTTGCGCTCGCCGCAACCGCCTATCACGCCATCTGCGGCAGCGGCGCCACGTTGCCGGATCTCATCGTCGGCCACGGCGTACTCGGTCGCGTCATCGCGCGCCTGGCCGTGTTGCAAGGTGGCAAGCCGACGGTCTGGGAAACCAATCCGCAGCGTAGCAGCGGTGGAGAAGGATACGTGGTGGTTGATCCATCGGCAGACACCCGCCGCGACTACCGTGCAGCCTGCGATGTGAGCGGCGATGCCCGCATTCTCGATTCGCTCATTCCGCGTGTCGCACCTTTGGGTGAAATCGCGCTGGCAGGCTTCTACTCGGAACCGCTTGCCTTCCACTTCGCACCGGCATTCATGCGCGAATCGCGCATCCGTGTTGCCGCGCAATGGCAACCGGAAGACCTGGCCGCCGTCCAGCAATTGATCGAATCCGGCCGCCTGTCGCTCGATGGACTGATTACGCACCGCGCCGCGGCAGACGACGCCGATGCCGCATATCGCACCGCGTTCAGCGACCCACGCTGCCTGAAGATGGTCCTCGATTGGAGACATGCGTCATGACGACAACCTGCGGTACCGTAACCACCTCGCCCGTGCAGTTCATGAAAAACAATCTGCGCGCGGAAGCAGCCATCGAACCCGACGCCGTCGCCACGGGCCCGGTTACCAAGACCACGCAGATCATCGCGATCTATGGCAAGGGCGGCATCGGCAAGAGTTTCACGCTGGCCAATCTCTCGTACATGATGGCCCAGCAAGGCAAGAAGGTGCTTCTGATCGGTTGCGATCCGAAGAGCGACACAACCTCGCTACTGTTCGGCGGCAAAGCCTGCCCCACCATCATCGAGACTTCTTCGAAAAAGAAACTCTCGGGGGAGGCGGTCGCCATCGGCGATGTCTGTTTCAAGCGCGATGGCGTGTTCGCCATGGAACTGGGCGGACCGGAAGTGGGACGCGGCTGCGGCGGACGCGGCATTATCCACGGCTTCGAAACGCTGGAGAAACTCGGCTTTCACGATTGGGGCTTCGACTACGTCCTGCTCGACTTCCTGGGCGACGTGGTGTGCGGCGGCTTCGGCCTGCCGATCGCCCGCGACATGTGTCAGAAGGTCATCGTGGTCGGCTCCAACGATTTGCAGTCACTCTACGTAGCCAACAACGTTTGCTCGGCCGTCGAGTATTTCCGCAAATTGGGCGGCAACGTCGGCGTCGCCGGCATGGTCATCAACAAGGACGATGGCACCGGCGAAGCGGCAGCCTTCGCGGCCCGCGCCGGCATACCGGTCCTCTCGGCCATTCCGGCGCACGAAGATATCCGCCGCAAGAGCGCCAGCTACGAAATCATCGGCCGGCCCGGCACGCAGTGGGCGCCGGTGTTTGAAGAGCTCGCGCAAAACGTGGCGACCGCACCGCCGGTGCAACCCAAGCCTCTCACCCAGGACCAGCTGCTCGGACTGTTCGCCGCCAACGCCGTCGGCCGAGATGTGGTGTTGCAACCCGCCACCCAATTCGATATGTGCGGAAAGCAGGAAACGATCCGCGAATCGCTGGAAGTGGTGTACGACGCGGCCTGAACGAACCCCCATCATGTCGACCAACATTCCAATCGCGATCGCCAATCCGGACGCCCTGAAGGCCGATGGGCTCGGTTGCCACTCCGGCAAGGAACAATTGCTGGCGGCAGCAAAGAGCGCTGGCAAGAGCGAGACGCTCGACCAATACGCAAAGGACTACCCGAAGGGCCCGCACGATCAGCCGCAATCGATGTGTCCCGCCTTCGGCGCGCTGCGCGTCGGTTTGCGCATGCGCCGCACCGCCACCGTACTGTCGGGCTCGGCCTGTTGCGTGTATGGGTTGACCTTCACCTCGCACTTTTACGGCGCGCGCCGCACCGTCGGCTACGTGCCGTTCAATTCGGAATCGCTCGTTACCGGCAAATTATTCGAAGATATTCGCGAGTCGGTGTACGCCCTGGCCGATCCCGCCCTCTACGACGCGGTAGTCATCATCAACCTGTGCGTACCGACCGCCAGCGGCGTGCCGTTGCAGCTGTTGCCGAAAGAGATCAATGGCGTGCGCATCATCGGTATCGACGTACCGGGATTCGGCGTACCAACGCACGCAGAGGCCAAGGATGTGCTGGCCGGCGCCATGCTGAAATACGCGCGCACCGAGGCCGAAAGCGGTCCGGTGCAAGCACCGCGCGGCGGACGCAACGAAAAGCCCACCGTCTCGCTGCTGGGCGAAGTGTTCCCGGTCGACCCCGTCACCATCGGCATGATGCTGGAACCGATGGGTCTCGCCGCCGGCCCGGTCCTACCGACCCGCGAGTGGCGCGAACTCTACGCAGCTCTCGATTGCACGGTGGCTGCCGCGGTCCATCCCTTCTATATCGCCAGTGCGCGTGAATTTGCCGCAGCCGGCAGGCCGATCGTCGGTTCCGCACCGGTCGGTTACGACGGCACCGAGGCCTGGCTGCAGTCCATCGGCATTGCCGCCAACGTGGCACAGGACAAAATCGATGCTGCGAAGAACAAGATCCTGCCCGCCATCAAGGGCGCGCTGGCCGCGATGCCGATCAAGGGGCGCATTACCCTGAGCGGCTACGAAGGATCGGAATTGCTGGTGGCGCGCCTCCTGATCGAAAGCGGCGCCGATTTGCGCTACGTCGGCACCGCTTGTCCGCGCACCGTTTGGAGCGATGCCGACCGCGAATGGCTCGAAGCCAAGGGCGTGCAGGTCCAGTACCGCGCTTCGCTGGAACAGGATCTCGCCGCCATGCGCGAATACCAGCCCGACCTCGCCATCGGCACCACACCGGTCGTGCAGGCGGCCAAGGAAGCAACCATCCCCGCGCTCTATTTCACCAACCTCATTTCGGCGCGCCCCTTGATGGGGCCGGCCGGGGCCGGGTCGCTGGCGCAAGTGGTCAACGCGGCGCTGGCCAACAAGGGTCGCTTCGAAACCATGAAGGCGTTTTTCGACGGCGTCGGCGAGGGCCATGCCGCCGGTATCTGGGAAAGCGCCAACGGCGTGCCGGTCGATCGTCCGGAGTTCAAGGCGCACACCAAGCGGCAAGTCATCAAGCTGATGAAAATGAAAAAAGCCGAGGAGATGATCTGATGCTGGTCCTCGACCACGATCGCGCGGGCGGCTACTGGGGTGCGGTATACGTGTTCACCGCCATCAAGGGTCTGCAAGTGGTGATCGACGGCCCGGTCGGCTGCGAAAACCTGCCGGTGACCTCGGTGCTGCATTACACCGACGCACTGCCGCCGCACGAACTTCCGATCGTCGTTACCGGCCTCGCGGAAGAACACCTCGGTCGCGAAGGCACCGAGGGCGCGATGAAGCGCGCACATGCCACACTCGATCCGGACCTGCCGGCGGTGGTGGTGACCGGCTCGATCGCCGAAATGATCGGTGGCGGCGTGACCCCTGAAGGCACCAACATCCAGCGCTTCCTGCCGCGCACCATCGACGAAGACCAATGGCAAAGCGCCAATCGCGCCATGTACTGGCTGTGGAGCGAATACGGCGTGAAGCGCGGCGATGTTCCCGCCGCCAAGCCGCGCGAGGCCGACGCGGACGGCGTGGTGCGCCCGCTGGTCAACATCATCGGCCCGGCCTACGGCACCTTCAACATGCCGAGCGACCTGGCCGAAATCCGCCGCCTGGTGGAAGGCATTGGCGCCAAGGTCAACATGACCTTTCCCCTCGGCAGCCACTTAGCCGATGTGCGCAAACTGGCCGACGCCGAAGTAAACATCTGCATGTACCGCGAATTCGGCCGCCTGCTGTGCGAGAACTTGGATCGGCCCTATCTGCAGGCGCCCATCGGCTTGCATAGCACTACCCATTTCCTGCGTGCGCTCGGCAAGCTGCTCGACATCGATGCCGAGCCCTTCATCGAGCGCGAAAAACACACGACCATCAAGCCGATCTGGGACCTGTGGCGTTCCGTGACGCAGGATTTCTTCGCCACCGCCAGTTTCGGCGTGGTTGCGAACGAAACCTACACGCGCGGCCTCAAGAACTTCCTGGCAACGGAAATGGGCCTGCCCTGCAACTTCGCCGTCGCGCGCATGCCCGGCGCCAAAACCGACAACGACGCAATACGAAAAATGGTGCGCGACAAGCCGCCGCTGGTGCTGTTCGGCAGCTTCAACGAACGCATGTACATGGCCGAATGCGGTGCGCGCAGCTCCTACATTCCGGCCTCGTTTCCCGGCGCCATCATCCGTCGCCATACCGGTACGCACTTCATGGGTTACGCGGGTGCGACCTACGTGATCCAGGAAGTGGCGAACGCCTTGTTCGACGCGCTGTTTCACATCCTGCCTCTGGCTTCGCAGATGGACAAAGTCGACGCCACGCCGGCGCGGCCGCTCGCCGATGTGCCGTGGCGAGCCGATGCCAAGGCGATGCTCGAAGAAATGGTGGATCAGCAACCGGTGCTGATCCGTATCTCGGTCGCCAAGCGCATGCGCGATCGCGCCGAGCGCGAGGCCCGCCAAGCCGGGGCGGAAACGGTTACCCAGGCGCACGTGATCCGTGCGCGAGATTTGCTTCTTGAAGGAGTGACGACATGAGCCCGCTATTTTTGGAAAGCCTGCATCTGGATGCGGCAATGCACGCAGAAGATGTCTCGTCGGTGGAGGAGATGCAGAAATCGCGACGCCAGGATGAAAGGGCATTTTTCCTGGCCTTCGTATTGAGTTTCCCGTTCTTCCTGGCCGCCGTGTTTGCCGCCCGCATGATGATGCCGGCCAAGGCGATCACGGCGAACGACGTGAAACCGCGTTCGTCGTTGATCTCCGAGGCGAGTCAGGCGGCGCGCTCGACCATCGCTGTCGCTTTCGCGAACTGATCGGCGAAATGTTGAATGCATTGAATTCGCCCGGATGTTCGGGCGCTACTTCGACGTGGTGCCGTCCGGCCGCGCCGGGGGTCCCTGCCGCGCGGGATTTGCGCGGTGTTTGCACGGCATGTCCGAAAGGCGAGCTCGTTGCATGACAAAGGAGGCTGCATATGGCTGCAGAAAGACAAGGCTCTTTATCGGGCCTGACTGAAAATGAGGCGAAAGAATTTCACGGCATTTTCATGACGAGCTTCGTCATCTTTACCGTGATTGCCGTTATCGCCCATTTTCTGGTCTGGCAGTGGCGCCCTTGGCTCGCCGGTTGACGGGGAACCCTTGGCGCTTTAGTCCGTGAAGTTTGCGCGGAACATCGCGTGGCTTCATTCCTGTTTATATAGGAGGTAAGAACATGTGGCGAATATGGCTTTTGTTCGATCCGCGTCGCGCCCTGGTGGCGTTAGCGGTGTTTCTGTTCGGTCTGGCGATCGTGATTCATTTCATATTGCTCAGCACCGATCGCTTCAACTGGCTGGAAAACCCGAAAAAGGGTCCGGTCGCATCGCAACTGGCGCCAGCACCGAAGTAGCGCCGAAGTCTCCCGGTCCGGTGTGCCCGGGGCGGCTTGCGCGATCGTTCGCGATCGATGCGGGCCTCTTCCGGCACACCGGGTCAGGACATGCGCAGAAATAAGCAAGAGGCCTGGCGGCCGGCGCGTTGGTGCGCTTGGGTAAGCCCGGTCCTCCGGAGGAATTCAACATGGCAATGCTGAGCTTTGAACGAAAATATCGCATCCGCGGCGGGACGTTGATCGGCGGCGACCTGTTCGACTTCTGGGTAGGTCCGTTCTACGTCGGGTTTTTCGGCGTAACGACCATTTTCTTCACCCTGGTCGGCGTGATGTTGATCTTGTGGGGCGCCTCGCAAGGTCACACCTGGAACCTGTGGCAAATCAGCATTGCCCCGCCCGATCTCAAATACGGATTGGCGATGGCGCCGCTGAAGGAGGGCGGCCTCTGGCAGATCATCACCGTCTGCGCGATCGGCTCTTTCGTATCGTGGGCGCTGCGCGAGGTCGAGATCTGTCGCAAGCTCGGCATGGGCTACCACGTGCCGATCGCGTTCGGCTTCGCGATCCTGGCCTACGTCACACTGGTGGTGATACGCCCGCTGCTGCTCGGCGCCTGGGGACACGGTTTCCCGTACGGCATCATCAGCCACCTCGACTGGGTCTCCAACACCGGATACCAGTACCTGCATTTTCATTACAACCCGGCGCACATGATCGCGGTGAGTTTCTTCTTTGCCACCACACTGGCGCTGGCCCTGCACGGCGGCCTCATCCTGTCGGCGACCAATCCGGCGCCCGGCGAAACGGTGAAAACGGCCGAACACGAAAACAGTTTTTTCCGCGACACCATCGGCTATTCGATCGGCACGCTGGGTGTGCATCGCCTGGGGCTGTTCCTGGCCTTGTCGGCGGCCTTCTGGAGTGCCGTGTGCATCGTCATCAGCGGCCCGTTCTGGACGCGCGGCTGGCCTGAATGGTGGAGCTGGTGGCTCAATCTGCCGGTCTGGAAATAGGGGAGCGCACAATCATGGAATTTCAAAGCATATTCACGCGTGTGCAAGTGCATGCGATTCACAGCGGCGTGCCGCTGCCCGCCAGCGATTGGGAAGGCCGCACCGGCAAGCCGTTCCTGTCCAGCTTGCTGGGAAAAATCGGCGATGCGCAAATCGGCCCGATCTACCTCGGCGCCATCGGCTTGCTGTCGCTGTTCTGCGGTTTCATCTCCTTCGAGATCATCGGCCTCAATATGCTGGCGTCGGTGCACTGGGACCCGATCCAGTTCGTGCGCCAGTTGCCGTGGCTGGCACTGGAGCCGCCTTCGCCGGCCACCGGTTTGAAGATTCCGCCGCTCAATCAGGGTGGATGGTGGCTGATGGCGGGCTTCTTCCTGACGCTTTCGGTGATTCTTTGGTGGGTGCGCATGTATCGCCGCGCACGCTCGCTGGGCTTGGGCACCCACGTCGCATGGGCGTTCGCCGCCGCCATCTGGCTGTTCCTGGTATTGGGATTCATCCGTCCGCTGCTGATGGGCAATTGGGGCGAGGCGGTGCCGTTCGGTATTTTCCCGCATCTGGATTGGACGGCCGCCTTCTCGATTCGCTACGGCAATCTCTTCTATAACCCGTTCCACATGCTGTCGATCGCATTCTTGTACGGCTCGACCCTGCTGTTCGCGATGCATGGCGCAACCATCCTCGCCGTCAGCCGATTCGGCGGCGAACGCGAGCTCGAACAGATCGTCGACCGCGGTACTGCATCCGAGCGCGCCGCGCTGTTCTGGCGCTGGACGATGGGCTTCAACGCCACCATGGAATCGATTCACCGCTGGGCGTGGTGGTTCGCGGTGCTGTGTCCGCTGACCGGCGGCATCGGCATCCTGCTGTCCGGCACGGTGGTGGACAACTGGTATCTCTGGTCGGTCAAGCATCACGTGGCGCCGATGTATCCGGCGGTGTTCCCGGGCGTGGCCGATCCTGCCCTCCTGCAAGGGGTGACGAAATGAAACAGATCATTCGCTGGACGCAACTCACCCTGTTCGCCACCTGCGCAGCGATGCTCGCCGGCTGCTGGGAACGTCCGCCGATGGATGTCGCGCAAGGCGGCTATCGCGGCACCGGCATGATGGCCGTCAGTAATCCTCGCGACACGGCACAAAAACGTGCCGCGCAAACTGTGCCGGAAGTGCTGGCGCCGGCCGCCGAAGGTGGCCCGGCCGCCGGCACCGTTTTCAAGAACGTGCCGGTACTGGGCGGTCTGTCGGTAGGTGAATTCACCCGCACCATGCTGGCGATGACCGCCTGGGTTTCACCGAAGGAAGGCTGCAACTATTGCCACAAGGCCGATGACTTCGCCAGCGACGCGCTCTACACCAAGGTGGTCGCACGGCGCATGCTGCAGATGACGCAGGCCGTCAACACCGACTGGAAATCGCACGTAGCGGCAACCGGGGTCACTTGTTATACCTGCCATCGCGGACAACATGTGCCCGAGTATTCCTGGTTTACGCCGGCCACCAACAAGCAGGCTGCCCGCATGACCGGCAACGACGGGGGACAAAACAAGCCCTCCGCAGTAGTCGGCCTGACTGCGCTTCCTTACGATCCCTTCTCCGCCTATCTGAGCGGCAGCAAGGAGATTCGCGTCGTCTCCACCACCGCGTTGCCGACGCCGGCCAGGCAATCGATCAAGGACACCGAGGCAACCTATGGCCTGATGGTGCATATGTCGCAAGGACTGGGCGTGAACTGCACGTATTGCCACAACACGCAGTCGTTCTCGTCCTGGCAAGGCAGCACGCCCAAGCGCGTGACAGCGTGGCACGGCATCCGCATGGCCCGCGAGTTGAACAACAATTTCCTGGAGTCGCTGACCGGCGTGTTCCCGATCGAGCGCAAGGGCCCGCAAGGGGACGTGGCCAAGATCAACTGTGAAACCTGCCACCAGGGTGTGTTTAAACCCCTGGCCGGCGCACCGTTGGCAGCCGGTTATCCGGCGGTGCTGGGGCCTACCGTAGCGCCGGCGGCACCGGCGGCACCACAAACCGTAGCCACGGGTCCGGCACCGACCACCATCAAGAAGTAAACGTACCGAGCCGCCAGCCTGAGATGGCGGCTCAACGGCATTTTTGGCAACGGCAGGCGGCAAAGCCTTGGAGAATTGAATCGGCGTTGGACTTGCGGGAGTGTTGCATACGGTAAAATAGTGCGGTCGGGGCAGGTGCAATTACGTCGTCATCCGGTGGTTTGGCGACAAATGCGGCTATTTGCCCGGCGAACGCGCAACTTTTCATCGCGGCACGAACGTAATACACTGGCCGAACGAGACCTGTCCGCCTGTTTGCAGGTGGGCAGGTGAACGCTGTACTCCCGGGAAGACGCTGCATGATTTCCGCCGGACCCCTATCCAATTTCGCCGATGCCCCGTGCATCCAGACCGGCAATGCCTGATTCCAGCGGCCATCCTTCGGACCTCGGCTTGCTGGCCGAATACGCTCCGGCACTGGTCACCATGCTGGCGCAGGTGGCCAGCGATATTGCCATGGTGCTCGATTCCCAGGGGGTGATCCAGAAGGTTGTCCACGGCGGCGCCGATGCCGAGTCCCTGCGCTTCCTGTCCAGCGATTGGGTGGGGAGGGCGCTCGAAGATACGGTCACCGTCGGGACGCGAAAAAAAGTCGAGGAACTCCTGCGCGACGTGTCCGCGAAAGGCGTATCCAACCTTCGCCACCTCAATCATTCCAATCCTGCGGGCACCGAAATCCCGTTCGCATACAGCGTGGTCCGCCTGGGCGAACAGGGCCCGTTACTGGCGGTGGGGCGCGATCTGCGAACGGTAATGGCAATGCAACAGCGATTCACCAGCACCCAGCAGGAAATGGAACGCCATTACTGGAAAATGCGCCAGGCCGAATCGCGCTATCGGCTGATTTTTCACATGGCAACCGATGCCGTGCTGGTGATCGATCCGGCGACCTTGCGCATCACCGATTCCAATCATGCCGCCGCGCGATTGTTCGGCTTGACGTCCGAGCAACTGGTGGGGCATTTGCCCACCATCGGTATCGAACCCGAATTCGCCGCAAGCGTGGAAGGCGCGCTGGCCTCGGCGCTTTCCGCCGGCACGACGACGGAAGTGAGGGTGCGCCTTGCCAAAGGGGGGCACGCCGCACGCGTAACCGCCACTCCGCATGTCTCGCAGGGCCCCAGCATGTTGCTGCTGCGTGCGCGTTTGGTCGTCGAGCAGGGCGCCGATCCGCATTTGGAATCGACGCTGGCCGGGCTGGTCGAGCGAACCCAGGATGCAATCGTCATCACCGACCAGCGCGGCAATATCATTCTGGCCAACCCGGCGTTTGCGACCATGCTGGAGATTGAAAACGAAGAACGGGCAATAGGCTGTCCCCTTGGCCGCTGGCTTGGTGCAGCGGAGAACAGCGTCCCCTCGACCATTGCCTCGTTGATGCAAAGCGGTGTCGTGCCCCTGCAGGCCGCCACGCTGCGAACCGAACGGGGCCGGATGCTGCAGGTGGAACGCTCCGCCGCCTTGTTGCCTTCCGGTGCGGAAAACCAGTTTGGATTTATCCTGCGCTTGCAAAAAGTACACTTGCTCGAAACTTCGCTCGAGCCCGGTTCGACCCGGAACCTCCACTGATCGCCCCCATTCGCGTAGACTGGTTTCGGTGCGACGTGCGCGGGATTTGCAACCGTATGCATTCATTCACAATCCAGCAAGTCGGAGCGACTGTCGGCGAGGGCAGGATACCTTGAACACTTCTCTGGCAAGTCCCGCGTTTGGCCAGGCCGACCTGACCAATTGCGAGCGGGAGCTCATTCACCTGGCGGGGTCGATCCAGCCTTACGGAGTGCTGCTGGTCCTGCGCGCGACGGATTTGCTCGTGATGCAGGCGAGCGGCAATGCCGGCGAGGTATTCGGCGTTCCGCTGGAGCGTGTTCTCAACCGACCGGTCGCCGAGCTGGGCGGCAATATCGAGGCGCAATTGCGGCCGGTGCTCGCCGCATTGGAGCAAGCGGAAAGGCGTCCGCTGCGCTGCCGCATCGACCGGCTCCCCGCGTATCTCGACCTCGAGGGCACGGTCCACCTGCTCCCCGGCGGCGACATCGTCGTCGAACTGGAGCCGCTGCCGGCATTCGATGCAAACGCCTTCCATGCCGCCAATGTGGAATTGCAGAAAAAAATCGGTCATGCCGTACAGCTGTTCAGTTCGGCTTTGAGCGTGGCCTCGCTGGCCGAGGTGGCGGTCGCGTGCTTTCGCGGCCTGACCGGCTACGACCGGGTGATGGTCTACAAATTTGACCCCGACGGGCACGGCGAGATCATTGCCGAAGCGCGCGAGGATTCGCTCGAGCCACTGCTGGGACATCACTATCCGGCCACCGATATCCCGCAGCGCGCACGCGAGCTGTACATCCGCAATCGTGCGCGAATGCTGGTCGATGCGCATTACGTGCCGGTACCGGTGGTGCCGCGCCTGATGCCGGGTAGCGGCGAAGAGCTGGATATGTCCCTTTGTTATCTTCGCAGCATGTCGCCTTTGCATATTCAGTACCTGAAAAACATGGGCGTGACCGCGACCTTGGTGGTATCGCTGGTCAGGGAAGGTCGCTTGTGGGGGCTGATCGCCTGCCACCACTACCGGGCCAAGCAATTGAGCTACGCCGTGCGAACGGCGTCCGAAATGCTGGGAGAAGTCATCTCCACCCGGATCGCCGCGCTGGAAAATTATGTGCAAGGCCAGGTCGACGTGATGCTGCGGCGATTGGAGTTGCGGCTGATCGATGCCACCTCCACCGACGGCGACTGGCGCGCTGCGCTGTTTCAGCAGCCGCGCGCGCTGCTGCAGCCACTGGACGCGACCGGCGTGGCGCTGATCTACGACGGCGAGGTGATGACGGCGGGCGACGTGCCGGCGACACCCGATGTACGAGCGCTCGGTCAGTGGGTGGCCACGCAAACCGTGGATGCCGTGTACAGCTGTTCGTCGATCGGTCGCGCCAATCCGGCGCTATCGTCGATTTCCGTGACTGCCAGCGGCGTACTTGCCGTGCAACTCTCCCCGGCGGAACCCGATTTCCTGATCTGGTTCCGGCCGGAGCAGGTTTCCGAAGTAACGTGGGCCGGCGATCCATCCAAGCCGATGCTCGATAACGATCCGCTCACTTTGTCGCCGCGACGCTCCTTTGCCGCCTGGTCGGAAATCGTCCGCGGTACTGCCGTGCGCTGGACCCGCGCCGATATGGTGCTGGCCCGAGCCATCGGCGCCTCGCTGACCGATTTCATGCTGCAGTTGCAAGTGGTGCGTCTGCTGATCGCGCAGCACCAGTTGTCCGAGGTCCGGCGCGAAGTATCCAACGCCGCCGAGCCGGTGGTAATCGCGGATGATCGCGGACGCATTCTGTTCCAAAACGAATCGATGAATCGATTGTTGCCGGCCGGTGCCGAAAAGCCGGCACGACTCGATGATCTCGCCCAGTATTTTTCCGAACCGCGCCTGGTCAGCACCACCCTGAGCAGCCTGATCGCCGATCGCCGTCCCTGGCGCGGCGAGCTATGCGTATCGATCCCGGGCCGGCCGCCGCTGCCGGTGCGATTGCGCGCCGACACAGTGCCGGCGCCGGACGGCGCGACGCTGGGATTTATCCTGATCCTCACCGACCTGACCAACATTCACAACGCCGCCGCTGCGCGACTGCATTTCGAAAACGCCATCGCGGAAACCCAGCGGGCCGAACAACTGCTCGAGCCGGGTTCGCGGCTGTTGCGCGAGCCCGACGCAGTGATCAACGCAATCCTTGCCAACGCCAATCTGGCGGCAATGGAAATTACCGACTCGGCCCCCGGCGCATCGGCGGTCGCCTTGCTCGAAGAGCTAGAGTCGTCGACCCAGCGCGCCGCTTCCCTCTACCGGCAGTTGCGCGATTACACTCGCGACAACTAGATTAACGCGCCGGCCGTCGGCATCGCCAGTTCCTCGAACAAGGCAATATGCCGCTGGAACGCAGATTGCGCTTCTTCGACAATTTTCGCGGCGGTGTGCGAGTCGATGGATAAGTGTTGCAGCGCCCGCCGATAGCGTGCGGCAAGCTCGGTCGCATCCGGATCGGTAAATGTATAAAAAGCCAGCCCCGCGCCGCCATCCAGTTGCAGCGCCCTGGCGACGATCTGCCGCAGCATCTGCCCGCCGCTGAGGTCGCCCAGATAGCGAACGTACGAATGTGCGAGCAATAGTTGCGGCTGATTCGCCTCTAGTTCGCGCAACCGCTGCGCGTAGTCGCGTCCTGCGTGGGCAAGCGGGATCTCGGCTTGCCATTTTTCCCCGTGCAGGACCGCGAGATCTGCGGCCAATGCGTTGCGGCGACTCAATCCGGAAATTTGCAATGCCTGCAGCGAAGGTTGTGATGCATGGCGCGCGAGCGCCGATTCGAGCGCCGAATAGATTTCATGAAAATTTCGCAACAGGCGGCAATATTGCGACCGCTCGATGTGGCCCCGCAGCAGATCCGGCATCAGGCCGGCGCGCTCGGCGGCGGTGTGCAGGGTCTTGGTGTGGCTGCGAAGCATGAGCGCCAGGTCGGTGGCGGGCAAAATGTCCGGAGACGAGGGGTTCATGCGCCGAAGTATAGCGGAGCCATCCGTGCGGCCCGCGCCGATGCGGACGGCCCCGGCGTCTCATTGCCGGCCCGCACGTCGCGGCAGGCGAACACGTTTGCGCCCGCAACGAATTTGGCGATACGACGCGAGAACGGCTATTTCGCCGCGCTTGCCACCGTTCCGCGCGAGCCCAATGCCCAGCGCCACATGCTTTCCACCGGCAGCGGCAGTACCAGGAACCAGTGCTCCAGCACGGCAAGGCTCAGTAACGTCGCAAGCAGGCTCATGCCCGCAGACGCGTCGGCGGTTGCATGCGGCGAGAGGGCCGCCTGCCACAGCACAAATGTCATGATGCTCGCGGCGGTTACCGAAATCGGAAACAACAGGTTCAGCGGCCTTTTGCCGAAATAGCTGGCGAGATAGCGTAACGGCGGCGGCAGGAAATTGGTGTATTGGTTGCGAACACCCAGGAACAGGTTGAGCTTGGCGGAGAGGCGCATCACCCACAGCAGCAGAAATGTTTGGCTGCCGATCTGGTTCGGCTGCTGCCAGGTCGCCGCATAGATCAGCAACATGCTGGCGACCAGTGCCAGCTCGTGATGCAGGATGGCTTCGGTTGCGAACTGGAATTTTTCCCATTCGCCGGCGCCTGCCGGGCAGGCTTCGCGCCGCCGCCCCGATATGCAGCCCATCAGGAAAGCCATTTCCTGCCAACCCCAAATAATGATGGCACAGGTAAAGCCAACATAGG